>JAAIGE0100287993.1_pt1 | contig 15941 bp, 17 predicted proteins | sample 6487951 | NCBI WGS metagenome assembly JAAIGE01 (sample SAMN13974128, study PRJNA590717) | phyllosphere metagenome | biome: tomato field; feature: multiple bacterial spot infested tomato fields; material: tomato leaves; isolation source: leaves from tomato fields | host: Solanum lycopersicum ... | reverse complement strand
GGGGCACGGCAAAAAAGGCTGGATAAATTTTCAGTGGTTCTGAGTGGGCGCTATCATAGCGCGCTAAATCCATCCGCGCAGAACGGAGTACCCGATGACCACATTTTCCACTGTCTATACGCTGCATCTGCTGGCTGCTCTGGTCTGGGTTGGCGGGATGTTTTTCGCATGGATGATATTGCGCCCAGCCGTCATTGCAGCACTGGAAGGACCGTCTCGCTTGAAAGTGTGGGTCCAGGTATTTCCAAGGTTCTTCGTCTGGGTCTGGGCGGCCGTCATCGTGCTGCCGGTCACGGGTATCGGGATGATCCAGCTGAACTTCACCAGCTTCGAAACCGCGCCCCGCTACGTGCAGATCATGATGGGGCTGTACGTGGTCATGGTGGCGCTGTTTCTTCGTATCCATTCGTTGCAGTTGCCGCAACTGCAACGTGCAGTGGAAGCCGAGCAGTGGTCGGAAGGCGTGGCAGCGCTGGGCAGAATCCGACGACTGGTCGGCATCAACCTGCTCATCGGGCTGGCGGTCGTGGTGATTGCGGCGGCACGTCCAGGTTTCTGATCGTCCAAATGACCTGACCGTGCGAAACGAAACATCACGGGGCATTCAGAGTGTCACCGCGCACAACAGGCGGGCAGAATCCTGCCCGATCAGTCACGTTATTTCCTGAATTTCCTTGACTTTCAACCGGTTGAATTCCTTTGGCACGTCCTGTGCAAACGTTTGCGGATCGCAATACGTGCCGTTAAAAGGAGTTTCAATACCGATGCAGTCCTCCACGCAGTCCGCCGCGTCACCCGGATTTCTGATCCCTCTTCTGTTCACAGCCTCGCTCGCACTGCCTTGCGCGATGGCGCAGGCACAACCTGCCGCAGCCGAAGACTCCGCGCAGGGCGAGACCCTCAGCCCGCCGGCATCACCCAAGGAAGGCAAAGGCGCCTATCTGTCCGACTGGTTCAATCAGGACCTTACGCTGATCGGCAGCAAGGACATCAGCTTCGGCCCGCAACCGGTCGACGACGTTTATCTGGAATACGAGTACTTCGGCCGCAAAGGCCCGTTCGAGCTGTACGGCTATATCGACGTGCCGAAGATCCTCGACATCGGCAACCGCAACGACAAGGGCGTCTGGGACCATGGCTCGCCGGTGTTCATGGAGCATGAACCGCGCATCTCCATTGATTATCTGGCAGGACGCAGCCTGGCCGTGGGGCCGTTCAAAGAGTGGTACGTCGCCTTCGACTGGATCTACGACCACGGCAGCAATTCGGCCAACCGCGCCAACACCCTTTACAGCGGTATCGGCACCGACATCGATACGAAGTCGCGGGTCAATCTGTCGGCCAACTTCTATGGCCGCTACCAGTGGGAAAACTACGGCGCCAGCAACGAATACTCGTGGGACGGCTACCGCGCACAGCTCAAATATATTGTGCCGATCACCAAATTCGACAACGGCGCATCGCTGACCTACATCGGTTTCACCAATTTCGACTTCGGCTCGGACCTCAAGAACGATCCGGCGCGGACCGCCAACTCGACAGTCGCCACGAACGTCCTGCTGTATGCCTTCACTCACCTGCGCTTCACGCTCGTCGGTCGCTACTTTCATAACGGCGGCAACTGGCAGGACGGCAGCGAGCTGAATTTCGGTGAAGGCAACTTCCGCGCCCGCTCGGACGGCTGGGGTTACTACGCCGGCGTTGGTTACCAGTTCTGACCATGACTTTGACTACAGGAGTTTTCATGAAAAGCATCACTCGTAACGCCCTCTGCGCCTCGCTTGCCCTGCTCAGCCCGGGCATCTGGGCGTCCACCACGCCGGTCACGCCCAAGGTGATGCTGATCGCCATGTTCGCCCCCGAGGCGCAGAACTGGATCGACCGCCTGCACCTGACCAAAGAAATCGAGGTGCCTGGCCTTGCCGCCGAGTACCCGACCATCCGCTGCAACGATCAGGACACCTGCCTGCTGGTTACCGGCATGGGTCAGACCAATGCTGCCGCCTCCACCCTGGCCCTCGCCCTTTCACCCCGGTTTGACCTGCGCAAGACCTACTTCATCGTCGCAGGCATTGCTGGCATCAACCCGCACCATGGCACGCTCGGCACCACGGCGTGGGCTCATTATCTGGTGGAGTTCGGCACTCAGTGGGAAATCGATTCACGTGATGTGCCCAAGGACTGGCCGACCGGCTATCTGGGCATCAACACCAAAGGGCCGAACGAAAAGCCGCCGCTGGACTACAAGACAGAAGTATTCGAGCTCAACCCCAAGCTGCAGGCCAAGGCCTTTGCGCTGTCGCAGAAAGTCGCGCTCAGTGAAAGCAAGGAGTCCGCTGCGTGGCGGGTGAAATATCCTTACGCGCCTGCCAACCAGCCGCCGCAGGTCACACAATGTGACACGCTGGCGGGCAACACGTGGTTTTCGGGGACACGTTTGAGCGAGCGGGCGGAAGTCTGGACGCGCCTGCTGACCGACAACAAGGGCGTGTACTGCACAACCCAGCAGGAAGACAACTCCACTTACGAAGCGCTGCTCAGGGCGAGCAAGGCCGGCAAGGTCGACGTCAATCGCCTTGCCGTGGTCCGCGCAGGCTCTGACTTTGATCGTCCTTATCCGGGCTACAGCGAAGTGGACAATCTTTTGAAGTACGCCGATCAGGGCGCGTTCGTGCCGGCGCTGGAAAACCTGTATCGCACCGGCAATCCGTTGGTTCAGGCGATCGTCAAGGACTGGAAAAGCTGGGAAAACGGCGTGCCGCAGTAAGCGGTCTTCATGGCAGGCCACGGATTGTCAGAAGCCGATCCGTGGCCTGCAGAGAATGGTTTACAAGCGTTGCAGGATCAGCGCACCGGCCGGTCCCGCGACGCCTGGCTGGCCGGGCTCGCCCGGTCTGCCTGCCTTGCCGCCATCGGCGCGATAGACGATGCAGCCTTTTGACGCACCACCTTTACCCGCCTTGCCGCCCTCACCGCCTTTGCCCGGTGCTCCGCCTTCGACATTGACCTTGATCCGCTCGGCCGCAAAGCTGTACGGCAATTCGAGACGAACCTGTGCGCCTGCTGCACCGTCTTGGCCATTGCCGCCATTGTCGCCGTTATGACCGCGTCCGGCCTGGCCCCAGGTGCAGCCCGGCTCTTCGCCCGTACCGCCATCGAGGCCGAAATAGCCCGGACCACCGGCACCGCCGCGGGCATCGATCGACAGTTGTTCGGCACTGATGCTGTTCACTCGCAAGGTCAGGTTACGACCCGGCAGAGCAGGTTTTTCGAACGTGCCCGGCGCACCGCGCGCCGTGATCTGGCTGCCGTCGCCGAACTCACCCCGATCCACCACCAGCTTGAAGGTTTGTACGCCTGGAACGATGGCGATGCGCGCTTCGTGACCGAGCACCAACTGGCCGATCCTGACGTCATCGATGCCAGCCGGGATCAGCAGAGTGCCGTAGTCGGACACTTCCAGACGCTCGACCTGCAGCACGCTGCTGTTGCCGGGCAGGCGCATCAGGGAATGCGGTGCAACGATAATGGCCTGGGCCATGGCCAGCGGGCTGAACAGTGCTGCCAGTAGAACGAGATTACGCATGGGTGTGCCCCGAAGCCGGACGGCCGATGGATTGGACATGAAAGATGCCGAACAGAATGATTTTGCCCCTGTCACGCCAAGGGTGCTTTCGACCGCGCAGGCTGCCGTTGAACAGGATCAGCTCCAGCAAATGAGTGAGCAGCACCAGACTGCCTGCCATATCGATCATCACACCGAACGGGCTGGGCGCTTCGACCAGCGCATTGGCCAGCACCACCAGCCAGAAGCCCAGCATCAACAGCTTTCCCAACCCCCAGAACAACTTCATCGCATGCCCCTTGATCATGATCCTGATGACGAAAGCGAATTCTTCGCACGCTTTTCGTCGCCGCACAGTAGACGTCCTGCCCACTGAATATGCCAGCGGCACGTGAAAAAACATGCGGTCCTGACACATATAGCCTGAAACCTGTTTCAAATCATCACACGTTTGTCGCACACGCGGCCCTTCATAGGGCAGGAACGGCGCTTTTCAGCACCCTTCGGGCAAGCTAGTCTTGTCAGTCAATCAGAGGATTTTCGATGACCGTCGGTTTTTCTACCCGCACGCCCCAGCAGGCGCTGGCCGCATTGCTCGACCGCTACGCGCCAGCGCGTCTGCTGTTGATCGGCGCGCAGGCGTTTCCTGCCTTGCAGGCTTTCCAGGACGCGCACCCGCAGACCGAAGTGTCGCTGGCCGAGCCCGGCCTTCTGCCCCCGCATCTGGCTGCGCAGCGATTTGATCTGGCGCTGGTAGTCGATTGCCTGGAGCACATGCCCAAGCGCAGCGGGCTGGAATTGCTGGGCGGCATCCGCAACCTTAACGCCAGCCGCATCGCTGTGCTGGCGGATCTGAAAGCCTGTGGCTGGCAGGAAACCGACTTTTTCTCGCTGGCCCTGCAAGCCAGCGAACGCTTCGCCCGCGATGAGCAGGTCCTGAACCTGTTTACCTACGACCTGCGCGAATACAAACAGGTGCCGGACTGGCTGAACGCGAAGTACTGGGCCAACCCTGAAAATTTTGGAAAGTATTGGTGGTGAATCATGAGTAGTGCCATTTGCCCCTGTGGCAGCGGCGATCTGTTGCTGGCCTGCTGCGGGCATTACCACGCGGGGCAGCCTGCGCCGTGCGCGGAAAAGCTGATGCGTTCGCGCTACAGCGCCTATGTGCTGGGGCTGACCGATTATCTGGTTCAGACCACACTGCCTGCGCAGCAGAGCGGGCTGGACCGCGAAGCGATTGCTCAATGGAGTGCACAAAGCACCTGGCTGGGTCTTGAAGTGGAAAGTGCCGAGGTGTTCGGCGGCAAGCCCGAACACGCCTTCGTGACCTTTACCGCACGCTGGCATGACGGCAATGGCGAACACAGCCACAAGGAACGCTCATCGTTCGTGCAGAATCAGGGCCGCTGGTATTTCATCGACTCCACCGTACCGCTCAAGGCCGGGCGCAACGATGCCTGTCCTTGCGGCAGCGAGCAGAAGTTCAAGAAGTGCTGCTCGGCGTATGTCGGCTAGTTGAGCCCGACAGGAACGCGAGACGGGGCCAAAACGATATTTACTGAAGGACGTGCGATCTTGTGGGAGGCGGCTTGCCGGCGATGCTTTTTCCGAAGCGACACATAAGTGGCTGAACTGACGCCATTGCCGGCAAGCCGCCCCCACGGGGTATGCGGTCAATCAGACACTTTGGTCCTGGCCCCGTTTTTCGCATCGTCCAGACTTGCATACAACGATGAGCCCAAAGCGGGGAAACGGGCTTGCACACATGGTCCTGATCGCAGACCTCTCAGGACACAGGCTCACCCGAGCCCCCTCAAAACTCCAGCTGCGCCGAGAACGCCACGGTTCGTGGATCGCCCAGGTAGCTGCTGTTCAGCCAGTATTCCTTGTTGGCCAGGTTGCTGACGTTCAACCGTAAGGTCAGGTCATTTTCCGAAACGCGCATCCGGTAGCGGGCGCCCGCGTCGAAGGTGGTGAACGACGGCAGGTCGTTTTCGTTGCTTTGGTCGGTGTACTGCTTGCCGGTGTAGAACGCGCCACCGGTCATGGCCAGGCCCGGCACCTGATTGATGTCGTACTCGGCATAGACCTTGGCCAGTTGCTTGGCGACGTTGGTCGGCGCATTGCCTTCATCCGCCGCGACACCGGTTTTCTTGATCTTCGGATCCAGCAGCGTGAAGCCGCCCACCAGCGTCAGTTCGGGGATGACCTTGCCGGTCACGCTGAACTCCAGGCCGTTGTTTTCCTGTCGCCCGTCCACCACGTAAATGTTCGAGCCGGTGGTGTAGCCGTTGGGCTTTTCGATGTTGAACAGGGCCAGGGTGAACAGCGTTTCGCCCAGTGTCGCCTTGGCACCGATTTCGTACTGTTCACTGACTTCCGGCGCAAACGCCTGACCCGCGTTGGCTGTGCCGCTCGGCGCGATGCCGCCCGACTGCAGCCCTTCGATGTACGTTGCGTAGGTGGTCAGCCACGGCACTGGCTTGTAAACCAGCGAGATGCTGGGCGAGGTCTTGCTTTCGTTGTACTTCGTTTCGGTTTCCGCCGAGCCAAAGGCTCTGGCGTAGACGAATTCGTTGGCATAAGTCTTGATCTGGGTGTGGGTCACGCCGAGGATCGTCGACCACTGTTCGTTGAACGTGATGACGTCACCGATCAGGAAGTTATTACTTTCGGTGCTGTTGGCCAGCCGCTGATTGCCATGCCCGATGGAATAAGCCGGCTTGCCGACCTGCGGGGTCTGGTCAAACGGGATGGTTCCCACCGGCGAGGTGTACTGCGGGCCGGGCTGAGCAGGTGTGTAAGGAATGTGGTCTTCATACTGTTTCTGGCGGGACGTGTTGCCCTGATAGCCCATCGTGACCTTGTGCTCGAGGAAACCGGTATCAAACGCCGCGTCGAGAAACAGCGAGCCGGTCTTTTCTTCGGTGTCGATGGGCGCGAAGGCGTAGAGCGGCTGCGAGTAAAGCCCGGCGCTGTAGACCGTAGGGCCTGTGTAGGTGTTTTCGCTGGTGTACTCCTGAGCAGCGAAAGCAGCGCGCAGGGTAAAGGTGTCATTCAGACGCCACTTGGCCCGCACGCCTGCCTTGTCCGATTCGTAATCCGAAAACGACCATTTCTGGCTGTACAGCCTGTCGTTATCCAGCGAAGCGGCGCTCGGGCGCAGGGATTGGTCGCCGAAAAACCAGTAGCTGGTCAGGCCGCGAATCTGAGTCTTTTTATGCGAGGCGTCGAACTGCACCAGCAGGTCGTCGGAGACATTCCAGTCCAGCGCCAGCGAGATCATTTCGCGGCGACGCTTGTTCAGATCGACGGCGGTTTCGCCATCCTGAGTCAACACGTTGAGGCGATAGGCGAACTGGCCCTCGCTGTCGATCGGGCCGCCGAAGTCGCCATGCAGGTAGTAGTTGTCGCCACCGGCATTGCCCAGGGTCACGCTGTTGTAGCGATCATAGGTCGGGCGCTTGATCACGTAGTTGACCAGACCGCCTGGTGACGCAGGACCATAAAGGAAACCGGTCAGGCCGGTAATGACTTCCAGTTGCTCCATTTCTTCCAGGTAATTGCTGCCGTCGGCACCGTTGGTGAAGCGCAGACCGTCGTTGGCAATGTTCAGACTGCCCGCGCTGCTGAACCCTCGGATGTTGACTGCGCTGGCATAACCGGCGCTGGTCGGGGAGTACATCTGGGTGAACGGGTTGTGCTTGATGACGTCGTCCAGCGAGGTCGCCTGAATGTTCTTCAGCAACGCCTGCGGCGTCACACTGATGGAATACGGCGCATCCTGAAGCTTCATGCCACCCAACGCACCAACGCTGCTGACGTTCTCGCTGCGATAACCGGCGGCTTCAGAACCCTCGGCAGCCGAAGCGCGGGCATTGATGGTCACGTCCGACAGGTTCAGTGTGCCCTCTTCCAGTGCCATCAGCGTGTAAGTCCCGGCGCTGCTCTGCACCAGTTGCAGGCCGCTGCCGCGCAACGCTTCACGCAAGGCACCAGCGGGATCGAACTGGCCTTTGACCGGCGCACTGGATTTTCCGGCAGCCAGCGCAGGATCGAGGCTCAGCGCCAGGCCGCTCTGGCTGGCAATCTGGTTCAAGGCCGTCGCCAGAGGCGCGGACGGCAGGTCGTAGGATTGAACGCCGGCAGCCTGTTGCGCCGCCATCAGCAAGGGGCTGGCCAACGGTGTACAGAGGGCAATGGCCATCGCCAACATGCTGGGGCGCAAAAGGGTGTCTAACGAACGGGACATCGGGCAACTCCTGGCTGGAATATTCTCAATGCCTGTTAGCCGGGCGAAACGCCGAAAGTGACAGGGTTGATTGAAAACAATTCCGTCTCAGGGGATCGGCCAGATGACAGAAGACTGAAGTAGCGCGGCTGCGTCAGTCCAGTTTCAGGTGCGAGGTGTCCGGCGCGGCGCGGGTACTGGCGCGTGGGGCCTGTCCCATGTCGCTGCCAACTGGCGCGACGCTGAGCCTGGACAGGTCCAGTTGCGGGACGACCGGCGCGGGCTTGGGATCCTGCATATCGCTGCCCGCCTCGGCCACGGAATAGTCCGGCGCATCAACCTCGGAGAAGGCGGCCATGTACGCGTCCCGCGGCTTGATCTGCAGGCGACCGGGGCGCACTGGCGTCTTGCGCAGCCAGGTGGGCTCATCGGGCGGGCGGGCCAGTTCGACTTCCTCCATCTCCTGTGTCTCAGCGGCGGGCAGCGTTTCCACAGGCCGCGCGGCTTGCTCGGGTTGCGGCGCCGGGGGGTTCATCATGACAACCCTGGCGACAGCCCCCGCGCGCTCCAGCGTGGCGCGATACTTTTCGGCGGTTTGCTCATCAAGGTTGTTCTTGAGGACCAATCGTCGCCCCGAAAACAATAACTCCAGACGCGACTCGTCTGCCTGGAACAGCTTTCCCAGATTGGCTTTGACCCTCTCAGGCTGGGCACCTTCGACCAAACTGCCGTCGAAGACGATCTCATAACGACTCATTCAGTACACCCGTCAGCACGTGAACAAAGTATGGCGCAGCCCCGAACCCTGGAACAAGCAGGTTACCCCTGCCCGTCAAATTGCTAAACTCGGGCCTCTTACGGAGCAACCTCATGTTTTCTCAGGCGCACATTACAAGAACACTAAGCCTTGCGCTGCTCATGCTTGGGCTAACGGGATGCTCGGTCTGGAGTTTTGACAGTTTTCAGGACCCGGAAGTGCATTTGCTGAAGGTTCAGGTCGTCAAGGCCAGGCTTACGCAACAGGATTTCAAGCTGCACTTCGAGATCGATAACCCCAACGACTCGCGTGTTCTGGTCCGGGCACTTCAGTACAGGATCAGTCTCAATGACGTGGTGCTGGTCGACGACAGGTCCAACGACTGGTTTTTCGTCGATGCCCATAGCCGCAGGACCTTCGTGGTCCCCATCCGCACCAACCTCTGGCGGCATGCAAAATACCTTGCCCAATTGCTGAAGAAGCCCGACGAGAGCATTCACTACCGGCTCGAAGGCAAGCTCAAGACGGGACTGCTGTTCAGGAACACCGTTCGAATAGGCCGCTCGGGTGATGTAGCGCCTGAAGAATTGATCCACAGGCGCTGATACCTCAGCGCTAGCCTCCCAACCTGCCTTTGACCAGCTCCATCAGAAACTTCCAGATGTCTGCCGCCCACAGCGCGCGGTTGATGGCCGCGATCAGCGATCCCCCGAAAGAGCCCAGCAGGAAGCCGATACCGGTGATGTTGCGAGGCTCGTCCACCCCCAGATAATTGCTGGCGATGCCGGTCAGAAACACTGCGCAGGCGACACCGGTGATCAAAAACACCAACCAGCCGCGCACGTCGATGAGACTTGCCTTGTGCCACCAGCCGGAAATGATGGCACCGACCAGACCTGCCACCAGCCATTCGAATCTGTCTACCAAGCCACTCAAAAGCTCCATGAGCCTGACTCCGTACAAAAGATGATGAGGTTTACGCACTGTCGAGTTTCAGGATTGAGATCAAATTTAAGCATACTTAAATAAATCGTCAAGCTTGCTGAACGTAACGCGTTTGATACAGAACTCAGGTGGAAAATGCTCGCGCGCCCAGGTGAGGACGCAGAGCGTTCAGGGTGCCATTACCCGGCGAGCCTGTGGGTGATCGACAACTCACCCCTTTCCAGGCACCGAGCAACCGCCATTTCAGCCATCGATATACCGCTTCCAGCCAATCCACACCGAACCGTCTTCCCGACGATCAACCTGAATACCTTCGGTTTCTTCGATTTCCTGAAGCACGGTGTCCCAGATCTCGGAAGGCTCGCCATCAAGACGGGTAACCGTGATGAACTGGACCTTCTGCACATCTGGCGACGCCACCATGCGCTGGATGCGTCGTCCGATCTGCTCGTAGGAAAAGGACGCGTTTGTTGCTGAATACAGATCGCTAGCCATGACAACCTCCTTGGCATAACTGTATTTATATACAGTATTCCAGCCGTAGGAAGTCAGCAAGGTGCATGTAGGAAAAGTATCGACGCGGCGTCGGCGAGAAAAGACTCGCAGGCCTTGCCAGACAAGGCTCAGAGCCTGCCGGTCATCCGTACCGCCACGCCGATTATGCGACAGTCGGCACCGCACTCGATCATTCGATACGCAGGGTTCAGGGGTTTGAGATAGCGAACGCCGCCGTCTTCGACCAGCTTCTTGAACGTTGCCTCGTTGCTGGCCGGCAGTTTGGCAATGACCAGTTTGCCTGGCTGCACATCGGCCTCGGTGTCCACCAGAATCATCATTCCTTCAGGTACGCTGACGCCAGTCGGCGCGGTCATGGAATCGCCTTTGACCTCCAGCCAGAATGCCGGTCCCTTGGAGTCGTAGTCGGAAATCTCATAGCGGTCGGAAAAACCTTCCGGGTAAGGCTCGACGGCTTCTTCCCACGAGCCCGCCGAGACCCAACTGATCACCGGATAACGGAACGACATTTTCGGCTGATCGATCAACGCGACGTTGGCGTCATGAGGCGAATCGCGCTCCGGCCCTTCGCCGATCGCAAGCCATTCGGCGCGAAAGCCCGTGGCCTTGGCCAGTGCATATAGATTTTCAGGGCGCAGGCTTTTGCTCTCGCCGCTCACCCATTGCGTGACGGCTGAATTGGCCACGCCACACGCGGCAGCAATTTCACCCTTCTTCTTGCCACTCAAGCCGATGGCGCGGGCGATACGTTCATGTCTGTTCATAGGCTCTGTCTCACAACGCTTGAGAAAATTAAAGCGAACGTCTGGCGCCGCGGATGTAAGCATGCTTAAAAAAGACAACTATTTCCAGAAAAAAACACCGCAATACAGTCAGCGGCCATTTGCGGGATAATGCGCGTCGATTTAATTGCGGAGTAAACCCGATGAACCAGCAAGCCCATGTTCATGGTCCTGATTGCAACCACGATCATGATCATCACGACCACCAGCACGGCCACGTTCATGGCCCGAACTGCGGTCACGCCCATCAGGAGCCTGTGCGTAATACGTTGAAGGACGTAGGTCGCAACGACCCTTGCCCATGTGGCAGCGACAAGAAATTCAAGAAATGCCACGGCGCATAACCTGCCGGCTTTTCTGCCAACGGCCTGCATTGCAGGCCGTTTTCATATGTACGACGCGTCAGGGGAAGCGTAAAACGAAGGATCACGATCACCCACAAGGAGCGCTCAATGATCGACCTGCACTACTGGACCACGCCCAACGGTCACAAAATCAGCCTGTTTCTGGAAGAGTCCGGCCTGGCGTATAAGGTGTTTCCGGTAAACATCGGCAAGAACGAGCAGTTCGAGCCCGACTTCTTGAGTATCTCCCCCAACAACCGTATCCCGGCCATTGTCGATCACGATCCGGCTGACGGTGGCGCACCGCTGAGCCTGTTCGAATCAGGTGCCATTCTGTTGTATCTGGCCGAAAAGACCGGACGCTTCATACCGAACGATCTGCGTGGTCGTCAGCAAGTCTCGCAATGGCTGTTCTGGCAGATGGGAGGACTGGGACCGATGGCTGGGCAGAATCATCACTTCAATCGTTTCGCCAAAGAGAAGATCCCCTACGCGATCGAGCGCTACGTCAACGAAACCGCCCGCCTTTATGGCGTGCTGAACAAACGTCTGGCTGATCGCGACTTTGTGGCAGGCAGCGACTACAGCATCGCGGACATGGCGATCTACCCCTGGATCGTGCCACACACCTACCAGCAGCAGGATCTGAACGACTTCCCGCATCTCAGGCGCTGGTTTGAAAGCATAGCCACTCGCGACGCCACAAAACGGGCTTACGCGCTGGCCGAGCGGATCAACCCTTCCAAAGCCTGACGCCTTGCACGCGTGCTACCGGCGAGGCTGGCACGCCGTTCTTTGTAAAATCCTGAAATAACTCGCCCTGCCTGCTTGCGTGCCGAGTGACTGCTCACTAACGTAGCGGCTTTTGTACATATCCCCTCCAGGAGCTTGCCCATGGCCTCGCCAGCCTTTCTACATTTTCTGCCTCGATTTGGCGCTGCCGCCGCTGCGGTGAGTTTCCTGAGCCTGGCGGGTTGCCAACTGGGCGGTGGTGATAACGACACCCTGCTCCCGGCTTCCGGGACTTTCGCGCTCAAAGGCCTGGCGCAGAACGTGTCGGTACGACGCAACAGCATGGGCATGCCGCTGATTGAAAGCAGCACCTATCACGATGCGCTGTTTACGCTGGGCTATGTGCATGCCGGAGATCGCATCAGCCAGATGCTCGGCATGCGTCTGTTGGCGCAGGGCCGTCTGTCGGAAATGGCGGGGCCCGATGCGCTGGAAGTGGATCGCCTGATGCGTTCGGTCAATCTGAAGCAGAACGCGAGCGACCTCTACAATGCCTCGTCGCCACGCCTCAAACGTTTCTTCGACGTCTATGCACGCGGCGTGAACGCCTACCTGTTCCGCTATCGCGACAAGCTGCCTGCCGATGTCGCCAACTCGGGCTACAAGCCTGAGTACTGGAAACCTGAGGACTCGGCGCTGATTTTCGCCCTGCTCAACTTCAGCCAGTCGGTCAATCTTCAGGAAGAACTGTCCGGGCTGGTGCTCGCACAGAAAGTCGGGGCTGACAAACTGGCCTGGCTGCTGCCCACCTACCCCGATGAAGAATTGCCGTTCGCCGAGGCTGACAAGCTCAAAGGCCTGAACCTCAACAACCAGGTCAATGACCTGAGCGACCTGAACAAGGTCGCGCTGCAACTCTCCGATCTGAACATGCTGGGCGTCGCCGCCTCGAGCAACTGGGCCATCGCGCCGCAGCGCAGCCGCAGTGGCAAAAGCCTGTTGGCCAGCGACATGCAGTTTCCTGGCGGTCTGAACTCGGCCTGGAGCTTCGTGCAGATCCGTGCGCCGAAATATCAGGTGTCCGGCGTCTCCATCGCCGGCCTGCCACTGGTGCTCAGTGGCTTCAACGGCAAGCTGGCTTGGAGCATGAGCAATGTCAAAGGCGACAACCAGGACCTGTTCCTGGAGAAGATCAAACGCGAAGGCAATCGTGTGTCCTACATGGCCGACGGCAAATGGGTACCCGCCATCGCCCACGATGAGACCTTTCTGGTCAAAGGCAACCGCGCGGTTCGCGAAACGGTTTACGCGACCCGTCACGGCGCGTTGCTCAACGCCAGCGCCACACCCCCCGGCAACGGCCTGAGCCTGGCGCTGCAAACGCCGAGTTTCAAGGACGACAAGACGCTGGACGCCTTATTCGATCTGTCACGTGCGCCCAACGTGGAAAAAGCATTCGACACCAGCCGCGAGATTCGGGCGATCACCCTGAACATGGTCTTTGCCGACGCCTCCAACATCGGCTGGCAGGTCACGGGGCGCTTCCCGAACCGTCGTGAAGGCCAGGGCCTGCTGCCTTCGCCGGGCTGGGAGGGCAAGTACGACTGGGACGGTTTTGCCGATTCGATGCTGCACCCGTACGACCAGGACCCTCGTCAAGGCTGGATCGCGACAGCCAACCAGCGCACGATTCCGAAAGGCTATGGCATGCAGCTCTCCAACTCGTGGGGCAACCCGGAGCGCGCCGAGCGGATTGCCGAACTGGCCAACAGTGGCAAGCAGGATCTGCGCAGCACCGTCGCCATGCAGTACGACCAGACCACAACTTTCGCCGCCAAACTCAAGTCCATGTTCGAAGCGCCGGGCATGAGCAAACCGTTGAAACAGGCCATCGACACGCTGCCGGAGGCCGAGCGTAACAAGGCACGCGAAGCCTATACCCGCCTGATGGCGTTCGACGGCAAGCTGAGCGCCACCTCGGCTGACGCTGCGTTGTATGAGTTGTTCCTGCAGGAAAGCGCCAGACAGATTTTCCTTGATGAGCTGGGTCCTGAAACCAGTCCGGCGTGGCAGGCACTGGTCGCCAATGCCGGCTCTTCTTATTCGCCGCAGGCCGATCACTTGCTGGGCCGTGACGACAGCCCTTATTGGGACGACGTCAAAACCCCGCAGAAAGAAGACAAGCCTGCGATTCTCGCGCGAAGTCTGGCCGCAGCCGTTACCAGCGGCGACAGCCTGCTGGGCAGCGATCACAAGGCTTGGCAATGGGGCAAACTGCATCGCGACAACTGGACCGCGAGCAGTCCGCTGGTCAAGCAGATGGGTGGCGTCGAATACAACCGCAGCGCCGTTGCGGCGGGCGGCGACCACACGACCATCAACGCGTCCGGCTATGAATGGGGCAAAGGCTTCGATGCGCGCATGGCTCCGGGCCTGCGCATGATCGTGGACTTCAGTCTGGTGGAACCCATGACTGGCCTGATCAGCACCGGCCAATCCGGCAACCCGGCCAGCCCGTACTACGCCAACAGCATCGAGCCCTGGCTCAAGGCGCAATACATGTCGATGCCATTGCAGCAGTCGAACTACGAAAAGGGCTACGGCAAACAGCGTCTGACACTGACGCCAGGCAAGTAACGCACTCAGTCCCCATCACAGGCCGGGATGCGGAGCGTCCCGGCATTCACTCCCACGCGCAGCGCTCATCGCTCTATACAAGTCCTGTTGCAGGAACACGCCGATGATCGTTCCCATCGCTTTGCGTGGGCATGCAGCCCGGCACTGCTCTGTTTCCCATCGGAACGGGTCACGCAGGTATTCTGCGCAGCGTGAGGAACGATCAGGGCCCGCATGTCCCAAAACTCCACGAACTTCCCGCCCGGCACCGGCTCATAGCTAACAAGCCCATCCATACGGTTGTCCCATGGATCTTGTCGTAGCGCGCCCCGAAGGTTTGTATTGTCCACCCGGTGATTTCTACATCGACCCCTGGCGTCCGGTCGAGCGGGCGGTGATTACTCATGCGCACGGCGACCACGCTCGTACCGGGAATGAGCGTTACCTGTCGGCCGCCAGCGGCGAGGGGATTCTGCGCTCGCGCCTGGGTCAGGACATCAATCTGCAAACCCTCGAGTACGGCGAGCAAATCACCCATCACGGCGTGAAGCTCAGCCTGCATCCGGCCGGTCATGTGCTGGGCTCGGCGCAGGTGCGGCTGGAATACGAGGGCGAAGTCTGGGTTGCCTCGGGCGATTACAAAGTCGAACCCGACGGCACATGCGCCGCCTTCGAACCGGTGCGTTGCCACACTTTCATCACTGAATCGACCTTCGGCCTGCCCATCTACCGATGGGCACCGCAGTCGCAGATATTCGAGGGCATCAATGACTGGTGGCGCGCCAATGCCGAACAGGGCAAGGCGAGCGTGTTGTTCGCCTACTCCTTCGGCAAGGCGCAACGCATCCTGCACGGCATCGACTCCAGCATCGGCCCGATATTGGTGCACGGCGCAGTCGAGCCGTTGAATCGCGTGTACCGTGAAGGCGGCATTCGAATCCCTGAAACCCACTACGCAGGTGACTTCAAAAAAACCGACCCGGCCCTGCGTCAGGCACTGATTCTCGCCCCGCCATCGGCAGGCGGCAGCAGCTGGATGAAGCGCTTCGGCGAGTACAGCGATGCGTTCGCCAGTGGCTGGATGATGCTGCGCGGTACACGACGTCGGCGCGGTGTGGATCGGGGCTTTGTGCTGTCCGACCACGCCGACTGGCCGGGCCTGTTATGGGCCATCGAACAGACCGGCGCGGAACGGGTGATGGTCACTCACGGTTCGGTCGGCGTGCTGGTGCGCTACCTGCGCGAACTGGGGCTGGACGCGCAAGGCTTCACCACCGAATACGGCGATGAAGACGACTCAAACACCCCGGCGCAGGCGGAGCCGGAGAGCACGGGCGAGGCACAGTCATGAAAGCCTTCGCCGAGCTTTACACCCGCTTGGACGCCACCACTTCGAGCAACGCCAAGCTCGCAGCCATGCGCGAGTATTTTGAACAGGCAGACCCGCAGG
>JAAIGE0100376037.1_pt1 | contig 15953 bp, 16 predicted proteins | sample 6487951 | NCBI WGS metagenome assembly JAAIGE01 (sample SAMN13974128, study PRJNA590717) | phyllosphere metagenome | biome: tomato field; feature: multiple bacterial spot infested tomato fields; material: tomato leaves; isolation source: leaves from tomato fields | host: Solanum lycopersicum ... | reverse complement strand
GGCGCTGTAGCGCGAACGCATCAGGCGCTCGGCATCGGGCGCCGGGGTGCCGGCATGAAAGACGCCGCAACAGTCGCCGAGATACTTCGCGTCGAACTCGTAGGCTCGCATGGCCCCGACCGGGATGTCGATCGAGACCTCGGGCCAACGGGCCTCCGGCCGTACCCACCCGCCGTCCGTGCAGGTCACCTCGAAATCGTAGCCGTGCATGTGGATCGGATGGTTCGTCATCGTCAGGTTGCCGACGCGCACGCGGACCCTGTCGTTCTTCGACACGACCAGCGGATCGATGCCGGGGAAGACGCGGCTGTTCCAGGTCCAGAGGTTGAAGTCGGTCATCTCCATGACCCTGGGCACGTAGGAACCCGGATCGATGTCGTAGGCGCTCAGCAGGAATACGAAGTCCCGGTCGACGGGCATGAACGTCGGATCCTTGGGATGGACCACGAAGAAGCCCATCATCCCCATCGCCATCTGCACCATCTCGTCGGAGTGCGGGTGGTACATGAACGTCCCGGACTTCACGAGGTCGAACTCGTAAACAAAGGTCTTGCCGACCGGGATGTGCGGCTGCGACAGCCCGCCGACGCCGTCCATGCCCGACGGCAAGATCATTCCATGCCAGTGTACCGTGGTGTGCTCCGGCAGCTTGTTGGTGACGAAGATACGAACCCGGTCGCCTTCGACCGCCTCGATCGTCGGACCCGGCGACTGTCCGTTGTAGCCCCACAGGTATGCGGTCATCCCTTCGGCCATCTCGCGCTCGACGGGCTCGGCCACCAGGTGGAACTCCTTGACCCCGTTGTTCATCCGGAAGGGCAGGGTCCATCCGTTCAGGGTCACCACCGGATTGTAGTCCGGGCCGACCGACGGCTTCACAGGCGTCTGGGTCGCCGCCGATTCCATGACGGCCGCTTCCGGCAGGCCCATGTTCGTCGTCTGGCCCCAGGCCTGGGAGGAGACGAGGGCGGCGGACGCGGCGCCCGCGCCGAGCAATTGTCTTCTGCTGAACATTCTCGTTTCCTTTCTCAATGGCCGCCGGCCGCGGCGGGCTCGGCGGATGCGACCTCGGTCTCGGCTGCGGCAGAACCCGTGCTGCCGCCGTAGATCACGGGGGCGAGGTTCGCTTCGGCCAGCCAGAAGTCACGCTTCGCGTTGACGGCCAGGATGGTGGAGGTGATCTTGTCGCGCGTGTCCGAGATCAGTTCGAACGTGCTGGTGATCATGCCGTTGTAGTTGAGCATCGACTGCTGCTCGATCGCGCTGCGCAGCGGCAGGACGTTGTTGCGGTAGTGGCGGGCGATGTCGTAGTTCGACCTGTAGGCCACATACGCCGACCGCGCCTCCGAGCGCACGTTGACCGCAAGTTGCGCGAGCTGGTTTGCCGACCGCATGTAGGCGAGTTCGCCCTTGCGCAGCCGCGCCTGGCCGGAATCGAAGATCGGGATCGTGAACTCGAGGGCTCCGGTTCTCGAGATGTCGGAGACGATCTTCCCGTCTTCCCGCTCGCGTTCCTTCTCCCATGTCCCGACAAGCTCGATGTCCGTCACGATGCGGGTCGCGTTCGTCAGGTCGTAGGACTTCGCCGCCGCCTGAAGCTCCAGACGCGAGACCTGCAGGTCCATCCGTTTGCGGATGGCTTCGGCCTCGATGTCGTCCCGCTTGATAAGGGTCTTCGGCAGGTTGGGTAGACGGTTCGGTATCTGGAAGTCGACCTCCGTCCCAGACAGCCCCATGAGCCGGACCAGTTCCTCCTTGGCAAGCTTGGCGGTCAACCGGGCCTTGGCCGTGTCGCCCGTCAGCTCGGCATAGAAGACGTGCTCGCGGGCCTGTTCGCCCTTCGGCATCGATCCGGCCTCGCCGATCTTCTTGGCAAGTTCGGAGGAGGCGTCGGCGGCGATCTTCGCCTGGTTCAGATAGGCGACGTTCTCCCATGCCGCGACGGCGTTGATCCACGCCCGCCGCGTGTCGGCGGCAAGCGAGATCGTGGCGATCGCCGCCCTGAGCTGGGCCTGCCGGAAGCGGTTGTCGGCGAGCTTGATGTTCCGGTCGTAGGTGGCAAGTGCAAGGATGTTGGTGGCTATCGCCCCTTCGAGAACCCGGTAAGCTTCCAGACCAGGCGTGCCGATGCCGCTCAGACCAACCGAAAACGTCGGAAACACGGATAGCTGTGTCTGCCATGCGTCGGCGGAACTGTCGCCAAGATCCGCATAGGATGCCTGAAGTCCCTTGTTGTTAAGAAGAGCGACCTGGACGGCTGTCTCAACGTCGATGGTCTTCTTCGCCATTAGCGACTTTACCCGATCACGGGTTGCTTCAGCCTGCTTCTGGTTCTGAATCCAGACGGTCTGTTTACCCGTCGCCTCGCCGCTCTTTAGCGACGCGTTTGCGAACCCTGAGTCAACAGCCGAGTAGTCGGTCGTCACACACCCGGCGGCTACCAATGGCAGAGCGACGGCGGAAATCATCTTGATGTTGCGTAGCATCATTTTCCTCAGCCCTTCTTCTTCGGGGCCTGGGAATCGTTGAGATCCCGCCACGGCTTCGGATCGACGGGAACGCGGTGGGTGTATCCACCAATGGGGCTCTGATAATGGACAGGGCGAGCGTCCGACACAATGTCGGGACTGTCGGCTACGGTTACGACTTCAGGCAGCGTGGACGCGCATCCGCTCACAGCAAGCGGCATGGCAACCACCAGGAACAAACGTTTCATGGTGAGAATCCGAGAATAAGATTGCGTTTGTGCGGCCACGCGGGAGCGCGCGCACGCACAGAAAAACCCGCCCTGCGGGTGGTAGTTCTCAGATGTTGGGCGGTCGGTTCAGGCTTGGGGATTGGCCGGTCGCATCGGTGTCGTCGACAAAGCCATGGAGCGAAACCACGCGCGGTCGGTCGACCAATGATCCAGAACACGTGATCGCCGCGACGCCGCAAAAGTCCTGGCAACAGTTCTTGCTGTTAGCCTTTCCGGCATGCTCCTGCGCGCCTTCGTGATCTCCGCCGTGGACGACCTCGGCCGTTTGTTCCATGTGGTGAGACGAGTGGTCGTCTTGGGGTTGAGCGACGGCGACCGTGGTCGCCGCGGGATGCATCGCGGCATTCACTGCGGAAAAGCTGTACCCTGCCAGTGAAACTATCATCACCAGTCTGAAAAAGAGTCTTGCCGCCGTAGATGTGATTCGATACATCCTACCCATCCAACCACTTCAATTATACTGCAGACGTGCTGTCAATCTCGTTACGTCGCACCACATGAAAATTCCCCTTTTTGCGCGGGACGCGAGACAGTCCCGATCACCATGCAAGAGCGGTCGTGCAGATCAGCGACGACGCGCCCGTAGGGTTTCGGCGACAGGATTCGAGATGCTCACTGTGCCAAATTTGCCATTGGTTCGCTTGACACGGCCGTCCTGCATAACCTCGAAGGTGACCGAGGGGTCGGACCGCGAGGACGCCGTGTCTCCGGGCTGTGCGTGGCCTTGTGTGATCCGGTCGACCGCATTCGCGTTCGCCGAAAGGGTTCCGGTCGCGGACGCTTGCGTCGCGACGATTGATGATATGATCATGGTGAGGGCGATCATCGACTTCATTGGAGTTTCCTCGTTCTTGTCGCTGCCGACTGCAGCAAGGGAATAGTATTACCGTGTTTTGACAGGGTCTTTGCTGCACCCTTACATTTTTGTAAGACTTGGGCGGGTTTAGCCCCAAGGAGTGACCCGCTCGGTCATTCGGGCTCGTAGCCCGTCGCATCCCGCCGACAGGCTACGTCGATAGTCGCCTTTCGTCCGTCAATTTTGACGTCGGGCACAATCTGCCATCCGCTTTTGCTTTCGGCGGGATCCACTCGATCCAGTAGCGCTTTTGACACGACAAGCTCGCACTTGAATACCTTGGCGAGGCTTTGGAGCCGCTGTGCGACGTTGACCGCATCGCCAAGGACCGTGAATTCGTCGTGGTTCCTACTTCCAAGAATTCCGCCAATCACGACTCCATGGTGAACCCCGACGCTTGCTACAAGCGATGGAAGCCCCGCATCTTCGTTGGCTCGCGTCCAAATTCGGAGCTGCTGCACTAACCGGTCGGCGCATGCGAGCGCGCGAGCGGCGTCGTCCGCGTAGGGTCTTGGCTGGCCGAACACCGCCATTACGCCGTCACCCATGAACTTGTCGATCGCACCTCCGTGCTCGAACACGCATGAGGCCACGATCCCGCGATACTCCACCAGCATTTCCGCGAGTTCAGTCGGCGGCGCGTCCTCCGCGTAGCTTGTGAACCCTCTAATGTCGATGAACATGATGGCGGCGTTGCGGCGCTTTAGGCCCAGCGTTGAGGCGGCGTCCTGAAGATCATGGACGACGGCAGGCGAGAAGAAGCGCGACAGATTTCTCCTGCGCATCTCGACCTTGGCCGCGAGCCTACGAGTCCGCTCATACTCGGACGCTGATAGGAAGGCTGCGGCTGCGGTGAACGCAAACCCGGCCAAAAGCAGAAGATCCCTTGTGAAAAACGTTTCGAGGAAGACGCCCGCATGAAACGCGCTGTGCCGAATGGCCGTCGCCGCCAGCATCATTATCCAGGCCGCGACGACGATCGAAGAGAAAACGGCGACAGACCTCGAATCCCGAGAGAGCGCGGCATGGCTGAGCAAGACAAATGCGGTGATCAGACCCGTAGTCGTAAGGCCGTGGTCTTCCGAAATCGGTCCCGACACTATCTGCATGTAGAGAAGCACCGATACCAGCGATGCGTCCAAAACGGACACCAGAAGCCTAGGTGAGTATACCCGGCTTGCCCACGAGAGCGGGATTGCCGAGCAGATTGTCGAAGCCACGAAATACGCGGCGGCGAGAGGCCCAACAAACGGAGCGTGCCTCCCGGACTCAGCGACGATCATGACCAAGAGGACGACGCCGCCGCTTTTGAAAACCGGGCCGATTATGCGGGTTGCGGCGCGGCGTCCGGCGCCACACCGCTCCAAGTGTGAAGCGTTGGCCTCATCTGATGCCGGAATTGGGAGTTCGTGCGGTCGGAAAGGCGGGCGGATGATAGTCAAACAGGGCTTCCTTCGTAGCGCCAAAGGGACCTGCCAACATAAGGCCCTCGACAGTTGATCCTGCGCTATGACCGTCTTACTTCTCTCTACGGTTTCACGTTTCTTACAAATTTGTAACTTTCAGGCCAAATATGTGCCTCACCAAAGGGGCACGTGGTGCAAACTTCGAAACTCGGTGGCAGAATGGGCCGCTGAAAATACGTTTGGTCCGGGAACCTATGAAGATACTGCTGCTGGAAGACGACGAACAAACCGGAGGATACATCGTTAGGGGGCTTAGCGCGGCCGGCCATGTAGTTGACTGGGTAAGGGACGGAAGAGAGGGGCTAGCAGCTGCGCTCGATTCTACCTATGATGTCCTTATCCTTGACAGGATGGTTCCAGGCCTTGACGGTCTTTCCTTGGTAAAGGCAGCGCGCTCGGCATCCGTCCGGACGCCGGCGCTTTTTCTGACGGCGATGAGCGGTGTGGACGACAGGGTGGAGGGCTTGGAAGCCGGTGGCGACGACTATCTCGTCAAACCCTTCGCGTTTTCCGAGTTGACCGCCAGAATCAACGCTTTGACGCGCAGGCCTCCGATGTCGGAAGAGAAGACCAAGCTACGTGTGGCGGACTTGGAAGTCGATCTTATAAGACGTCTTGCCTTCCGGTCCGGCGAACCGATCGAGCTTTTACCCCGCGAATTTCTTCTCCTCGAGCTCTTCATGAGAAACGAAGGAAGGGTACTCACCAAGACAATGCTGCTCGAGAGAATATGGAACTTCAACTTCGACCCGCAGAGCTCAGTGGTGGAGACGCATATAAGCAGGCTACGCTCAAAGATCGACAAGCCGTTCGACGTCCCGCTTCTACACACCGTTCGCAACATAGGCTATTCGCTTCATGCCCGGAGGTAGCTTCTTCAAGAGCACGGCGGTACGGCTTGCTGTTATCTACAGCTCTCTCTTCATAATCTTCTATCTAGGCGCGAACGTTGTCGCCTACCAGATGGTGCTCGGCTATCTGGACGACCGTCTCGACGCGGCGGTCATGGAGCGTTACCGGGAGATCGAATCCATCTACCGTCTCCGGGGTCTCCCCGGCGCCGTCGAGATGATCAACAGCCACGGCCCCGCCATCCGCGGGCAGGAAACGATCTACACGCTGCGGGACGCTTTGGGGAGAAAGGTCGCAGGCAACGTTGACATCGGCCAAGTGCCGACCGGGTTTTCGAGCGTGGCTTCGGACGACTCGAACAATTATAAGCTCTACCGGAGCAGCCTTTCCGAAAACGACCTCGTTGTGGGCGTGAGCGAGGGGGACACCTATCAGCTAGCGAGAATCGTGCTGTTCAGTTTCGGGTGGACAACTGCCGTCGTTTGCGCAATTAGCCTCGCAGGTGCGGCGGTCCTTCGCTACAGGGCAAGAAAAAGGATATTTGCGCTTTCGCAAACGGCCCATGCGGTCGGCCACGGCGAACTTTCGAAGCGCCTGGAGGTATCGCCCAAGATGGACGAGATCGACGTGCTTTGTAGCGAGCTGAATGTCGCACTCGGCAGACTAGAGGCGAGCGTGGGTGCTCTCCGGCAGGTCACGACCGATATAGCCCATGATCTCAAGACGCCAGTAGCCCGTGCGTTCCTAGCCCTCGACGAGGCGCTGGCCCGCGAGAACTCCGACGAAGTAAGGGCGGCCGCAGAGGCCGCGCTCACGCAACTTTCGACGCTCGCTGAAACGTTTGACGCGCTCCTGCGAATCGCGCAGATCGAGTCCAAGAGCCGTACTGCTAACTTCATGGGCGTTGATATTGGCGAGCTTGCACGGGAGATGCTCGAAACGTTTGAGGTTATCGCTGCTGAGGAGAACCATGTTATCAAAAGCCAAGTAACTTTGGACCGATGTGTGGTGCGGGGCGATGCCGGCCTTTTGAGGCAAATGCTAGCGAACCTGCTCGTCAACGCGATCCGTCACACGCCCGAGGGAAGCACCATAGTTACCCAGGTGTCGCGTCACGATAACGCTGTGACTATCGTCATCGCCGACGACGGTCCGGGGATACCTCCCAATGAGAGGACAAAAGTTTTTGAGCGATTTTATCGTCTCGACAAAAGCAGGACTACAGAGGGATCCGGTCTGGGCCTTAGCATGGTCAAAGCTATCTGCGAACTGCATGATGCTCAACTATTGCTTTCAGATGCTTCGCCCGGAGCTAGGTTCTCGATCAGTCTCCCCATGGCGTGAAACCTGCGAGTTCATCTTGGACGAAAGACAATCTTCAAGGTCTGTCCAACATGGACAACAATTGCGGGATATTGGGAGGTGCGGAACTTTTGGTTCCTCACCTAGTTTGCATCGAGAATAGGGAGAAGCCCATGATGTTTGCTAGCAGACTGCCGTTTATCGTAGGCATGCTCGGCTTACTTGTGAGCATCTGGATGCCGGTCACTGCCCATGGCGGAGCTACCAAATTCGGTTGCATGACAGAATCCATAACCGAGATCTCGCACAGCGACACCTCAAACATTGCGTTGGATTGCTGCGTATCGATGCATTGCTGCCTCATGACATCACCATGTCAAGTATATCCTCTCCGCGGCAAGGCATCGTTCCATCCTCATCCTGCGCACGCCGCGGGCCTCGAACTTCTTCTTATAAGGACAATTGACCCCCCTCCAAGATACTCCGAACCGCCTGATTTCAACACAAGCGACAGGAGTTCGAGATGAACCACATCCTCAAGATGAAAATTGCAAACGCCCTCTTTATAGGAGCTTTTTTCTCCACTATGCCCATGGCAAACGCACAAACGGCGTTTCCCGACATGTGCAAATCTGAAATGGCTTCAACTAATAACATGTCCATGCAGAATCACAACGTGCAGATGGCTGACATGACCGACTATCAAAAGGAGTCGATGGACGGCATGAAGGCCATGAGCATGAACATGATGCAGGGCATGATGAAAAAGGACCCGGACGTGGCCTTCGCCTGCGGCATGATCGCCCACCACATGGGCGCGATCAGCATGGCTCAGGTCGAGCTTAAATATGGCGACAACGCTGACAATAAGGCCAGAGCCCAGAAGATCATCGACGACCAGACCAAGGAGATCAAGGAACTGACCGCCTGGGTTGAGAAGGAGGCAAAGTGATGCACCACATGTCTTCGCAGATGAAGGAATGCATTGACAACTGCCTCGCCTGCTACAGCGAGTGCCTGTCGATGGCGATGGGACACTGCCTGGATATGGGCGGCAAGCACACTGAGCCGTCCCACTTCAAGCTGATGATGGCCTGCGCCGAGATGTGCCGGACGTCGGCCCATTTCATGCTGATCGGCACCGAGCACCATAGGCACACGTGCAGGGAATGCGCCGAGATCTGCCGCCAGTGCGCCGACGACTGCGAGCGCGTCGGCGACATGCAGGCTTGCGTCGACGCGTGCCGGAAGTGCGCGGATAGCTGCGAGCAGATGGCGGCCTGACAACAGCCGGGAGGGTGTGCCTCATCCTCCCGGCATCGTTCCAAGCCTCGTCGCGACCGTCGCGGAAGGGCGAGTACCGAGGTCGCTGTCGCGACCGGATGGCGCACGGCGCTCCGGCGTCTTCACAACGGCCTGCCTGTCGTGCAAGAATGAAATCATGAAGCCGGTCATGGTCATCCAACGCATTCTCTGCGCGTTCGCCATGCTTGCCGTCCTGATGGGGCCGGCGAGCGTGACCGCGGCCGCGGCCGCCATGGCTTCATGGGGCTCGATGACCGGCATGACGATGGACATGGCGGACCAGTCTCCGGACGAGGAAGCTATGGCGGACATGCCCTGCTGTCCGGAAGAGAAGAAGCCTGCGGTCCCCGACTGCATGAAGTCCTGCCCCCTTGCGCTGGTATGCTCCACGGTGATCGTCGGCAACCTGTCCGCTGCTGCGAGCCTGCCCGTCGTCCTCCCGCTGCCGATGTGTTTTCCGCGCCTTGCGGGAGTTGAATTCGCTTCGGCGCTGGTCGAGCCACCTCCAAGACCTCCGCGCGCCTAATTCACACTCGTTCGCTGCGTCTGGCCGTCCCGCTTTCAGGAACGGTCCGGCGCGTCCGTATCCTGCGCACATCTGCGCATTCTGAGATGTGAATCATGAAGAACAGAAACATACCCGTGCGGGCGGCTGCCGCCGCGCTCGCATTCCTTGCCGTATCCGCGAGCGCCGCCGTGGCAGGGGCCGGCGACTACGAATTCCAGCCGGTCGCCTCCGAGGTGAAGCACGGTCCGCAGGCCGAAGTGGCCGTCAGGCTGGTCGACAAGCGGTCCGGAAAACCAGTGCCTGGCGCGGTCATCTTCACCACCCGGATGGACATGGCGCCCGATGGCATGGAGATGATGACCACCTCAGTAGAGAACCTCCCCGCCACCGAGCCGGGCGTCTACCGTTTCCGCACCAACCTGTCGATGGCGGGCGGCTGGCGCTTCAAGGTGGCTGCGAAGGTGCAGGGCGAACCCGAGACCGTGCAGGGCGAAGTCGTTCTGAAGGCCCTCCCGTGAAGACCGCCGCTTTGCTCCTGTCCGCATGCTCCCTCGCCATCGGTGGCGGGGGAGGATACCTGGTCGGCGCCGGCCGGGTCGCCGTCCCCGACGTCGCCGCCCTCAGGCTTCTGACGGCGGAAGAGCCGGCAGTCGCAGAAGATGCCCGGCCACCAGGAACCGGCTCCGTCATCTACTATCGGCATCCCGATGGCGACCCCGCATGGTCTGCGGGGCCTGCGAAGACGCCGGACGGAAGGGATTATCTTCCGGTGCGGGCCAGCGAGGACGTCAACCTCGCCGACAAGCCCGAAGGCGCGAAGCCGGGCGAAAAGGCGGAAGGCGAGCAGCCGGATGTGAACGTCGCCGAGACCGGATCGGCAGGCGCATCCGCGTCTGGGCGGAAGATCCTGTACTACCGTAACCCCATGGGTCTTCCAGACACCTCGAAGGTGCCGAAGAAGGATTCGATGGGAATGGACTACGTTCCGGTCTACGAGGGCGAGGCCGAAGGCGGGTCCACCGTCCGGGTTCCGCTCGGAAAGCTGCAGCGGACCGGCGTCAGGACCGCGGACGTCACGATGGAGAGCCTGCCGACGACGCTGCGCGTCCCTGGCGTCGTCATACTCGACGATCGACGGATCCACACCGTCAGCATGCGCTCGGACTCGTTCGTCGAGGACGTCGCCCCGGTTACGGCGGGCAGCCGCGTGAAGGCCGGCGAAACCCTCTTCAGGTTCTACTCGAAGGACGTCGCGACGGCCGCTTCCGAGTACGCCAACGTCGTGTCCGGAGGCGGCGACACCGCCGGAAGCGCCCTGAGGCTTCGCAACCTCGGAATGTCCGACCGCATGGTCGAGGCCATCCGCAGGGACCGGAAGGTTCCGTCCAGCATCTCGTTCGACGCCCCAGTGGACGGGATCGTCGTCGAGCGTTCGACCACGCCGGGCAGCATGGCCGAGCCCGGCGACGTCCTGTTCAGGATCGCCGACATCCGCGAAGTCTGGATGGTGGCGGACGTTCCGGAAAGTCAGCTCGCCGCCGTCGCGGTCGGAGCCGAAGCTACGGTGGCGGTCGGCGCCCGGCCCGGCGCGACGGTCCGCGGCGTGGTCGAGCTGGTGGAGCCCGAGATCCGCGAGCAGACGAGGACCGCCAGGGTGCGGATCCGGCTGCCCAATCCGGACGGCGGGCTTCTTCCCAACATGTTCGGCAACGTCGAGATAGCGACCGGCCGGCCGGATCCGGTCATCTCCGTGCCGAACGACGCGATCGTCGACACGGGAAGCAGGCGCGTCGTCTTCATCGACAAGGGCGAGGGGAGGTTCGAACCGCGCGACGTCGAGGTGGGCGTCCGTGCGGCCCAAAGGACGGAGGTGACTTCCGGACTGGCGGCAGGAGAACGCGTGGTCGTCGCCGCCAACTTCCTCCTCGACGCCGAAAGCAATCTGAACTCCGCGCTGAACGCGCTCGCCGCGGAGGATGCGCAGCCATGATCTCACGACTGATATCTTGGTCGGCGCGCAACCTGCTTCTTGTCTTCGTCGGCGCGTTTCTCGCGGCGGCCGGCGGCGTCCACGCGCTGCGGACGCTCCCGCTCGACGCCATCCCCGACCTCTCCGACGTGCAGGTCATCGTCTATACCGACTATCCCGGTCAGGCGCCCCAGGTCGTCGAGGACCAGGTCACCTATCCGCTGACGAGCTCGATGCTGACGGTCCCGAAATCCAGGGTCGTCCGGGGCTTCTCATTCTTCGGCGTGTCGTTCGTCTACGTGATCTTCGAGGACGGCACCGATCCGTACTGGGCGAGAAGCCGCGTGCTCGAATTCCTGAACGCCGCCGCAAGCCGCCTGCCCGAAGGCGTCGTCCCGACGCTCGGCCCCGACGCCACGGGCGTGGGATGGGTCTACCAGTACGCGGTGATCGCCAAGGAGATGTCCCTTGCAGAACTCCGTTCGCTGCAGGACTGGGTCGTCAAGTTCGCGCTGTCGCGGTCCGAAGGCGTGGCGGAGGTCGCGAGCGTCGGCGGGTTCGTGAAGCAGTATTCCGTCGTGGTGGACCCCGTCAGGCTGAAGGCGCAGGGCGTCGGGCTGGGCGAAGTAGCGTCGGCGGTGAAGGCCAGCAACCGCGACGTCGGAGGCCGCACGGTCGAGCTCTCCGAGTTCGAATACATGGTGCGCGGACGCGGCTACCTCCATGGCGTGGCGGACATCGAAAACGTCGTGCTGAGGTCCGAAAAGGGCGTGCCGCTGCGGCTGGCGGACGTGGCCAGGGTCGAACTCGTGCCCGACGAGCGCCGCGGCATCACCGAGCTGAATGGAGAAGGCGAGGTCGCCGGGGGCATCGTGCTGCAGCGCTACGGATCGAACGCGCTCACGGTCATCGAAAACACGAAGCGCAACATCGACGCCCTGAAGGCCAGCCTTCCGGCAGGCGCCGAGATCGTCCCCGTCTACGACCGCTCGCGGCTGATCGAGGCGGCCATCGAGACGCTCAAGGGGACGCTTCTCGAAGAGTCGGTCGTCGTCGCGATCGTGACCGTCGTCTTCCTCATGCATGTCAGGAGCGCCCTCGTGGCGATCGTCATGCTTCCGGTCGGCATCCTGATGGCCTTCGCGGCGATGCGCATGCTCGGCATCGGAGCAAACATCATGAGCCTGGGCGGGATCGCCATCGCCATCGGCGCGATGATCGACGCCGCCATCGTGATGATCGAGAACGCCCACAAGCATCTCGAACGGTCGCCTCCCGACAAGCCGCGCCTCGACGTCCTTGTCGAGGCAGCGTCCGAAGTCGGCCCGGCGCTGTTTTTCAGCCTCCTGATCATCACCGTGTCCTTCCTGCCGATCTTCACGCTCGAGTCCCAGGAAGGTCGTCTGTTCGGCCCCCTGGCGTTCACCAAGACGTTCGCGATGGCGGCCGCGGCGATCCTCTCGGTCAGCCTCGTGCCGGCGCTCATGGTCGTCTTCGTGCGGGGAAGGATCATCCCCGAGCACAGGAACCCCGTGAACCGGATGCTGATCTGGGTCTACCGCCCGGTGATTGCAGGCGTCCTCAGGGCGAGGGCGCTGACGATCGTCGTCGCGCTCGCCGCCCTGGCGGTCACCGTATGGCCGGCCCGGCAGCTCGGCAGCGAGTTCATGCCCGCGCTCGACGAGGGCACGCTGATGTACATGCCAACAACGTTGCCCGGCCTTTCGGTCACCAAGGCCGCCGAGCTCATGCAGACGCAGGACCGCATCATCAAGTCGTTCCCTGAGGTCGAAACCGTGTTCGGGAAGGCGGGACGGGCGCTGACGGCGACCGATCCCGCGCCGACCGAGATGTTCGAGACCATCATCACCCTGAAGCCGAAGGACCAGTGGCGGCCGGGCGTGACGGTCGAAACGCTCAGGCAGGAGATGGACGCCGCGCTCCAGTTTCCCGGCGTCTCCAATGCCTGGACGATGCCGATCCGGGCGCGCATAGACATGCTGTCGACCGGGATTCGCACCCCGGTCGGGGTCAAGGTGTTCGGAACGGATCTTGGCGAGATGGAGAAAGTCGCCCGCCGCGTCGAGACCGTCCTAAGGACGGTGCCGGGAACGTCCTCGGCCTACGCGGAGCGCGTCATCGGCGGCTACTACCTCGACATCGTCCCCGACCGGGCCGCGCTCGCGCGCTACGGACTGACCGTCGACAGCGTCCAGGACGTCGTCGGCATGGCGCTCGGCTCCGAAACCCTGACGACCACGGTCGAAGGCCGCGAGCGGTACTCGGTCGCCGTCCGATATCCGCGCGACTACCGCAGCGACCCGCAGGCCATCGGCCGCGACGTTCTCGTCGGCCTGCCGGGCGGAGGCACGGTCCCGCTAGGAGACGTCGCCACGATCGAGCTCACAAGAGGGGCGACCTCGATCAGGACCGAGAACGGGCAACTCGCCGTCTACGTCTTCGTCGACATCGCAGGCCGCGACCTGGGCGGCTACGTGGCGGAGGCGAAGGCTGCGGTCGAAGGCGAGGTCCGTCTGCCTCCGGGCTACTCGCTGGGCTGGAGCGGCCAATTCGAGTACCTGGAGCGGGCGAAGGCGAGGCTGGCCCTCGTCGTGCCGCTGACACTGGCCCTCATCTTTCTGCTGCTCTACCTCAACTTCCGGCGGCTGACGGAGACCCTGATCGTGATGCTCTCGCTGCCGTTCGCCCTGGTCGGCGGCATCTGGCTGATGTGGTGGCTGGGCTTCAACATGTCCGTCGCAGTTGCGGTGGGCTTCATAGCGCTCGCGGGCGTCGCGGCCGAAACGGGGGTGATAATGCTCATCTATCTGGATCACGCGCTGGCGGAGGAGCGCGAGCGATGCGCCGCCCAAGGGCGGAACCTAACGCGGGCCGATCTGCACCGGGCGATCGTCGTCGGGGCCGTCGAGCGCGTGCGCCCGAAGATGATGACGGTCGTCGCCATCATGGCCGGCCTGATTCCCATCCTCTGGAGCACGGGGACGGGATCGGAGATCATGCAGAGGATCGCCGTTCCGATGATCGGAGGCATGATGTCGTCCACGGTGCTGACGCTCGTCGTCATCCCGGCCGTCTACGCTCTCGCGAAGGGATGGCGACTCGTCCCCGCGACCGAAAGCCCGACCACCAGGGAGGCGTCTCTTGAAACGGCTGGCTGACGACTGCCTGACCGCCGGCCTCGTCCTCGCGCTCGCCGGCGCGGTCACAGCCGCCCCCGCCTGGGAGCGGCAGGCCGACATGAAGTCGATGGCCGGCTCCGCGAGGATCGTCGGCGAGCTGTTCGAGGGAAGGAGGCCGTACTCGCAGGCGGAGTTCAAGGAGGCGGCCGAAAACATCCGGACCCATGCGGGGCGCCGCCTGGTCGAAGATTTCGGCGGCGGGCAGCAGTCGGATTCGAAAGCCGATGCGGACATGATTTCGTCGTCAGCCGAGGAATTCGGCAGGCTCGCCGACGACCTTGAAGCCTATGCGGCGGCGCTTTCCGCCGCGGCGGACCGGAACCCCGACCGGCTTGGTCCGGACACGAGGATGCGCGGAACGCTGCTCGGAAGCCCCTTCGCTCCGAAGGCAGAAGCGTCGCGCGATGCTGCCGGCGTGCCCGCCGAGCATGCCTACCACCTCATGCTCCAGACGTGCACGAGCTGCCACGCGAAGTTTCGGCGGCCGTAGGCCCGCCCCACGCCATGTCGGCTACGAACATTGTGGCCGCCAGCGCGCAGCCTGCGGCGAGCCATGCGATGACGCGCGTCCGGCACGGCGGCGCAACGCCCGAGGCAGCCGGCGGCCGGGAGGGCGGCGCAGCGGAGCGCCGACCATCGGTTTGAGACGGAATCGCTTCTTTCGTCCCGACATCCACGTGCTCCGTTGAGAGGAGGCAGGCTGCATGCCGCCTCCGGTTCGGGTCTTCCTACAGCGCCCTGTAGGTCGTCGGATAGCCGGCCTCGACGATCGCGGCGGCTATCGCCTCGGGCGGTGCGGAGCTCTCGACCTTCGCCTTCTTGGTGCCGACGTTGATGTTCGAGCTTGCGGTCGGATCGGCCTGTTCGATGGCCTTCTTCACCGTGCCGGCGCAGTGCCCGCAGGTCATGTTGGGAATGTCGAACTCGTACATTTTGTTCTCCTCGCACATGGGGGAAAAATGGAGGTTACCCCTGTTGGAAGGTCAAGGGGATAATCGTGCTATCGCTCTAATCGGCGGCATACACGGAATAGCCGCGCGAGACGGACCGCAGATCTCAAAGCGTCACTGGAAGCGTACCTTTCGGTCATTGATCAATTGTGAGCCGCACTCTGTTGATCGTGGGCCTGGAGGGCCGGCGGCAAGCATATCGACTGATCCTGACGATCGCCTCGCTCGTCCAGACCTAATTGTCAGCATGTCGAGAAGCGGAATAACTGCTCCGGCGCTTGCGACCTCAGTGAGAAAAAAGCCTTTTCCAACCCCGGTACAAGATGATCGCGGCGGCGCCGATGACAATGCCAAGGATCGCCTGCATAAACGAGGTTGCGAACCAGTTGGTAATCTGTGGCAAAACAACGAATGCCTGTTCCACAACGTGGGCAAAGCCTTCGATCATATGCTCCGGCAGATGAAGTCCCATCTCGGCAAGGCTGTGAACGATGATGCTGCCACCGACCCACAACATGGCGGCAGTGCCGACCGTCGCGAGGATCTTCAGGAGCACAGGAACACCTGTGACGAGGCCCGTGCCGATGACCCTCCCGAATGAACTTCCACCTCGCGTCAGATATAAGCCAATATCGTCCGCTTTGACGATCAAGGCGACGACACCATAGACAGCGGCAGTGATCAGAACCCCGACGGCCGCCAAAACCGCGGCTTGCGAATAGATGTCCAATCCAGAGACGCCGGCGAGCGTCAGCGCCATGATCTCGGCCGAGAGGATGAAGTCGGT
>JAAIGE0101036541.1_pt1 | contig 15963 bp, 15 predicted proteins | sample 6487951 | NCBI WGS metagenome assembly JAAIGE01 (sample SAMN13974128, study PRJNA590717) | phyllosphere metagenome | biome: tomato field; feature: multiple bacterial spot infested tomato fields; material: tomato leaves; isolation source: leaves from tomato fields | host: Solanum lycopersicum ... | reverse complement strand
GCGAAGCAGATTCATCAGTCCGTTGTGAAGCGCACTGCAGTGGAGCTTTGTCACGTCGACTGTGAGCCAACACCCCGGCCGCAGCGCGTTTAAACGCCGATTTTCTATTGGGACTTTGCGAAAGCCGACAGGCCGCATTCCACCCACCCCAGCTATTCAGTGGCGCCGACGGATGAGACAGGAGTTGGCCGAAACCGGAATTACGGTTTTGGAGCAAGCGCGCAGGAACAGCGGAACTGCTCCTCCCCATTCATGTCCACCGTTTTGACCGCCGTCGGCGCTTTCCGAAAGACAGACGTTGCGTACGGTCGCTCCCTGTCATGAACAGCGCATCGCCACCCCTATCAAGGACGCGACCCGCGCGTTTCAGGCAAAGACGGTTGGAACGACGCCGAACAGAACCAGACTTGCGCTAAGAAAATTATGCATTACGGGCTCGGATCGCAGGTAATTAACATAGACGACGATGTCCGGACGTGGAAAGTCTATTGCAGAGAGAAAGGTCTGAGTTAGCATTCAGCTTCGAAGCGGATTCGCGGAGAAACTGCGAAAGGCCATTTTGGAAAGAATGCGCCGGCGGCGGCCCGGATAACTTCGCGGGGTCGGTAGTAGCTTATCTACTTCTCCATTTCCGCCGCTGCGGAGTGGGCGATCCGCTTCGGCCAAGATTGGACATCGCATGATGACACGGAACAAGGCGATTCTATCAGCATAGGTCGACAAACATTTAACATTTCGAAGTAGTAATAGGAAAAAAGCCGACATATCTAGGCATGTAACGCCTTCAGATTAGAGCTTACATTGCATAATGTTTAGCGAAAAATATTCCCTACTTATTACCGGGGGAGAGGGCTTGGCGGACGGCGCGGCCGAGCTTGACCGTCTCAACCCTCAACCAGTCCCGACCCTCCGTCTCGACTGCAATGGAAACGCGAATCGGAACCCAGCTGACCGACCCGCGGCCTCGGGGAAGGCTGTCCTTTTGCTGCGGCTCATCGAGATCAAGGGCGGCCCCGAGATCCACCAGGGGTGAAAAACGAAGCGCGTATCGGCGCCCGCCGGATAATCCAGTTCGTCCTCCTGCTTTCAGGTCGGCGTCCGCGAGCGGTTCTGCGAGGAGGCTCAGCGTGATCGCTTCCGGGGCCGCGCGAGCCGAGACGAGGCTGATGCCGTGGCGGGCCTGCACGACGCCGCGCTGCACCACCAGGATGGCCGCCGCGACGATCGCGAAGGCCACCAGGGCTTCGATCAGCGTGAAGCCGTCTTGGCCTGTCCCCCTCGGTCTCACTCCCGCACCATCGCGGTCGTCTCGGTGCGTTGCCCGTCCGGGCCCAGGGACGTGATGGCGTAAGGGGCAGTCTTGCCGGGCACGCGGTACTCGTAGGGCCGCCCCCAGGGGTCGTTGGGGACGGTCCCCTGCTTGAGGTAGGGGCCGCTCCAGCTCTCACTTGAAGCCGGGCGCTGCACGAGGGCCTGAAGACCCTCGCTCGTGCTTGGGTATCGGCCGTTGTCGAGGAAGAACAGATCGAGAGCCGACGCGAAGGACTCGATCTGAAGCTTGGCGGTGCGCTCGCGCGAGCTCGACAGGTAGCCGAGAACCCGGGGACCGGCGAGGCCCATGACGAGACCAAGGATGACCAGCACCACGAGCAGTTCGACGAGGGTGAAGCCGCCGCCTCGGTCCCGGCCGCCCTGCCGGTCGCGCACGCACCCAGCGATCCACACCCTCACCCGAGTCCGAACCATCCCCGCCTCCTCCTGTTGTCGCGGGCCCCTCGCCGGGGCTGCGCGATCCTGATCAGCTCAGCATGTCGTTGATGCTCATCAGGGCAGTCATCACCGAGATGATGAGCCACGCGATGAGGATGCTGACGAACACCATGACCGCCGGCCCGACGACCGCAATCAGCCGGCCGAGCGCCACGTCGAGCTTGCCCTCGTAGAAGGCCGCGATCTGCTCGGCGCTCGCTGCCAGCTCGCCCGCCTCCTCGCCGACCCGCAGCATCTGCACGACGTGGCGCGGGAAGAGCTGCCGGTTGGTCAGGGTGTCCGAGACGCGCCGGCCCTGCCGCACGCCGGCGATGATCCCGTCGATCTCGGCCCCGGCGCCGGGCATCCGGACGACGCCGCGCATCAGCCGCAGGGCGCTGGAGATATCGACGCCGTTCCTCACGAGGACGGCGAGCGTCCGGCAGAACGTCACGATGAACTCGCTCCGCAGGATGCCCTGCGCTCCGGGTATCCGGGCGAGAAGGGCGAGCCAGAGGCCGCGTTCCCGCGCGATCCGCCCGACGACCAGGGCGGCCCCGAGACAGGCGGCGACGCCGATGGCCAGCGTGTCGAGGTTCCGGTTCAGGAAGGCCGACAGGTTGAACACGAGGAGCGCGGTCGGGTCGATCCGGTCGTGGAAGCCCTGGAGGGCGACCTCGAATTTCGGAATGAGGTAGACGAGGACGAAGACGAGGACGCAGAGCGCCGCCCCGACCAGGAAGACGGGGTAAGAGATGGCGGAGACGAGCCGCCGTCGCAGACGCTCGCCCCGCTGCCGCTCGCCGACAAGAGCCGTCAGGGACTCGGTCAGCGAGCCGGAGGCTTCGGCAGCCTCGATCATCTTCACGTAGATCGGCGAGAAGAGGCGCGGGTGGCGGGCCAGCGCCTCCGACAGGCTGCGGCCTTCGCCGAGGCTGGCATGCAGGTCGCGCAGGACCCCCGCCAGTCCCCTGTCGCCGGCGAGCGGTACCAGGATCATCAGGGCCTCGTCGAGGGCAACGCCCCCTCTCAGCAGCATGGCGAGATCCAGCGTCATGGTGGTGACGCCGACGGGCGAGGGCTCGGGCTTGAGCAGATCGCGCCAGGTCCGGCGGTTGGCGCCCTGCGGCGTCGAGGGCTCCGCCGAGATCGGCGTGCAGCCGAGCCGTTCGAGATGGGCCAGGACGTCGGCCGGCGTCGGCGCCTCCATGATGCCGGAGAGGAGCTTGCCGCCTGGATCGATCGCCCGGTAGGCGAAGGGGAGGAGGGCGCCCATCTCAGGCCAGTCCCTTGCTCGCGAGCCATGCTCGGATCGGCGGCCCGCCCTCGGTCAGAAGCCAGGCCAGCCAGAGGGTCGGAGCTAGCAGGGCGCCGTAGGGGACGCGCACGGGACCTCCCCCCGTGCCGGCACGCAGCCACGGGGCGACGGCGAGGCCACCGATACTCGCGGCGAGCACCGCCCACGCGAAGCCGTCCGTACCTGTGAGGACGCCCCCGGCCAGGGCCAGCTTGACGTCGCCGAAGCCCAGGCCGTCGCGGCCGCGCCAGCGATAGAAGCCCTCGCGGATGGCAAGGAAGGCGCCGCCGCAGACGACGCCGTCGACGAGCGTCGCCGGAAGCGTTCCGAGAGGGGCTTCCCCGTCGCCCTGCGCGGCGCCGAGCCTGGCGGCGAGGCCGAAGAGACCGAGGGCCGCCACGGCGTGATCGGAAATCGTGAGGGTTGCGATGTCCTGCCGGGCGATCTGCGCCGCGACGAGCGCGATCCCGGCCGCCAGCATGGCGGCGCAGGCGGGGCCGTGGCCCAGCCACAGCGTCAAGGCGAGGCCGGTCGCGGCGAGGGGCGGCAGGCCGGGGGCGAGAGCGGCGCGGGTCATCGGACGATCCGCGGCCTGGGCGATCCCGCAGGCGTCCCCGCTGCCGGGCCGTCCGCGAAGATCCGGTAGGTCTGGCTCTGGTCGCCCAGGCGGAGGGTCATGTGCTCCGGCCCGATCTCACCCACCTCCCATCCGTCAACCGGATCGCCGGCCCGCACCGTGAGTGTCGGCCCGGTCCCGCGGCTCACGAGGCCGGCGGCCCTCTCCGCATCCTGGACGATTCCGATCAGCCGGACGTTCGGCGCTGCCGGCGGCGGCAAGACCGTCGCCTCGACTGTCACGGGCGGCGGGGCGGCCCGAGGGGGGCGGCGGGACGGCGTGAAGAGCGGGCGCTCCCGCACCGCCTTGAGCATGGTCACGGTGACGGCGAGGGGATTGAGGTCCGCGAGGCTCTGATCCGGCGGAGGCAGGCGGGATGGCGGAAGGGCGGCCGAGGCGGTGCCGCCCGGGGTCCGGAGGCCGGCGCCAGGCCCCATGACGGCCCCGAATCCTCCGCCCGGCGGAATCCGGGGGGCGACGGGCGGTCCGTCTTGATCGGGCGAGACCGACACATCGGGCCGGACCGTGCGGGCGATGTCCCACGGCGTCGCGGGTTGAGCACGAACGGCTGCGCCCGCCATGACCCAGCCGGCGAGCGTGAGAGACAGGATTCCGCGCGCCGGCGCGGCCCGTGGGATGGGATGGCGGCGGTTCATCATGGCTTCTCCGGCCGGCGAAAGCCGCGGATCGTCAGGGTCACGCGCAATCGCGGATCTTCTGACGTGGCGAGGCCCTCGCGCTTCTGGTCGATCCGCGCGTCGAGGCCGATGACGTCGAGCAGCGGCAGGCTGCCCTCCAAGGCGGCGAGCAGGTCGACGAGGCGGTCCTGCGTCGTGTCGAAACTGGCGCGGACCGTCACGCCGCGCGGATCATCCGGAGCGTCGTCGTCCGCGCGAACCTCGATCAGCCGGGCGCCGGACCGCTCGACGAGATCGACGGTCCGCGTCTGCAATTCGGCCCGCGCCAGGGTCGCGCTGGATGCCGCCAGAGCGATCCGTCCCGTGTCCGAAGCGGGGACAGGCTTGCTGGTCAGGCCGCGGATTCGCCGCTCGATCTCCGCGACGCGGGCCGACAGGGCCTCCCCTTCGACCCACGCCTCGGTCCAGCGCAGCAGATTACAGACGGTGAGGCCGACCAGCCCGCAGGGCAGCGTGACGAAGGTGAGGAGCGCTGCGAGCGGGAGCCAGCGCGCTGTTCTCGGAGCGGCCGTCATCGTGCCGCCTCGGTCTTGCGAGGCGCGCCGGCCCCCGGGCGTTCGGCGGCGATCTCGAACAGGTCGCGCCCTTCCGGGTCGCGCACGACCGGGGCGGCGAACCGGACCCGGCCGAGGCCCGCTTCGCCCTCAAGCCGCGAGACCAGCGCGGGCGCGTCGGTGGAGCGGCCAACGAGCCGCAGCTTGCTGGGGCTGAGATTGATCTCGCGCAACACCGTGCCATCCGGGATCGCGGCGCTCAAGACATCGAGCTGGACGAGGGCGCTCGCCTTCCGATGAGCGTCGATCAGAAGCCTGTCGGGCGCATCCAGGCCGGATTGCGTCGTCTGGATGCGGCTCTTCAGGGCGGCGAGGCGCGCGGACACTTCGATGCGTGCGCTCTCCGCCTCCTGCGCGACGATCGCGCTGGCGAGACAGGCCCCTGCGCAACCGGTCAGGGTCGCGAGGGCGATGCGCCCCAGGAGGCCGTGCCGTGTCCTCAGGGCGGCGACGGGCCGTTCGGCGTAGAGATCGATGCGCGGGCCCGTCTCGAGGGGTTCATCGGCGCTGCCGAGGCTCGTCGGCACGTATCCGTGGGCGGCAAGGCGCGCCAGGATCGGCCCGAGCCGGTCGCCGGAGATCGCCAGCAGATCGACCGCCAGGGTTTCGTCGGCCTGCTTCTCCGCCCGTATGGCGAAGCCGTACTCGACGCGCTCGGGCCGCCAGGGGGTCAGCCGTTCCAGGCGATGGGCGATGATCGGCCGAAGATAGTCGCGCCCGGCCGCCGGGACGGTGAAGCTGCGGCGCAGCAGAAGATCCGCCGGGAGGCGCAGGTCGACTATCGCGACGGGATGAGGCCGGTCCGGCGGGACGGAGCCGAGCGCGCCCAGGCGGACGAGGGGCCCGCGCCCGGTCTGCTCGTGCAGGACGAACGCGTCACCCTCGATCACGATGACGGCGCGGCGCCGGGGGGCCAAGCGGGCGAGCAGCGGCTCGATCTGCGCCGCGAAGGTCGCCACGAGCCGCTCCCAGGTCCCGCTCACCGAGGCCCGAACGGGGGCGAGGCGCCCGGCGAGGGCGGCCGAGGTCGCCGTCAGGACGGCCAGGCGAGGGGATGGCAGGGCGGTCATGATACCGGCTCACCGGTCGTTCCGCGGTGCAGGGCTGGGGTCATCGCTCAGGCCGCCACACGCAGCACTTCGTCGAGGGAAATCAGACCCTCCGCCGCCTTGCCGATCCCGTCCTCGAGCATGGTCGTCATGCCTCCCGACCGCGCCACCCGGAGGATGCGGACCGGGTCGGGCTCCCGCCGCACCAGCTCGCGCACGGCCGGATCGACCGGCAGCGCCTCGAACAGGCCGACGCGGCCCCGATAGCCGGACCCGCCGCAGGATGGGCAGCCTCTCGGCGCGTGGAGCCGCAGCTCCTGCGGCGGCCGGATTTCGCGTCGGGAGCAGATCTCGCGCAGGGCGTCCGCCCCCGCCTCGTCCGGCACCCGGCAGCGGATGCAGAGCCGTCGGACGAGACGCTGGCCGAGCACCCCCCGCAGCGCCGATGCGATCAGGAACGGCTCTATCCCCATATCGGCTAGCCTCACCACGGCGTCGCACGCGTTGTTGGTGTGGAGCGTCGTCAGCACGAGATGGCCGGTGAGCGCGGCCTGGATGCCGATGCTCGCCGTCTCGCGGTCGCGCATCTCGCCGACCATGATCACGTCGGGGTCGTGGCGCAGGAACGATCGCAACGCGCTCGCGAAGGTCAGGCCGATGGATGGCTTGATCTGAGTCTGGTGGATGCCCGGGATCTGGTACTCGACCGGATCCTCGACGGTGACGATCTTGCGGGCCGGGTCGTTCAGGAGCGAGATCGCGGTGGCCAGCGTGGTGGTCTTGCCGCTGCCGGTCGGGCCGGTGACGATGATGACGCCGTGGGGCTCGGCCAGCATGGCCTCCAGCGCCGCCCGGTCCCGACCGCCGATGCCGATCCGTGCGAAGTTCAGGATCTGGGAATCCTGCACGAGGATACGCAGGACCGCGGTCTCGCCGTACAGCGTGGGCATCACCGCCACGCGGAGGTCCGCCTCGGTGCCGCCGATCCGGATGGTGGTGCGCCCATCCTGCGGCAGGCGGCGCTCGGCGATGTCGAGGTTGGCGAGGATCTTCACCCGGGAAATCATGGCGGGCGCCATGTGCCGGGGCAGGCTCTGCTGCGGGCGCAGCATGCCGTCGATCCGAAAGCGGAGGCGCAGCTCGTCCCGCGCCGTCTCGATGTGAATGTCGGTCGCGCCAAACTCGAGCGCACGGGCGAAGAGGTCGTCGATCGCCCGCACCACGGGGGCACCCCGGGCGAGGTCCTGCAACGTCTCGACGTCATCGAAGAGAGCGCAATCCGGGACCGATGCGAACGCGTCCGCGCTGCCGGGCGACGCCTCCGCCGGTTCGCCGCGGGTTAGGAACTCCGTGATCTCGTCGAAGGAGAGAACCGCCAGCGCCGCTTGGTCGTCGAGGGCAAGGCGCAACGCCTCGATCGGCTCGCGCATGTCGGGGTCGGCGGTCAGGACGAGCGGGCTGTCTCCCGCCCGGACCGGGTAGAGAAAGCTCTCCTGCAGGAATCGCCGCGACAGGCCGTCGGTGAGGGGCGGAAGGTCGAGCACCGCCTCCCGGCTCGCCCGGGGCAGGCTGTGAAAGGCGGCCACCGCATCGGCAAGCTCACCCGCGCCGACCTCACCCTGCCGCCAGACCGCGTGAGCGGTCGTCGGAGATGCGGCGGGAACCGGCAGGCCGCGCTCCCGAAGGAAGTCCGCGAAGGACGGGTCCGGGCCGGACACTTCGGACAAATCCCCGCGCACGCAGCGACTCCTTTGGATGGGGTGGGTCCGCGAAGGCGTCGCCGCACGATGGGCGCGGCGACGGAAACGGTCTCCGGACGGGATCAGCTGTTGCCGGCCTGTCCCTGGGTGCCGGTCGAGTTCGGGCAGTTCGGGTGGCCGCCGGTCACCGGAGTGGCCCCGTTCACGAGGGTGATCGTGTCGGTCTGCGGCCCGCGTAGGTTGAGGATCCCGCGGATCCGCCACGCGACCGAGTGGTCGGCACAGGCGGTGTCCCCGGACACCCCGATCCCCCCCACGGCCGTATTCCCGGAATAAAGGGCGAGGCCGCCGCCGAAGGTGATCGTCCCGCCGACCCGCTGGCCGATCATCGGATCGCGCGGCGTCCCGAACTGGAAGTATTGGCCGTCATACGCCTTGTCGGACGCGAGGACATTGCCCCCCTCCAGCCCGAAGAGCGGGTTGCCGCCGCTCGGGGACGGCTGCACGAAGCCGTAGAGCTGCGCGGTCGAGAGAGGACCGCGTCCTGCACTGACGCTCAGGCTGAACGCGTTGGCCGTGTAGGCCTTCGCGGCCGCGATTTGCCGGCTGCCGAGCCATTGCGAGTCGATCGCCGCGCCGGAATAGGCCACGGCGCAGACGACGCCCGTGCGGTCCACCGCGACAGCCCAGTAATCGTTGTTGAACCCGGTGGAGTCGTCGGCGGCGGCCTTCGTGACGGCCTTTTTGAGCCCGTCATAGGTCACTGGGCACCCCATCGGACCCTGGCCTGGGGATCCATACGATAGAGCCTGCGCGGCTTGTGCGTGGGCGGCCGAGCACATCCCCCACGATGCGATGGTGAACGCGGCCGTGAGCAGCCCGCCGAGAGCGGTTGTTCTCATGATCTGGTCCTCTCCGATGATTCGGATATCGCCTGAAACGGCAGTATCCGAATCCTATTGTCACTATTGCGTAGAAATACTCAAGTCTTCATGCATGTGTTTTACAACAAAATTTCCGGATATTTCCGAGGATATGGAGTATTTGGGCTAATTAACAAATATATCTGCGCTTGCCGGATCGCTCGCGGCAAGAAACGGGAAGATCGAACCTTGCGCCGTGCGGACGCGTGGGGATGTCTCAGAAGATCGTCTCGTAGCTGTTCGTGTAAAAAAGGGCGTGATCGACGGCCGCCTTGACGGTGGTGAGGCGGACCCTCCTGCGCGCATGCGCCTGGGTGCTCGCGTCGAGAAGGATGCGGAAGCAGCGCCCCGACTTGGTGGCCAGGAACCCCTGCTGCGCCCTGAGCAGCGCGCCGAGGTCCTCGGCCAACCGCGGTGTCGGCGCCTCGCGCAGGCGCAGCACCGCGTCGAGCGCCTGGGGCGCGAGACCCGGCAGGGCCCGCAGCACCGTCACGGGGGCGCTGGCCGGCGCGATCTTGCCGGATGGATTGTGAACGGTGACGAAATCCGAGAGGATCGCGGCCTCCGAAGCCGACAGGCCCGGCAACCAGCGAAGCTCGGCAATGGAGCGAAACCCGGGTTCTCGCCGGTCGCGGACACCAGGATCCGGTGGCAGCCTGAGGCGCCACGCGACAACTTCGGCGGCAAAGGTCTCGGGATCGAGGTCCTCCAGTCCTGCCGCCCGGTAGAGGCCGGCCAGGAGGATCGGTTCGGCGCCGTTGAGATCGACCTTCCCGGCCTCGTCCTCTACGCGGACGAGGACGACCCCGTCGTCAAGGCGGATCTCGCGGCCATCCACGCGGGAGGCCGGCCGGCGAAGCGTGTAGAGTTCGTGGGCGACGAGAGCTACGGCCGCCTGGGTCAGCCCCTCGAGGCGGATCTGTTCCCGCGCCGCCGAGGCGGCATCGACCTCGCTCCGGACCGCGAGTCCGATGGCGCCGACGAGACCAGTCAGGAGGGCCAGCACCACCAGCACGGAAACCACGATGAAGCCGTCCCGCCCGCCCCTCATGGCCGACGCCCCTGAAGAGCATTGACGATGGCAGCCGTGCTGCCGTCTCCCTCGTCGTCCTTGTCAGCGGGGCGACTGCAGAAGGCTTTGGCGGGAGCGGCGCACCCGGCCTCAGCCTCGATCCGCAGGGGGACGCGGCGTTCCAGGACGGTCAAGCCGCTGGCGGTGTCGTCGAGGGAGAGGCGCACGGCCACCGGCATGGCATCCGGCAGGTCCCAGGTGTCGAGGGCGATCTCCGGCGTCTTGTCGGTGGCCCCGGCGATGTAGGCGAAGCGCAGTCGCTGCGGGCTTCGAAAGATCACGCGGGACGGTGCAAATGCGAGGTCCGCGAGGCTCTGGGCGGCGGGCGGAAAGTCGGCTTCCGTGCGCAGGATCTCGGCTCCGGCGCCGCGTTCCTCGCTCTGCCACTGCACGAGACGGGTCGGTGCCTCGGCGGCCCCCGCATTCGCGTCGATGGCGAGGAGGACCCGATCAAACCGGCCCTGGAACACGAACGCACGTTCCCGAGGTGGCCCCGCCCAACGCACGCGTTGCGCTAGGCCGATGTCTCGCGCGAGGGCTTCCAAGCCCCGACGGCCGCCTTCCGCGGCTTCCACCCGGACGAAGACGCCCCGTGCATGCCGGGAGACGAGGTCCGTCAGGGAGAATAGGCCGAGCAGGACGGCGCCGCTGACAGCCAGCGCCACCAGCGCCTCCGTGAGGACAAAGCCGGCCAGGGCCGTAGCGCCCGCGGCGATGGGGTCAGCGCGCATGGCGGCCCTTACCCTCGCTGACTTGGATCGCTGCGCTCACCGCGTCGATCCGCAGGATGATTTCCCCCGTCCCGGGACCGACGAGAACGATCTCACCGCCCTCCGCCCGGCCATCCGGATCGAATTTGACACCCCGCGTGAGGGAGTCGCTGGTCCGGAGGACGGAATGGGCCGGGAGGACGATGGCGGCATCCGTGTTGCCCGACCGAACCGAGCCCCCCAATGCATCGAGGCGGCTCACGACCGTTCGTCCCTCGCGCAGGGCCACATTGCGATCGTTCCGCAAGAGGGTCACGATGCGCAAGGCCAGGGCTTGCATCTCACTCGCGCCGCTCCCGCGTCGCGCCCAGGGCAGAGCGAGACCGGCAAGCAGGCTGACGACCAGCAAAGCCAGGATCAGCTCGATCAGTGCATAGCCCTGCGCGCCGGCTCGCCTTCCGCAGCCGTTCGCGGCACCGATCAGAGGAGAGATAAGAGCGCGGCGCATGACACGCTACGGCTTATAGACGGGGGCCGGGGGCCGGGCCCCGCGGCGCGCGCCGGCATCGAGAAGTTTGCCACGATACTCGTCGGTCAGGGCCTTGGCGTCTCCGGCGTTCCGGACGACTACAGGCCGGATGAAGACGACGAGTTCCGTGCGCTCTGCGGCGTTGTCGGTCGAGCTGAAGAGCGCTCCGACATCGGGGATCCGGTTGAGGAAGGGAATCCCGTCGCGTTCCCGCTGCCGCTTCTCGCTGATGAGGCCCGCAAGCAGCACGGTCTGCCCGTTTGCGACCGAGATCATGCTGGCGACGCGGCGCTTGGAGATCGTGGGCGTGAGCGTGTCCGCGGCCGCGACGACCGCCGAGATTTCCTGCTCGATCTGCAGAGTCACCGCATTGTTCTGGCCAATGCGCGGAATAACGTTGAGTATGATACCGGTGTCACGGAAATCAACTTGATTGATGAGGGGCGCATTGGCGACATCAACGCTCTGCGCCTGCCGGGTGGTGATCGGAACCGCATCGCCGACCTGTAGAGTCGCCGGCATATTCTCGACCACCACCAGCGAGGGTGAAGACAATATCTTGACGTCGGTGAACCCGTCGAGGGCCGAGAGCACGATGTCGGGGCCCGCATAGCTGCCGCCCAGGAAGTTGAAGCCCCCAGTCGTGGGCCGGATCAGATTCGGCGCGGCCGACGCTGCCGCGCTGACGAGCCCGAACGAGCCCTTGTTCTTGCCGAGGCCGATGCGGCTGCTGTCGAGATAATACTGCACGCCGTACTTGAGCTGATCCGTCAGCTTCACCTCCGCGATCGTGACGTTGATCGCGACCTGCGGCGGTGCGCCATCGAGCTGGCGCAGGGCGGCGTGGATCTTCCGGTAGCTCTCGCCATCCGTGTAGACGACCACCGCGTTGTTCGAGGGATCGACGCTGATCGCCACGCGGCGGGCTTGGGGCCGCTGCGTCAGGTCGAGGAGCCCGCCGGACAGGCCGGCTCCTCCGGAATAGCCTTGGCTCGGCGCCGCCGGGCTGCTGGCGAATGTATTGCCCTCGTTGAAGTTCGCGGCGAAGCGCGCCTTAAGTAACTCGGTACCCCGTGAGTCGGACCCCGACGTGGCGGGCGAGCCCATCCCGGACGATCCGGAGCCGGTCCCGCTGGGACCCGGGCCAAGCCCGCCCAGGCCGCCCATGCCGCTGTTCGTGGAGGCCCCACCGAAACCTGCCCCCGCTGTGACGGCCGGCCGCCCTGCGTCGAGACCCAGGCCGCCACCTTGACCGGATCCGAACAGATTGTTCACGACCCGTGCGAGGTCGCGGGCATCCCGATATCGCGCCTTGTAAATGAAGACGTTGTCCTCGGTGGCTGTGTCGGCGCTGTCGAGCTTACGGATGTAGGTATCCGCCCGCCGGATCAGTTGCTCGTTCTTCGACGTGACCATGATGGTCCGCAGGCGCGCGATCGGCCTGAACTGGATTAGGCCCGAGCCGGTGCCGTTCTCGCCCGTGTCGAACAGCTGGGCCAGCTCGGCCGCAACGGCATCGGGCCGCGCCCGGCGCAGTTCGAAAAGGCTGATCGATTGCCCGCGCATCCAGTCGGCGTCGAAGGACAGGATGGCGTTCACGGCCTCCTGGCGCCGCGGCGCAGAGCCCTTCACGATCATGGTGTTGCGCGCGACGTCGAACCGCAGACCGTCGGCATCGGTGATGAAACCCGACACCAAGCGCGACATCACCGCCGCCGACACGAAGCGGAGGGGCACGATCGTCACGCCGTAGCCGGCCTCCCCCGCATGCCCGTAAGAGACGCGGCCCGGGCTCAGTGCGTTGGGCGCCACGCGGTAGCCGGTGCCGGAGCGTGTCAGCGAGAGACCCTGACCCGACAGCGCGGATTCCAGGGCAACAAGAAGCTCGTCCCGGCTCAGCGGACGAGGCGACGAGATGGTGATCTGCCCATTCACGTCGCCGGCCAAAGTATAGTTGAGACCGAGAGTGGTGCTCAGTATGGCATGGACCACGTCTTTAATGTCGGCACGCTCGAAATTGAGGCGATAGCCGCCGACCGGCGCGTTCGTATCCGTATCCCCAAGTTCAACAGGGCCACCTGGCCGCATGGCTGCTGTCGACTCCACATCCTCCCGGCCGAAATGGAAGCTATCGCCAGCGCGTGTATCTTGCGGGACCAAGCCTTTGGTAGAGGAAGCCGGGACAGTTCCGGTGCGTGGAGTCCGCCCCGAGACGTCTCGCGACATCTCAGGTGCAAGCGTAGCGCGGCTAAGATCTTCAGCCATCGCGCTCGTGCCGGTCACGCTCGCAACAATGCAGCCGTAGACAATCGCAGCGCGCATGAACATGAGAAGCTCGATGCATCCGGTAAACGATTGCCTACTCATCCAACGATCGCCCGGATCTGGGAAGCCTGCGTTCGTGTTTATTTTATAGAATCATTAAACTGTTGATTGTATGCAACAATATGAAGCATATAAAAAATTAATGAAAACATTCGTATCCATTTATGCGCAAATTATGAAATACTAAAGTTCCTGTGGAAAAAATTACATTGCTTCATATCATTCGCCAGTCGCCGTTTTGTACATTAATGTTATAATAATTTTTATTTATGCATCACTATGCGGCGGAAAACACAATTTCCGATGCATCAAATCCATACAGATTCAATTGTAAGTTCTCGCGTAGATACGCAGTAAGGTGAGAAATGAGATAAAAAAATCTAAATCGTCCTCGACTACCTTGAGGGCGAAGCTGCATGAGAATCAGTAGTGCGCAGATGGGGTGATGCCGCTCTCGCCCTTAGGTCGCGGCTCCCGCGCCGCATAAAAATTAGCGGAGCGATGAGTGGAGACGAGAGGTGCCCCGGATCAAACCCGTCGGTATTGGGGGCTTGTATTCACCAGCCGGGCCGTGGTCCCCTTGGTCTTGCCGAAACGACCTGTCACCTTCTGCCCCGTGACAGCCATCTGCCATAGGTTATAAGTTTCGACGGTGAAGTCTACGGTGCGGTGCGAGCCGACACCGTCAAGTTATGTCGAAGCAACTTAGAGTGCAGATTAGCTGGCGACGCTGCCTCTCACTAAGACAACCGTGACGCTCGCGACAGTCGAAAATCTGGTGCGGGAACAACTGCTACGGCATGAGTAAGAGGATGACACGCCGCTCTAACGACGGATCGAACGAGTCCTTGACGCTAACAATCCGATTGCGGCCATGCCCTGAACCCGTCGAGAGGTACAGGGACTCGGCATCCTGTTGAGCCGCATGGTGGCAGACCTGCGCCCGCATTTCGCACAGAGGACGAGTTGTATCTGGGCCTACTTACGCCCGCGCAGTCCAAATCGAGCCGCTAGCGGCACCGACCTGATTCAGAGGGCTGCAACCGCGGTGCTGCCTTTGTCGAAAGCGCGAAGTGCTATCGGCCTGTTGCGCCAAGTCGAAAATCAGCAATGACCTAAATTCAACCGGCAAGCTTACCGTCTGTGACGTCCGCTTCAGGGAGATCGCCCGAGGCGGCTGAATGCCCGAGATGGGCGCTAAGCGGAATGACCGCTTTTGGCACCCGGCTTGCGATAGGGATCCGCGGCAACCAGTTGATGGCCAGCTACGACGCCCCCAGGGCCAGGCCGACGCCGCCCGTGCCAAGGACGGCTTGGCGGCACAGGTCGCCCAGGCCCATGCCGGGCCGCTTCAGACCTTCCTGGATCGCCTCAACCCCGCGGTCCCGAGCGCCAAGCCTTGCCGGCTCACCAGGGCAGTAAGCTATCCGGAGGGGATGCGGGACAGCCACGCCCGGACCCATTTAAGGGCTGGCGACATCGCCGGGTGGGGGTGGGACAGGCTCTGCGCGGCCGTGGCCAGCATCGATCACGAGATCGTCGTGACGATCCGGCCGCGAGTTCGCGCCGAGGCGTAGTCCGACGGAGGGCCGACGTCGGGCGCACGTGCGCCACCTGTGCGCCCGTGAAAATGAACAAATATTCAGGAAGCCCGGACATTTCACGCTTCGGGGGCATCCTGGCGTGACATGTCGTGACCTATGCATCGCCCCGGGGCATCCTCTGGCAGCAACCTGGAGGGCCGACCCCATGCGCGTGAAGATCAGCACCCTGAGCCATGCCCAGCGCGTCGCCCACGAGCGGGACCTTGGCCGTCGGCGGAAGGCCGGGGAGCGGGAGCGCCTCCGAGACCAAGGCCGCCCCGACGCGGCGACCTTGGACCGGGCCCTCGGCGACGCGGTCCGCTCGATCCTGTCCCGGGGCGGAGATGCCCTGACCCGGCCTGTGACCCCGGCGGCGCTGCTGCGGCTGACGCAGGAACACCTGCTCCTGCGGTCCGTGCGGGCGGAGGAGGCCGGCCGGGAGGCAATCCGCTACCGCTCGGAGGCCGTCCTCGCGGCGATCCAGGACCGCCTGCTGACCCCGCCCCGGTCCGCCCCCGGGCCGGCCAAGGCCGCCTAGACCCCTCCCGAAATCCGCGATTCCAAAGGAGCAATCCGCCGATTCTCTGGACGCAAGTAACGGTAGGACAGGTCGCCGGGGTTTGAAGGGTCTACTGGACACGTCCCGGTTAACCCCCGGCCAGGGATACCGCTCGAAAGGCGGGCCGCCCCCCTAGACGCAGGAATCCGCCCCGGCCCACATTGGGGCGTACCCCGCCGCCGTTGGAGGCCCCCGATGAACTCGATCGCCGCCGAAGTGATGCTGGACTGCGGCGGGAAGCTCGCCTCGATCGGCTCCGCCATCAACCTCGGGATCCAGATCGCCGCGGCCGAGCGCAGGGCCCGGCGCGACGAGGCCGTCGATTCCGTCACCCGGCTGGCCTACCGCCTCCAGGATGCCCGTGAGGATCAGGCCGAGGCCGAGGAGCGGGCGGCCGCTGCCGAGGCCCGGCTGGCCGCCATGGAGATGGCGCTGTCCCGGTCCATGGCCGAGGCGGACTTGCTCCGGGAAGCCCCGCCCACGTCACGAACGAGACGCGAGGGTCGGAGTCCAGCCACTCGGCGACGATGCGCGCATTCGCGAGATGCGCGTCGATGCGCTGCGGCAGGGTCTCGACGCCCTGCAGCAGCAGGAACGCG
>JAAIGE0100070153.1_pt1 | contig 15963 bp, 12 predicted proteins | sample 6487951 | NCBI WGS metagenome assembly JAAIGE01 (sample SAMN13974128, study PRJNA590717) | phyllosphere metagenome | biome: tomato field; feature: multiple bacterial spot infested tomato fields; material: tomato leaves; isolation source: leaves from tomato fields | host: Solanum lycopersicum ... | reverse complement strand
GTCGATCACGTAACGAATGCCCGGCACCGTCAGCGAGGTTTCCGCCACGTTGGTGGCCAGCACGATCTTGCGCCCGGCCATGGGCGCGAAAATCTTCTGCTGCTCGGCGGGCGTGAGCCGCGCATACAGCGGCAGCACTTCCGTGAAGCGCAGGTTGGCCTTGCGCAGCACTTCGGCAGCCTCACGAATTTCGCGCTCGCCGGGCAGGAAGATCAGCACGTCGCCGGGGCGCTGGCCGACGCTTTTCTCGTGGGCCGCGATCTCGTCCAGGGCAGCGAGAATGCCCTGGTCGACGGTCAGGTCGTCGAGCAGGCTTTCGCCCTCCTCGTCCACCTCGGCGGCCAGCGGGCGATACCAGGTTTCCACCGGGTAGGTGCGCCCGGAGACTTCGACGATGGGCGCATCCGGCAGCCCATCGCCGCCGAAGTGCTTGGCGAAACGTTCCAGGTCGATGGTCGCCGAGGTGATGATCACCTTGAGGTCGGGGCGGCGCGGCAGCAGGGTTTTCAGGTAGCCGAGCAGGAAGTCGATGTTGAGGCTGCGTTCGTGGGCCTCGTCGACGATGATGGTGTCGTACTTTTCCAGGTAGCGGTCGTGCTGGGTTTCGGCGAGCAGGATGCCATCGGTCATCAGCTTGATCAGCGTGCTGTCCTTGCTCTGATCCTCGAAACGCACCTGGTAGCCGACCAGCTCACCGAGCGGTGTGCCGATCTCCTCGGCCACCCGCGTAGCCACGCTGCGCGCCGCCAAACGCCGTGGTTGGGTATGACCGATCAGCCCGTGCTGGCCGCGGCCGATCTCCAGACAGATCTTCGGCAGCTGCGTGGTCTTGCCCGAGCCGGTTTCGCCAGCGATCACCAGCACCTGATGCTTTTCCAGCGCCGCCTTGATCTCGTCGCGCTTGGCGGCGATCGGCAAGGCGTCGTCATAACGCATCACCGGCACACTCAAGCGCCGCGCCTCGACCTTGGCGCACGACGCCTGAAAACGCTCCAGCCACTGCGCCTGCTTGGCCTCGTCGGGCTTTTTCTGCAGCTCGTGCAACTGCCGGCGCAGACGATGGCGGTCGGCGATCAGGGCATGGTCGAGGTTCTTCTGCAGGGCGGCGATATCGAAGGGGGCGTCGGTCATCAGGCTCGGGGCGGGTCGCGGAAAAGCGGCGATTGTCGCAGATTCCGGGGTGAGGCGTGCAGGGTGGGCTGTCGATGGTGGGCGAGCGAGGGCTTCTGATTGGAAGCGGTCAGCCTGCCGAGCCAATAAATCTGTCCCATCTTCTAGTCGCTAGCAACTTCGCCCCAAGCCGACTAACTCATCATCCCAGAGCAGTGAGCGCTCCCTCCCCGCCATGCCAAATCTTGCTTCTCCCAAACCAGACTTCAGCCGGCAGCAACCCTGTCTCGCTAAAAGCGCACCGTTCATGGGTTGGTACCCGTTTTGCCCTTTTGGCCGCCATGGCCCACGGTGACATGCATCACCTCCCTGGCCTGCCATCGGGCCAGGGAGGTGTATTTGCAGTGAGCGTTCGGAGCAGGTTGTCTGCCCCTTCCTACAGGCGCTAGAAGGCGTATCGCGTACTGAACATCACATTGCGCGGCTCACCGTAGTAGCCGGTGAAAAAGGTCGGATCCAGGGAGCTGAAGTATTTCTTGTCGAACACGTTGTTCAGATTGGCAGACGCGCTCAGGTTCCTGGTGATGTCGTAACGCGCCATCAGATTGAACACCGCATACTGCTCCTGGGTAGCCTTGCCCTCGCTGGTGGTCAGGCTCACCCCGCTCTGCCAGTTCATCCCTCCGCCGATGGTCCATTGCTGTAGCTCACCGGGTAGCCGATAGGTGGTCCAGAGCTTGACCAGGTTGGCCGGCGCTTCGGTTCTGATTCGCTCGCGCTCGGCGTCCTTGGTGACGCTGTGGCTGTAGCTCGCACTGACGTTCCAGTCGGTCAGTACCTCGCCATGGATCTCCATGTCGATACCACGTGTCTTGGCACCTGCCACCGCGCGGTAAGCCGACTCACGCACCGTGCCCACAACGGTCTCGCCCGTGGCCACACCGAGGTTGTCCTGCTGGATCTCGTAAAGCGCTACGGCGGTGTTGACCCGGCCATCCATGAACTCGCTTTTCAGGCCAACTTCGTAGTTGTCACCTTCGCGAGGCTCGAGGGTTTTGCCGCCTTGGTCGCGAATGGATTGTGGTCTGTAGATCTTGGTGTAGCTGGCGTAGACCGAGTGGATGTCGTTTAGGTCGTAAACGACTCCGGCATAGGGCGTGACGAAGCCGCTTTCACGCGTCTCGGCGGAGTTGGACGAACGGGTGTAAGGCGGGTTGTAGATGGCCTTTTTCTTGTAGCTGTAGTCGCCGACGCGAGCACCGACGATCAGTGACAGGTCATCCGTGGGCTTGAAGCGCGCCACCAGATAGGCTGCGTTCTGACGGATAGTCGTATCGTCGTTCATCAGCTTGCCTACCGAGATGGGACGGTCGGTATCATTGTTCCAGTCATGGATGTTGGCCGGCCGCATTTCCAGATCATCGTCGTCCGGATCGCTGTAGTCGCGAAATTCCGAGCCGCTCACGCCGACTACCAACTCATGTTCGCGCCCCAAAAGCTGGAACGGCCCCTGAGCCATGGCATCGATACCGAGCTGACGCTGGGAGCCGTAGCCGTCGCCTCCATACAGATAGGCGCCGTCTCCTGTCTCGCGATCCGGCGTGCCGCCGCTGAGCGATGCCAGGGAATACTCCCGGGTGCTGTACATGTTGTTGACGGCCACCTTCAATGACCAGTCGTTGGCCAGGCCCTGCTCGAGCGTCGCGAAGGTATTGAGCGTGTTCTGCTGGCGGTAGCTCCACCGGGCGCCGGCGTTGGTCGAGCGCGAGAAGTCGGTTTGCCCTCCGTCGCTGTAGAACAGCGGGAAGCTGGCGAATGACACGCCACGCGGGTCGTTCTTCTGGTAGTCGAAACCCACGGTGAGCAGTGTGCTGTCAGTAAGGTCTGCCTCGAGAATGCCGTAGTAGGTCTGTTTTTCCTGCTGATAGTGATCGATGAAGCTGTTGCCCTGCTGATAGGCCACGACCGTGCGCCCGCGCAAGCGCGCATCGTCGGTCAACGGGCCTGACACATCCACCTGGGTGCGGTATGTCTCCCACGAACCAGCACCGGCGTTGACCGAGCCCTGGAAATCCGCGGTGGGCCGTTTGCGGATCAGGTTGACGCTGCCAGAGGGATCGCCCGCGCCGGTCATGAGCCCTGTGGCGCCCCTGACGATCTCGACCCGATCGTAGATCGAGGTGTCGATCATGCTCTGCGGACTTGCACTGGTCTGCACGACCAGGGTGGTGGGAATGCCATCGAGCTGGTAACTGTCGATGGAGTAACCACGCGAATAGATGTTCACCCGCTCACTGTCGATGTTCTGCACCGAGAGGCCTGGGGCCTGCTTGAGCACATCACTCAGCGTGCTCAGCTGCTGATCGTCGATGCGCTGGCGAGTCATCACGCTGACCGTTTGTGGCGTCTCGCGTAGCGATAGCGCCAGCTTGGTCGCGCTGTTGGTGGAAGCGGTGGTGTAGGAGCCGGTTCCTTCCGTCATGGTACCCAGGCCAGCCGCATTGATAGTGGTGGCGCCAAGCTCCATGGTCCCGGCGTTTTCCACCTTGGCCAATACGAAGCGATTTTCGCCAGCCTGCACCACGCGCAAGCCGCTGCCCTGGAGTACCCGTGCGAAGCCCTGCTCCAGCTCGTAGCTGCCTTGCAGCCCTGGCGAGCGCAACCCAGCGGTATCTTCCGAGCTGAGGGTGATCATCACCCCACTCGCCGCGGCAAATTCGCTGAGCGCTGCCGCCAGGCTGCCGGCAGGAATGTCGTAGTTGAGAGGCGTTGCCCACGCCGGCGAAGCCGCGAGTATCGAGCCGGCCAGGCACAGCGCAAGAGAAGTCGGCCGGGCACTGCTGGTGAAAAAGGTGGTGCGTACTTGCATGGAGATGTTCCTGTCAGCGTTGGCAATGTGTGCGTCTGATGCGCACATGCAGGTAGAGCCGAAACAGGAATGAAAATCTGTTACCCCTCTGTGCAAAAAATCTCTGATTACACTGCTCGAGCCTCCACCCTTACCCAGTAGCGAGTGAGACGACGAATCTGGACGGGAAGCGAGTCCTCCAGATTGGCTAGAGCACCTTCGGTGTCATCGAGGAGGAAGGTTCCCGAGAGCCGTAAACCGGCAATATCCGGCGAACAGCCGAGGAACCCGTGGCGATAGCGGGATAGCTCGACCAGTAGATCGTCCAGGCGCCAGTCCACTGCCACCAGCATCCCGCGCGTCCACGCTGAACCCTGGGCGTTGGCCAGCCTCAATGGGCCTACGCTGGCGGCGGAAAAGCTCACGGCCTGCCCCGCTTCAGCACGGATGCTCTGGCCAGAGGCCAATCGCGGCCGTACCGCTACTGCGTGGGCTTCGACGGATACCTGGGTAAGCCTGTCGTTCTGCCGCACCGTAAAGCGGGTACCCAGCGCCTCAACTTCGCCCTCGGCGGTCTGCACGCTCAATCGGCGAGCATCCTTTGCGGTCTCCACGAGGATGGCGCCTTGGCGAAGGACGATCAGTCGCTTGTACGAATCGAATTGCACATCCACCCGGGTGTCAGTATCGAGTACCAACGAGCTGCCGTCGGGCAACGTGGTTCTTTTACGCTGTCCGACACTTGTGCTGTAGTCCGCGCTCAATGGTGAAGCCCGGTAGCTTCCCCACCCTGTAACGCCGACGCCAAGTAGCACGGCAAGCGTTTTCAACGCAGCGCGCCTTTGCTGCCGCGCCGTCTCGAGGGTGGCAGCGGCATAGCCTTCTGGTGCCAAACTCAAGCGATGGCGCAACGCTTCAACGCGATCCCAGGCTTTGGCGTGTAGCGGGTCGGATCGAAGCCAGGCCTGCCACTCGGCACGAGTGACCTCGGTTGCCGCGCTGTCATGCAGGCGTACATACCATTCAACTGCCTGGGCGAGTGCCTGTTTCATTCTTCATCCATCAACAGGCAATGCATCAGGCCTTTCGCCAGGTGCTTGCGCACTGTGGTGACCGACACGTCAAAACGCTCGGCAGCTTTTTCGTAAGTCAGCCCATCCAGCTGCACAGCAAGGAAAATTTGCCGGGTGCGCTGGCCGAGGCCATCGAGCATGCGATCGATGGCCAGAAGACTTTCCAGGATCATTGCGCGGGTTTCCGCCGACGGCGCGTGCACCTCTGGCCTGGACATCAATACATCGAGGTAGGCCTGCTCCACGCTACGCCGGCGATAGAGGTCAATGACCAGACCACGGGCGATGGTTGTCAGGTAGTGCCGTGGTTGCTGCAGAGAGCTGGCAGTACGCGCAACCATGACCCGGATGAACGTATCCTGGGCAAGGTCGGCGGCGTCCGCCGAATTGCTCAGGCGCTTGCGTAACCAGCCGCGCAGCCAGCCGCTGTGGTCACGGTACAGGACGTGCAGATGATCATGGTGAGCGACTTCCGTGTCCGATCTGGACATTGACCTTTACCCGAGCAGGAATGCGAATAGGAATAGATCGCGATTTTATGGCGCCAAGGTCTTATTGGGAAGTGAGTCCGGGAGCCTCGCCCTTGATGGATCAGCCACCGCCTTTAACTGCTGGCAGTTGGAACGAGGTTTGCCATGGATGCAGGCCCATTGCGTTCAGCCAGGCCGAACGCAAGTACGCGCGGTGCTGTTACGCACACCAAAGAGCCCCAATGCGATCACACTGGCCAAATAGAGCTGCGCTGCACCGTCCAGCCCAAGCCGTGGCACCAGGGCGCTGACGGCGAGGGCCGGCAGGCAGAACGCGAGATAGCTGAGCACATAGAAGGCGGCCAGCAAGCCGGCACGCTGTGCCGGTTCGGCCAGGGGCAGCACGCTGCGGGTAGCGCCGAGGAAGCCACTGCCGAAGCCGATCCCAGTGACAACAGTCCCCACTGCAAAGAGCCCCAGCTCACCGCTGACGACCGCCAGCCAGAGCAATACCGGTCCAGCCACCAGGGTGCCGGCTCCCAGGCGCAGCAGACGGCCAGCAGGCCAGAGGCGAAGCCCGTGCAGGCTCGCAGCACCGCTCAGCGTCAGGCCGGCCACCACTCCGCCTCCGATCAGAATCGAGCTTGTTCCAGTGGCCGCCTTGATGAGGCCCGGCATCAGTGAGAGATAGAAACCGCCCACCGCCCAAACCGCCAGTTCCAAGGGCAATACTCTCCAGAGTACGGCACGTGCCTGGGGAGGCACCGCCAGCTGCGGACGCAGCGCGGCCAGCAATCCCGGACGACCAGACAGTAGGTCAGGCAGGCGCAACAGCAGCAGGCCCTGCATCACGAAGAGCAGCAGGAAAAGCCGGTAGACCAGCTGCAACGGTGCCGGCGCGAACTCAACCAGCAAGCCGCAACCCAGCGCTCCCCCGGCCATGCCCAGCAGAGGCGCCAGGCTGTTCAGCCAGGGGCCGCGTTCACGATCCACGTCGAGCAATGCAGCCCCCAGCGCACTGGTAGCGATGCCAGTGGCGAAGCCCTGTACGGTACGGGCGATCACCAGGTCGATCAGACCCTGAGCCTGATGGAACATCAGCATGGAGATCACTTCCAGCGCCAGTGCGCCGAGGATGACGGGCCGTCGCCCCAGGTGATCCGACAGCCGTCCACTCACCAGCAGCGCGGCGAGCAAGGCAAACGCATAGACCGCAAACACCCAGGTCAGCCAGAAGGTGGAAAATCCCCAGGCTTGTTGGTAGCTGGCGTAAAGGGGCGTTGGTGCGGCCGACGCAGCCAGGAATGTGAATAGCAGCGTACCGAGCAGGGTGAGGCGCGCGGTAGAAGAAGAAATCGAGAACGGCATAGCCAAACCCTAAAGCAAATATTTAGCTTTAAAGCCTGGTCCCTTTTGATTATTAAAGCAATGCTTTTGCGTTAAGCGAGAGGTATCCTGTCGATATGACTACCAAGCAAACCCGCCCCGGAGGGCGTAGCGCCCGCGTCCAGCAAGCCGTTCATGACGCCGTTCTGGCTCTTCTGGATGAACAACCGCGTGAATCCCTGACCGTTCCCCAGATTGCTGCGCGTGCCGGCGTTACTCCCTCTACCCTCTATCGACGCTGGGGCAACCTGCCAACCCTGCTGGCCGACGTCGACCTGCGTCAGCTACGGCCGGATCAGCCTCCGACCGATACAGGCAGTCTGCGTGGCGACCTCGAATGCTGGCTGGAGTCCTACGTAGATGACCTTGCTTCGACACCCGGACAAGCGATGCTCAGGGATGCGCTGGCATCCACCGATCCAGGTTGCGCGGTACGCTGTACCGAACCGACCCGAGAGCGCCTCGAACTGCTGCTCGATCGCGCCCATTCGCGTGGGGAAGCTGCGCCAAGCCTGGACGCCCTCATGGATGGCCTGGTCGCTCCGCTGGTCTTCCGAACCTTGTTCAATGCCAAGCGACCCGATGCAGAGCTCTGTCGCCGCCTATTAGCGCAAGCGCTGAGCGAATAAAAATCCGGCTATTGAGACGATACGCAACTAGGCCACCTTGGCCGCTAGCCGCTATTCGGATTGCCCACATCGACGCAGCGTTTGGCCGATTGGAAATACGCTCTAAGCCTCTGTGAAAAGAGAGGCTTAGATACCAAGAAGCCCGCTTATGCGGGCTTCCTTCGGTTATCGAATTTACTAACCTGCCCAGCCCACCACACCCTTGATTTCCAGGAAGTCATGGATGCCCCAGCCGGCATATTCGCGGCCGTTGCCGGACTGCTTGTAACCACCGAACGGGGCAAAGGTGTCCCAGTTCGGATAGTTGAGGTAGACCGAGCCGGCACGCATGCGGGCAGCCACGGCGCGAGCGCGCTCAAGATCGGTGGACTGCACGTAGGCAGCCAGTCCATAGACGGTGTCGTTAGCCATCTCGATGGCCTGTTCTTCACTGTCGTACGGCAGGATCGACAGCACCGGGCCAAAGATTTCTTCACGAGCGATGGTCATCTGAGGAATTACGTCGCCGAACACAGTAGGTTTGACGTAGTAGCCTTTGTCCAGACCATCGGGCCGGCCCAGGCCGCCACTGACCAGCGTGGCCCCCTCTTCGATGCCGGTAGCGATCAGGCCTTGGATCTTGTTGAACTGAGCTTCGCTGATCACTGGACCCAGGTGGCTGTCGTCATTCAGCGGACTGCCGGTCACCATTTGCTCGGCGGTCTGCTTGGCAATTTCCAGAGCGCGGGCATGCTGGGCACGCGGCACCAGCATACGGGTAGGCGCATCGCACGACTGCCCGGAGTTGGAGAAGCAGCCTTTCACCCCTTTGGCCACTGCCACATCGAAATCGGCATCGTCGAGGAGGATGTTCGCCGACTTGCCGCCCAGTTCCTGGGCCACGCGCTTCACGGTATCAGCTGCTGCCTTGGCGACGATGATGCCGGCACGGGTCGAGCCCGTGAAGGACACCATGTCCACCTTGGGATGGCTGGCCATGTGTTGTCCCACGTCGGGCCCGGTGCCATTGACCAGGTTGAAGACCCCAGCCGGGACACCAGCCTCCTCGAGAATTTCGGCGAAGATGATCCCCGTCAGCGGTGCGATCTCACTCGGTTTGAGGACCACGGTGCAGCCTGCGGCGATGGCGGGTGCGACCTTGCAGACGATCTGGTTCAGAGGCCAGTTCCACGGCGTGATCAGCGCGCACACGCCAATGGCCTCGCGTACCACATGGGTACTGCCATGATCTTCGCTGAACTGGAATTTCTCCAGGGCGCTGATGGTCGACTCCAGGTGCGCGCGGCCGCTCCAGATCTGCGCATCACGGGCGAAATGCAACGGCGCGCCCATCTCCTGGCTAACGGCCTGCACCAAATCTTCGTAGCGCAGGTTGTACACCCGCAGAATTTCTTTCAGCAGGGCCAGGCGGGTTTCGACGCTGGTCACCGAAAAACTCGGGAAGGCCTTGGCTGCTGCCTCGACGGCGGCATCCACATCCTCGGCATTGCCGACTGCGATGCTGATGAAAGCCTGTTCGGTGGCCGGGTTGATGACGTCCAGAGTATCGCCGGATCGGGCAGCCACCCACTGGCCATCGATAAAGAACTTGTGCGCGTTGTTCATGGTCAATCTCGCCTCGAATGGGGACTTCGGGCAGGGCCTGTGCCCTACCCGCCTCGGGTCAACGGTTGCTGGGGAAGGCGAACTGAGCAGCCTCGTGAGTGGCACGACGTGGCCAGCGCTGGGTGACGGCCTTCTTGCGGGTGTAGAAGCGCACGCCGTCGGGCCCATAAGCATGCAGGTCACCGAACAGCGAGCGCTTCCAGCCGCCAAAGCTGTGGTAACTGACTGGCACCGGTAGGGGGACGTTGACGCCGACCATGCCTACTTCGATTTCATCGCAGAACAACCGCGCGGCCTCACCATCACGGGTGAAAATGCAGGTGCCGTTGCCGTACTCATGCTCGTTGATCAATTGCATGGCCTCCTCGAGACTGCTGACCCGCACGATGCACAGCACCGGGCCGAAGATCTCATCGGTATAGATGCTCATCTCAGCGGTGACGTGATCGAACAGCGTGCCACCGACGAAGAAACCGTTCTCGTGGCCAGCGACCTGCAGATCACGGCCATCGACCAGCAGACGACCGCCTTGGGCCACACCTGCATCGATATAGCCCTTGACCTTGTCACGCGCCGCACCAGTGACCAATGGCCCCATGTCCAGGCCGCAATCGGTACCGGCACCTACCTTCAGCGCCTTGATCTGCGGCACGATCCTTTCCACCAGGGCATCGGCGATTTCATCACCGACGCATACTGCCACCGACAGCGCCATGCAGCGCTCGCCGCAGGAACCATATGCCGCACCCATGAGCGCGCCCACCGCGTTGTCCAAATCGGCGTCAGGCATCAGCACCGCATGGTTCTTGGCCCCGCCCAGGGCCTGCACGCGCTTGCCACGTTTGGTGCCTTCGCTGTAGATGTACTCAGCGATCGGTGTGGAGCCGACAAAACTCAGTGCTTTGACGTGTGGCGACTGGATCAGACCGTCGACGGCCTGCTTGTCACCGTGCACCACGCTCATCACACCCTTGGGCAGCCCGGCCTCGATCAACAGCTCGGCGATGTACAGCGTCGAGCTGGGGTCGCGCTCAGAGGGTTTGAGGATGAAGCAGTTACCGCAGACGATGGCCAGCGGATACATCCACAGCGGCACCATGGCCGGGAAGTTGAACGGAGTGATGCCGGCCACTACCCCTACCGGCTGCAGGTCGGTCCAGGCGTCGATGTTTGGGCCGACATTGCGGCTGTAGTCACCCTTGAGCAACTCGGGGGCGGCACAGGCGAACTCGACGTTTTCGATGCCGCGCTTGAGTTCACCAACAGCATCCTCCAGTGTCTTGCCGTGTTCTTCGCTGATCAGTTGGGCGATATGCGCTTCGTTGGCTTCCAGCAGTTGCTTGAAGCGAAACATCACCTGGGCACGCTTGGCCGGCGGCGTGTTGCGCCAGGCTGGAAAGGCCGCGCGGGCGACATCGATAGCCTGTTGCAGGGTGGCGTCATCGGCCAGGGCCACCTGCCTGATCACCGCCCCCGTGGACGGGTTGTAAACATCAGCGGTACGCCCGCTGCCTTGCACGCGTTCGCCGTTGATCAGATGTGCAACGATACTGCTCATGAATGCTCTCCAGTGCCGGGCCCGTCAGGCAGGCCCGGTCAATCGTTAATGGCGGACGCCTCAAGCCTTGACGGCAGCCTGCAGGGCGATTTCGACGAGGATGTTGTCTGCCGCCATGTTGGCTTCTACGGTGGCCCGAGCCGGCAGTGCGTCTTGCGGAATCCATTCGCGCCATACCGCATTCATCGCCGCGAAATCCTTTACCGCGTGCTTGAGCCAGATCTGTGCAAAGAGGATGTGCGATTTATCCGAGCCTGCCTCGGCCAACAGCATGTCGATGCGTTCCAGTACCTGGGCGGTCTGCCCCGAAACGTCCTGGGTACGGTCGGCCGGCACTTGACCGGTGATGTAGACGATGCCGTTGTGGACCAGAGCATGGCTGAGCAGGCCGGGGTTGGGTTGCAGGCGGGTAATAGTCATGGAAACTCCTATCAAGATCGTGGGATGAGTCAGGCAATTTTCAACACGGTGCGCCCGACCAATTGGCCTTTGCGCATGCGATCAAAAACGGTGTTGATATCGTCAAGTTGGGCCAGGCTGATCTGCGCCTTCACCTGACCGCGGGCGGCGAAAGCCACTGCTTCGTTGAGGTCTTGGCGCGTGCCGATGTTGGAGCCGGTGATCGATAGCTCCCACCCGCTAATCGCGGAAATTGATGCTCTTACAGCGTCGGCATTACCGCCCGGTAGGCCGATGAATACGGCGGTACCACCTGGCCGTAACATCTGCACCGACTGTTCGAAGGCAGCGTTGGCCGTCGCAGTGACCAGGGCAGCGTGAACACCGCCGGGGACCTGTTGCCTGAGGCTCTCCACCGGGTCTTTCAGCGCATCGATAAGGCATTCGGCGCCATAGCGGCCGGCCAGCTCGAGCTTGTCAGCGCCGACATCGATCGCCGCCACACGCAGTCCCATCGCTACGGCGTACTGCACTGCGACATGGCCCAGACCGCCGATACCCAGCACAGCCACCCACTGCCCTGGCTGTGCACGGGAGCGCTTGAGCCCCCGGTAGGTAGTGACACCCGCACATAGAATCGGAGCCAGGGCGTACAGGTCGGTATCGGCGGGGATGCTGGCCACAAACGCAGCGGGGGCAACCATGTATTCAGCGTACCCGCCCTGCTGGCTGTAGCCGGTGGACTCCCGTTTTTCGCAGATGGTTTCCATGCCGCCCTGGCAAAACTCGCAGGTACCACAGGCGCTGAACATCCACGGCATGCCGACGGCGGTACCGATAGCTGGCTCGCGGACACCCGGTCCCAACGCGGCGACGTAACCTGTGACTTCATGACCCGGAATCAGCGGTAGTCGCGGCAGAGCCGACCAATCACCATCGATAGCGTGCAGGTCGCTATGGCATACCCCGCAGGCAACGACTCGAATCAGTACCTGGCCCGGGCCAGGCTGGGGAATCGGCACTTGCTCAATGCGCAAGGGCTCCCCTGCGGCGTGCAGAACAGCTGCTTTCATGGTTTGACTCATTGCGCGCTCCTATTGCTCGGCCCGGACGATGGGCAAAGGGACACCTATACCGCGGGCCTGGGCCTGCGGCTCGGTGTACGGTTTCATGGGTTCCCTGGGGCGTCAGCCCACGGGGCGCAAGCTGCGTGTCGCGCTGGCAATGGCCCGCGCAGTGTTAATTACCTTGGGTGCCAGTTGCCTGCGTGCGTCTTCCAGATTCCAGCGGCTAAATGGCACAGAAACGTTGACCGCTCCGAGAGGATAGCCATCAGCATTGACCACAGCGGCGGCAACACTGATGTCCCCGGCGTAATATTCTTCTTGCGCATACGCATATCCCTCGTTGCGGGCTTCGCCGACGATGGCGCGCAACGCATCCAGATCAGTCACGGTGCTGGCGGTATAGGCGTGGCGCTCGGAGGCCACCAGAATGGCATCCGCCTCGGCCTCCGGCAGCGCCGCCAGATAGGCACGCCCGGCCGAGGTGCAATACATCGGCAGATGGCGCCCCAGGGGCATGTGCAGCGCGATCTGCTTGTGGCTGGGAAAGCGAGCGACATAGAGCATGTCCAGACCGCACGGCTCGAGCAGGTTGCAGCTCTCTTCGACGCCGCGGTTGAGTTCGTGCAGGTACGGGTTGGCACGCTCGATCAGTTCGCTGGTCTGCAGGTAGCCGGTGCCCAGATCAAGCGACTTGGGAGCCAGGCGGAAGCGCTTGGTCACCGGTTCCTTGTATAGATACCCCAATGCTTCGAGGGTGAAGGCCGAACGCTGCACGGTGCTTTTGTTCAGGCCCGTAGCTTCGGCCAGTTCGACCAGGCTCATGCTCGGGCGCCCGGCGCGAAAGGCAGTGAGAATCGCCAGCCCCTTGGACAGAGCAGTGATGAACAGTGGCGAGTCTTCTAGGGAGCTCATGGGGTTATCCTTGTTGTTGCCGTGACAGGCTCGGCGATCACGGTAAGGTTCAAACAGCGTTTCATTCGAAATGACTCAAGACGATTCCCGGCTCGACGACCGGCTGGTTTCGCTCGAAGCGGTCCACGGCGAAGGGGCGCATGCGCTCGTCCACATCGCCGCTGACGATGGCCTTGGCCAGTAACTCGCCTGCGGCGGGTGCGCCGGCGTGGCCATAACACCAACCTGCGCTCACAAACAGACCGGGTAGCTGCCAATGAGCGCCCAGCAGCGGCCCGAAATCCTTGGAAATATGCACGAGGCCCGCCCACTGGCGCAGAATGCGCGCATGGCCCAGCTGCGGGAACATTTCCAAGTACGCTCGAGCGGTCGCTGCCATCACAGGCACATCGGCATTGAGCGTGTGCTGCGGTCGTTCGGCCACCTCGGCACCGCCGACCACCTCGCCGCGCGCGGTCTGGTGCATATAACAGAGGCGGTCGAGCAATGCTACCGCCGGGCCAATCAGGGGCCGGGTCGGCTCCAGGGCCATGGCCTCCAAGCGCATGGGGTAACCGTCCAGCGGCACGCCGGCCAACTGCGCCAGGTGATTGCTCTGCGCTCCACCAGCAAGCACCAGGGTGTCGCTGGCAATACGCTCCTCACCGACGCGCACGCCGCAAACCCGCCCGGCACTCTGGTCAATGGCCGTAACTTCGGTGCGGTAATGAATACTCACCCCACGGGTTTCACAGGCCTGGCGATAGGCATACATGGCAGCATGATGGGGAGCTACCCCACTGTCGGGCAGATGGAGGGCGGCGCTGACTCGTTCATGAGCCAGTGCTGGTAACACCTCGCGCAAACGCGTGGGGGTCAGCAGCATGGAGTGGATACCACAAGCCTTGTGGACCTCCAGCGTGCGGTCGAGGAGTTCGGCGGTGCTTTGCCGCTCACCGATCATGGTGTAGCCGCGCCGCGAGTACATGACGTTTTCACCCAGGCGCTTGGACAGGCCTTGCCACAGGTGGCCGGAGTGGGCGAAGAAGCGTGTCCACTCCGGCGAACTGAAGGCACCACGGATCAGCGTGCCGTTACGCCCCGAGGCACCGCCCTGCCAGTATCCGGCGTCGAGCACGAGAATGTCGCGCACGCCCAGTTCGGCCAGGTTGAAGGCCAGTGCCAGCCCCTGGATACCGGCGCCGACGATGATGATGGAGGCCTTGGCAGGCAATGGTTTGACGATATTCATTGCAAGGGGGCTACCACATCGGCCAGCCCGGCGGCCTGAGCGACGCTCAGTGCCCGGCGGGGTTGGCGCAGCGTCGGCCTGGGCAGGTCTGCCAGGGCGATACCAGCACGGGCGCTGACCAGGGCGCGCAATGAGTCCCAACACGGTTGTCCCTGGCAAGGGCCCATGCCGCAGGAGGTCAGGCGTTTGATCACCTCCAGATCGCGGATGCCTTGCGCCAGCAGCTCCTCGACCTCTGCGCAAGACACATCGAAGCAAGGGCACAATAGACTCTTGTACCCTGAGCGGGCGGCTACCGGCACGGATTGATCGGCTTCTGCGGCCGCCCCCACGATGCGAAACGGTGTGACGCGCGCCTCGCACAATTGCAGCAAACCCTCGGCGCGGCTCTGGAAGGTCAGACTGGCGTCAGTCAGCCAGGGACCGGCATGCACGACAGCATCGCAGGCCACCGACTTGGCGAACACCGCCGCCCTCACCTGCCTACGCCCGACCACACGCCGCAGGTCGCTGATCGACCGCGCGGCCACCACATTTACGCCCAGTTCGCGTAGACGCCTGGCCACGGCCTCCTCATCTCCCGAGCCAACCACCACAACGCACGCGCCCGGCGCTACCGCCTGCTCGTGGGCCATGATCAACGCCGTGCGCGCCTCCATCACGCCAGGTAGCCACATGCCGGGAACAACTGGCGGGCAGGCTCGCCGCCCACAGGCCAGGATCACCTGGTCTGCCTCCAGGGCCAATGCCCCATGCGCCGGATCGTGGGGTGCCGCCAATAATAATTCGCCCTCGCGGTAAGCGCCGAACACTTCGACCCCGGTGACCAGTTGTACGCGCTCATCCAGGCTGGGCAACGCGCACCCGGCTGCCTGGGCATAACGCGCCAGACTCTGCCCACGGGTTACCAGCAACACACTATGCCCGGCCTGGGCCGCCTCATTGGCGGCGGCGCAACCCGCCGGTCCAGCGCCAACCACCAGCACATCGGCGCTGAGGTAACGCGCCGCCGGCACCGACACCTCCCCGGCTCGCTCGGCCGGCTCGGCGACGCCAGCGAGAAACGCCAGCAGGGCTTCCCAGCGCTGAAACAATGAACCCCCACTGGGCACCAGGTTGGTGTGTTCGAAACCACCCTGAATCCAGCCAGCAGGGATCAACCTCGACAAACGCAACAGATCGAACCCGGGGCTGGGCCAGCAGTTCTGCATCTGCACCTGAGCGCCGGCGCTCACCGGTTGCAGGTCCAGGCGCACGTTCGGTACACCGTCCACACGCGCCAGCACGCCACTGACGTAGCTGCCGGAGTAGCCCAGTGGGCGATGCGACTTGCGGCTCCAGGCCAAGGTACGCACGCCGTTGGCCAGCAGCGCGGTGGCCAGGCTTTCACCCCGGCGGCCCAGCAGCGGACGGCCGTTCCAAGAGAACTCAAGAGTCTCCCGACTGGCGTGCGCCAGGCGCAGGTCGACTGCGCTCATAGCGAGTTCCTCTTAGCCCTACGCTGCGCCATGAGACTGATGCAAAGCATGATGATCGACAGCAGGGTCATGAGAGTGGCGACCACAGCAATCAACGGGTCGATTTCCGAACGCAGCGAGCTGAACATGCGCTTGGTCAACGTCGAGCTGTCACCACCGCTGATGAACAGCGAAATCACCGCCTCATCCAGGGAAAT
>JAAIGE0101464159.1_pt1 | contig 15967 bp, 9 predicted proteins | sample 6487951 | NCBI WGS metagenome assembly JAAIGE01 (sample SAMN13974128, study PRJNA590717) | phyllosphere metagenome | biome: tomato field; feature: multiple bacterial spot infested tomato fields; material: tomato leaves; isolation source: leaves from tomato fields | host: Solanum lycopersicum ... | reverse complement strand
GGACAGGGTGAACGCCGGGGGTGTCGTTCGTCTTGACGGCGGAACTTTGAACATCGCTTCGACAAGCGGCCCTCTGGGCCTGACGAATAGCTATACGATACTTACAGGCAGCGGCATTTCAGGCACCTTTGAAGGAGTGACGAGCGATTTCGCTTTCTTCACGCCAAATGTGACCTACGGCGGCACAGGCGTAAATCTCGATCTGGATCGAAACAGCGTCCGCTTTTCGCAGGTCGCGCGCAGCGGAAATGATCGCACCACCGCCGACGCGGTGGAAGCGCTGCCTTTGTCGAACGCTCTGGTTCAGGCGGTTTTCCCTCTCGACGTAGAGGGGGCGGCAAATGCGTTCTCGCAACTGAATGGCGAACTGCATGAGACGATCAAAAGCAGTCTGATTTGGGAAAGCCGGTTTGCCCGAGAGGCTACCATCGATAACGCGGCTTTCGGAGGTGGCACAAGCTTACCCGGAAGTGATGACGTTTCTTTCTGGTCGACCGGATCGGCAGGGCAAAACCGCTTTTCCAGTGACGGCATTGCGGGCAGCTACGACTACAAGACAACGGGTGTGCTGTTCGGTGCAGACACAGCGGCTTCGCAAAACTGGCGCATTGGCGGTGTCGTCGGCTTCAGCCGCCAGACGACCGGCTCTGCGAGCGATATCGAAACGTATCAGGGCGGTCTTTACGCTCGGGGAGAGTACGGTCCGCTACAGCTTCTCGCAGGAACGATCTATTCCCGTAACATGATCTCGACCAAGCGGCAGATCTCGTTCGGCTCGTTCAGTGATGTGGTTTCTACGGACTACGATGCCGATGTCGCTCAGGTGTTCGGCGATCTTTCGTGGAGGCTGGATGTGAATGAAAACACTATGCTCCAGCCGTTTATTAATCTTGCCTACATCGATCTTGATACTTCCAACATAAACGAAAAGGGTGGGCCTGCGGCTTTGTCAGCATTTGACAGTTCCACCCGTGCTGCGACATCCACGATCGGCATAAGATGGTCTACCGACCTGGATATGGGCGATATTCCGGTTGTCGCCTACGGTGTTCTGGGCTGGCGGCACACGGCAGGCCGGTCGCCATCAGGTGCCTATCGTTTCGATCAGGGCTCTCCATTCGTGCTTGATGGTGTGACCATGCCGAACGACACGCTGGTCGTTAAAGCGGGCCTTACCGCGAAAATGTCGAAAGCGACACGTGTTACGCTGACCTACTTCGGCGAGTTCGGCAGCGGGTTCAAGTCGAGCGCAGCGAATGCAAATCTGGTGGTGGACTTCTGAGAGGAGTTTACACCACCTCATTTTCGGCAACGGGCTATTTTGTCTTCAATCAGGCAACAGCCGCCAGAGGCAATCTCTCAGACGGTTCGACCATCGCCTCTATGCGCCTCAGCAGAGTTCTGGGGAGGCAGGGCTTGGGGCAGAAAGCAGCCGTCGGATATCGCCCGGCCAGTTCTGCGCCATCGGCATGACCGGAGTGAAAAACGAACGGAACATTTGCGCGGGCCAGGGTATCGGCCACGGCAAAGACTTCTCCGTCGATAAGATTGACATCCAGAATTGCGCAGGACGGAAGATTGTTTTGTAGATAAGCGCTCGCAGTCGCGATGCTTGCATAGGGCCCTGCGACGATCCACCCTGCGTCTTCAAGCGACATTTGAAGATCGATTGCGACGAATATCGAGTCTTCGACGAGCAGCACTGTGTTGTGGGTCATATTCGATCTTACCGGCAATATAATCTAGGCTTGAGCTACACGGCGCTTGTTTCGGATTCAATATCATCGCCGGTATGCCGGACAGAGTAGCAAAGAAATACCGTTACGAAGTCGGCAACATTGGCCGTCTAAACGCCCTCACCTCGGATTTGTTCCACTTTGCGCTAACTTTTATCGATATTTTTTTCCGAACCAATGCGGCTCTTCATAACTCCCAAGAGGCATCGTTTGATCATCTTTCCGGAACCACATCAGCGTGCTGTGGTTAGCGACTGCAACACCAGGCATCAACGATGAAAGAAGACATGGATACTGCATTGATCGTTGGATATCTCGCTTCCCTATGCTCCGTCTCGAGCTTCGTCCCGCAGGTTATCAAGGTGGTAAAAACCGGCGATACGGCTGCGATATCGACATGGATGTATGCGGTTACGGTCGTCGGCTTTGCGTTATGGGCAAGCTTTGGCCTTATGCGACAGGAATGGCCGATCATCCTCACCAACGTATTCTGTTTCTTGCTATCCGGATACATATTGATCCGAAAGCTACGGGCTTGATACCTTCCTTCACAGCGTTTAGCGGCAACGACTTGCGTCGCGTAGAAACGTAAACTTTTGCATGAATCATTCTCATGTGACACGCTCTGGACCAGCGCCGCAATGAAATATGTATTGAATTGAACGGGATGGAGGGGATTTTTGATGAAGCCACGTATGATAGAGCCGAAGCTTCGATACCTGATCGACACCCCATTGCAGGTGGGTGAATCTCCGGTGTGGGACGACAGAACTGGAAATGTGTGGTTCGTGGATATTACCGCACCTGCAATCTTCCGCCTGGCACCCTCTGGTAAGCTCGATCATTTCCCCATGCCCGCTCCCACCGGTTGCCTCGGCCTTTGTGAAAACGGGACGATCGTGGTGGGTCTCAAAACCGGGGTCCATATCTTCGATCCGGCAACAGCAAAACTCGAACTTCTGTGTGATCCGGATCAGGGTCGTGCCGACAGTCGCCTCAATGATGGAAAAGTTGGGCCTGACGGGCATTTCTGGGTGGGAACGCGAGATGAAGCGGTTCCCCCTACGGAAAATGCGCGGCTTTATCGTGTTTCGGCGAATGGCGATACGCAAACGGTTATTGAAGGCGGGTTGCTGACATCGAATGGTCTGGCATGGAGCCCTAATGCGAAAAGGATGTACCATTCAGATAGTAGTGGGCTATTCTTTCAGGCATTCGACTTCGATGCGACGACTGGTGCAATTGGCGATGCCGTTCGCCTCCATGATTTTGAGTCAGACGAGGGTAGGCCGGACGGCGCAGCCGTGGATATCGACGGCTGCTACTGGAGTGCTGGCGTACAAGCCGGCCGACTCAATCGCTTCAGCCCGGACGGCGAATTGTTCGAGGTGTATACCCTGCCCTTCAAAGGCCCGACCATGCCGTGCTTTGGTGGGCCGGGTCTCAAAACGATCTATCTGACCAGCCTCGTCACCCAGCCCAACGGCATCGTCACGCATGGCACGCTGGTCGCATTCGATGCGCCAGTCGAGGGAACCGCCGCGTATAGGTTTTCTCTGTAGAGCACAGTCGGCTTACGAAACGACGTCGCCCTTTTGCCGGAAACGATCCGGTGTTTTAACTTCCCCTGTGCAGGCCCTCACGCTGAAGGCCGAAATGATCGAGGATGATGTCGACGTTACGGCGATGGGACTTGAAGTAGAGGTCGAATACATCGCCAAAGAGCGGAACGCTGCCGCAGATCGAGTCGACGGCGATATTGCCCATCATCTTTTTCAGCTTTGCTGGCGGAATGCCCAACCTGCGCGCCTCATTGACGATGTAAAGCCCTACCAAGGCTCCGGCGCTGTCACCGATAACGGGGACGATGCCCATGATGGAGTCCGCGCCAAAACGCATCCGCGTGCCAGGTATACCTATGGCTGTGTCCATGAGACGGGAAATCTGGACAAGTCTTCTGAGGCGCCGAAGACGTTCTTCGGCATTGATGGCTCCGTCTGCAGCTGCAAAACCGCGCGCATTCCACGTCCGTGCAGTCATCGTCTAGTCCTCCAGGCACACCGTCGTAAAATCGAAATCGATTTTTCAATCAGGCGCGATGAGTTGGTTCAACGCGGAGAAGATCTCCATACACCACATGAATTGGGGTGAGATGAACCGGTTTCAAGACTTGAACCGTCGGGTCGAAACCCTTTTTCAGAGGCGACGCTTGCCAAGACGTTAGGCTGAAAGCTCGAATCCCAGCCTTTCCAGACCGCGCTGAACCTCTGGTGCACTCGTGAACAGTCGCCAGAGCAAACCCGATCGGTAATTCTCCATCATGACCACAATCGGACCCTGATCGATGGCGAGATGGGTGCTTGCAACCCAACCCGTCTTTGCGGAGAACGCATCGACGAAACCAAACTTCCCGAAAAGCTTTCCGTCCGAGTGCTGCGCGAATGCGGTCAACGCCGCCGCTGCTTCCGCTGGAAGAAACGGGAAGCTCGCCAATGCTGCGGTCGGCGCAATAATTCCGCCATCGCGCATAGGAGAATAGGCCTTGTACCCGGAAGGCCCATCACAGGAGGTCAGCCCCCACAACGCGTTGTCGCCATATTTCGCACGGCAATAATCATGATTGATGCGGGCGTGTGCTGTGACTTGCTCGCCATATGCGCAATATCGATCACGCAGACGAAACGGGTTCAGACCGCAGAAGGAATATTGCGAAAGGAAAGCGGGACCGCCGTAGGGCTCGCCCAGCGGCAACGTCGTACCGAGGTAGCTTTTGCCATTGACCATTTCTCCATTGCGCGCCCAACCCACATGATAGTTCGCGGGGCTTATCGAATAGGCGCCTGCTCCCGTGGCCAGCACATAGACCAGCAGGGCCTCATTCCAACCGGAAATGCGGACATTTCGCCCCCATCCGAATTTTGGGCTCCAATGCCACCAAAGACCTTCGCTTCCTCCCTTGGTGTACCAGGACCATTCGACTGACTGGATCAGATCATCGAAAAGGCCACGCAGTTCAATCTCGTTTTCGGCGTTTCCGTCGAAGTATTGCCTAGCGCAGATGAGCCCTTGAAGAAGAAAGGTCGTTTCGACCAGATCGCCACCATCGTCCTTTTTACTGAAGGGGATGACCGTGCATTCAGCGGAGTGGATAAAATGTGGAAATGCACCATGAAAGCGCGGCACCCTGCCAAGGGCGTTGACCATCAAGCTGCATCGATCCAATGCTTCCTGACGGGTGATCCAGCCTCGTTCCGCACCGACGAGCAAGGATAGCAAACCGAACCCCGCGCCGGAAATGGAGGTGGTTTCCGAAACCACTCCACCATCTGCATGAAGCCGGTCACGGGGCAAACCGGTCAGTGGATGAGACGCATACCAGAAATAACCGAACGTCTCGCGCTGGACACGGTCGAACAAATGGTCTGTCGAGGGATATTGTGGAAGCGGAAAGGAATTATGCACATCCGTAATCGTTAGCTAACCGACACGATACGGCATCATGACACGGCGATGCTGTCCATAACAAGGCACTTCGGCGTTATCCTCGCGGGTGTCATCGCTGGAGACTGAATGAATCGATCAATATCTTGCGCAGGTCACTCATTGGAAATTCCTTACCAGATGGAGCAGGTATCAAACCATCGTCGAAGCCATGTTCCCTGAACCGTGAGACAAGACTCTCGTCATCCGTAACGACATGCACTGGAACCGCGCGAGATGCATCCGGCCCAGTTATGATGGACGCCGGTTGATGATCTCCAAGAATGACGAACACCGCGTTTTCGCCGTGCTGCGCCATATACTGCCCGAGCGTCGCAAGCGAATAGTCTACCGTTTGAATATACTGGCTGCGTACTCGCTCGGCATCTGCCCAGACAACGGAAGGCGGGTCACCGCTGACCGCCTGTTCATCGAAGATCGAACCATCACCAACGGAATTCCAGTCGACAAGGCGGGGAACGGGTGTCCACGGAGCATGGCTGGATATGAGTGCAATTTCCGCAATGACGTTGTGCCCTCTCGACCTCGCAGGCGCGACCGCAAGGCGCTGGAATGCGGACAGCGTATATTGGTCAGGCATAGTCACCCAGTTGAATGGCTTTCCCCGATATTGCAGATTTGAGGCGGCAAAGACTTGCTCATAACCGAAATAGTCAGCTTCCGGCCATGCCATGGTGATGGCAGGCATAACCGCAACGCTCTCCCATCCAGCCTGCCGGAACAGTCGGTTCAATGTGGGGTGCTGGCTGATCATCAGCCGGTCATATCGCGCCTGACTATTGACCCACAGGCCCGACATGAACGTTCCGTGGGCAAGCCAGCTCAATCCTCCGACAGTGGGGGAAGTGGTCCATGCGCTGACGGATTTCAGTCCAGCTTTCGCAATCTCCATCTCGATGCTTTTCAGGCGCGGCACGGTTACATCGGCATAACGGGGATTCTCCACGGCAGAGCGTCCGTAGGATTCTACGAAGACGATAACTACGTCTTTGCCTGCAACCGCCTTGAAAAGCCCCGTCCCATCCTGTAGCCCGACACCGGCGGAAAGCTCGGCTTCGAAGGCGTGTGTATCCTCGACCGACTTCACGACCAGAGACAGCCGCGCCGCAAGATATTGAGGCAGATGGAAATCGAAGGCCTTGCGATTGGCAAGTGGTGTGATGCAGGCTGCAAGAGCGATGATGGAGAATGAAGCGATTAAGGCGCGGCGGGCAGCATCTTCCGAGGCGCACATCCACTTTGCGGACTTGAGAAAGATGGCGAGAACCAGGAAAATGGCGACCGCCGCAAAAAGCAAGGCAGCAAGGGCGCCGGGTGTTCCAATCGTTCCCGAGATCAGGTTCCATCCATCCCGCATCATCTTGATATCGAGATAGGGATTGAACTGTCGCTGGAACGCAGACTGTACTCCCAGATCCGCCAGTTTCAACAAAAGCACGAGGAGGACGAGAATGCCGCAAAGGAAAATAACGAGCTTTCGAAGCCTTCTCGGAACGAGCAGCACGACGAGGCAGAGAAGCGGCCATTCGAGAGGAAGTCTGGCGAAGCCGAATAGCGTCAATGCATCCGGGTGATCGGGCAGAACGAGTGTAAGCCAGGCTATAAAAGAAAACAGCAGCGCGCCCCAAAGCCAGATTGGGCGAAACAGTTTCTCCTCTACATTTCCATTCAACGGAAACAACCTCTCATCTTCATGGTGCAGCGCATGTGAAAGATGTGAGGTTGTTATATATCTCCGATGGCCAGGATTACGATGAGAAAATCGTCCTCTGTTCTCTTAATGTCGGTGGAGGATCACTCCTCACGAAATGCCTTCATGACCTGATCCGTGAATGGCTTCGTCAAATATGACCAGGCGGAACGCTCGGCCGTATGAACGTAAACCTCGATAGGCATTCCGGGCATAAGCTTGCGGTCTGTCAGGCCCGCTTTCTCGAGATCCATGGAAACTGTCGCCAGATAGTATGGCTGGCCGGTTGACTTGTCGAGAACGGTGGCTCCTGCAACGAATTCCACTGTTCCCGGGACTTCCGGTGTCGTGGCGCTGTTGAAGGATGTGAGACGCATTCTTGCGGATTGGCCGGGTTCGACGCGGTCGATATCGACAGGGGGAACACGAATTTCGACCTTCATATCATCGCCAGTGGGGACGATAGACATGATCGGCGCTCCAGCGCTGATCACGCCGCTGATCGTGTGCGTCTGCAAGTCATAAACGTAACCATCGACGGGAGCGCGAACTTCCATGCGGGAGAGGCGGTCGCGTGCGGCAATTTCACGCTCTCCCAGTTCGGCGAGCTTGGATTCGATATTGACGATCTCCTTCTGTGTTTCAGAGCGGGTCGTCTGGTCTATGGACAACAGCTTGATGCGCAGTTCGCTGATCTCGCCTTCGGCCTCCGCGACGCGGGCCACCACCTCGCCGCGCGCGCCGTCGATGCGGGCGACCTGTTTCTGAAGGTCGCGGTACTCCGACAGTTTAATCAGGCCACCCTTGGCGAGCTTTTCGCTCACTTCGATCTCCTTGGCGATGATCTCCTTTTCCGCTTCGCTGGCCGTGCGCTGCGAGAACAAGCCGTCGATCTGGTCCTTAAGCTGGTTGATCTGCATTTCGAGTTGCTGTTTCTGATTAACGATCATCCGCCGATTTTCGAGAAACAGCTTTGTTTCGTTGCCAGCGAGATCCGCAGCGATGTCGATATCGGCAAAGCTGATCGTGTCGCTGCCGTCACGCTCGCCCTCAAGTCTGGTTTTCATGGCACGAAGTTGAGCGAGCTGGCTTTGGATGATCGTCAGTTCCACACGGGTCTGGGTTTCATCGAGGCGCAGAAGAACGTCACCAGCCTTTACGGCATCGCCATTCGCAACGGGGATTTCCGCAACGATACCGCCGTCGCGGTGCTGGATGGTCTTGACCTGATCCGGCACGACCAGCTGACCATGCGCGATGACAGCACCGGCGAGCTTGGCCTGAGCCGCCCAGCCGCCAACGCCGAAGACCAGCGCACCAGCCAGAACACCGGATACGACGACACGCGACGCGATGCCGAACGACTGTTCTTGCCCGGATGCGCCGACAGACTTGGCTTTATCATTCTTCGACATTTCTGTTCTCCCCACTCTCGCCTTTTCGGCTCTCAATAACCTATGCGTCACAGCCCCTCGGCTGCCGGTAGCCTCATGCTCTCGCCACGCCTGCGCCATCGTCCTGAAGGGCGAGAATAAAGTCGTCCTCCGTCAGTGCCTGATGACCGTAGATGAGCAGCTCAAGATCGTCGTCGTCACCAGACAGATCGATGACGGCGCGCACGATGGTGTTTTCGCCATCATCGAATTCGCTGTAGAGCCGGATGCGTCTGATATCCTGGTGATCGTCGACATGATCCATGATGCGGTCAAACATCAGCCCGCCGATCTCGTCGGCCAAATCGGACAGGTCGATACGGTCACCGATGCGGAAATCGAGGATCTTGTCGGTACCGGCACCACTGTTGGACAGAGAATCCACCGAGCGGAATATGAAGACGTCGTTGCCAGCGCCGCCAGTCAGGAAATTGATCTGCGAGTTTGCAACCAACACATCGTGACCCAACCCGCCGATGGCTGCTTCGAAGCCCTCGATCTGGTCCGTTCCGATTTCAACACCCGTCGCGGTGCCATTCTCCAGATCGACAACAACCGCGGAAAGGGCAGCGGATGCGTCGTAGGTATCGATGCCCGCCCCACCGGAATACGTGTCGTTTCCATCATTGATGCCATTGCTGGAATAAAGAACGACGACCGTATCGTTGCCGTCCCCGCCCTGCACCGTGTCATCGCCGTCGCCGCCAGTCAGGCGGTCGTCACCCGCATTCCCGACCAGCAGATTGGCATTCTCGTCTCCCGTCAAAATATCGTTGCCGCTACCTCCAATCGCTGCTTCGAATTCCTCGACGCGATCTGTACCGATTTCGGAACCGGACGCGGTTTCAGCGAGAAGATTTATGACAACGTCATCGGTCGCTGTAGATGCATCATAGGTATCGAAACCTTCGCCGCCTTGATAAACGTCATCTCCATCACTGGTTTGCGCAGTCGTTGACGCGGGCGCGGTGACAGCCGTTCGTGCTTCTTCAATACCGGAGCCGGTGACGACCGTGTCGTTGCCTTCACCGGCAATGACAGCATCCTTGCCAGTGCCGCCGGAAAGGATGTCATCTCCTTCGCCGCCGTCAAGCAGGTCATCGCCTGCCTCGCCAGACAGAACGTCATTGCCCTCCTCGCCGAACAGGCGGTCATGACCAAGGCCACCACCTGCAACGTCGTTACCCAGCCCGGCAATCAGGATGTCATTGCCTTCTTCGCCATACATCTCGTCATTACCGTCGCCGCCGAACAGCACGTCGTTACCCGCACCGCCGAACATGCGGTCGTGACCGCCTTCACCGTAGAGGATATCGTCACCATCGCCGCCGATCAGCGTGTCGTCGCCGTCGCCGCCGTAGATGACATCGTTTTTCTCACGCCCGTAGACGATATCGTCTCCGCCGAGCGCCGCGATGATATCATCCTGCGGTGTACCAATGAGAACATCATCACCTTCGGTACCGGTGATTTCGCTGGGCGGCGCCTTGGTGAGGGAATAGAGCGCCTTTGCCCCAACCACGCCCGTTCCATCACTAATCCCATAAGTGAAGGTAACCTCACCGACATAGCCACGTACCGGCGTGTAGAGCCAAACGCCATCACCGTAGCTGCGGATTTCACCGGAAGAAACGGTCAGGTTACGGACCGACAATGTATCTCCATCGGGATCGGTCGCAGCTGAGGCGAGTTTGTCGAGCATGATGAGCGCGGAGAGGTTCATCAGCCCGCTTCCCAGCATCGCCTTGCCGCTCACCACAGGAAGCCGGTTTTTGTCGTTACCTCCCGGGCCGGGCCCAGGTCCGGGTCCACCGCCATCGGGTGGCCCACCTGTACCGGGTCCGGCGGAACCGGAATCATCGTTACGGCTTCTGCTGCCCATTGGCACCAGAGGCTTGAAGATTTCGAATGTCTCCAGATTGTCGTTGGCTGAACGCCGTTCCGGACGATCACCCAACTCCATCGTCACGCGGGCCGAAAAAGGCGTCAAAGATGTCGATTCCGCCAGATACCGAACTCTTCGAGCTGGACGTCCGGCCTCTTCCGCGACCTGCTGCAGATATTCAGCCACCTGCTGAATGATATCGACGCCGTTCTGTGCCTGCGCCATCTCGGTCGCCGCACCCTCCGATGCGTCGCCGAGGGGCTCATGCGGCTGATGCGGCTTTTCAGGCTGCGTTTCGGAGTGCAGCTTGCCGAGGAAGGCACCAAGTCCTGCGAAGATGATCGCCGGGGTGATCGCACGCCAGTAACGCGGCGCTGGCTTTTCCGGAATTTCGAAGCGGTTCTTCGGCGCAATGGAGGCTGCCACATCGGGCAGTCCGAGTGAAAGTTTCTCTTCCATGCTATGCCTCCCTTAATCCGCGGTGTTGAGTTTTATTCGGCTGGTATGCCTGCGACAGATTGCAGACGCTCCGGTTGCTGGCGCACAAGCTGCGGTGTTGGTGGCTTGACCACCTCATCCTTCGGACCGAAGGCCACAAGCTTGCCATTCTGCACGATGCCGACCATATCCACCGACTGGAGCGCACTAGGGCGATGCGCGACGATCACCACGATACCGCCACGGCTGCGCACGCCAGCCACCGCCTTCATCAAGGCTTCTTCACCTTCAGCGTCAAGGTTGGAGTTCGGCTCGTCCAGAACCACGAGGAACGGGTTGTCGTAAAGCGCGCGGGCAAGGCCGATGCGCTGGCGTTGGCCTGCCGAGAGTGACATTCCGTTCGGGCCAAGCTCCGTCTGATAGCCATTCGGCAACCGCACGATCATGTCGTGGATGCCTGCGGCCCTAGCAGCGTTGAGTATGGTGCGCGCTTCTGGTGCCTCCGAGAAGCGGGAGATGTTTTCCGCGATGGTGCCATCCATCAGACAAACGTCCTGCGGCAGATAACCGACATGTTCGCTGAAGAAGCTCGACGGCCACTGTTTCAGATCTGCGCCATCGATACGCACCGAACCACGAAGGGTTGGCCAGATACCCAGAATGGAACGGGCAAGCGTGGTCTTGCCACCGCCACTCGGGCCGATCAGGGCAAGTGCCTGACCTGCTTTAAGTTCGAAGCTGACATCGCTGAGCAAGACCGCACCACTGTGGGGCGCAACCGTCGTGATGCCTTCGACGGTGAGATTTTCTTTCGGGGCAGGCAGGTTGAGCAGGCTGCTGTCGTCGTTGATGACGTTGAGCGTTTCCTTGAGCCGCGCATGGCTCTTGCGGGCGGAGACCATGCCTTTCCATTGCGCGATGGCCTGATCCACCGGTGCCAAAGCGCGCGCTGTCACGATCGAAGAGGCGATGATCGAACCGGCAGACAATTCGCCCTTTATGGTCAGGTAAGCACCGAGACCGAGGATCGCCGATTGCAGCATCATGCGCATAACTTTGGAAAGGCCGGAGAACGTTCCGGAAATATCCGAGGTCTTCGTCTGCGTTTCCAGATGACGGCGGTTGGCGCGTTCAAACCGGTTTACTGCCCGTCCGGTGATGCCCATGGAATGCATGATATCGCTGTTGCGGGCATTGGAGTCGATCACCGAGTTGCGAAGCACCGTAGATTTCAGCATCTCCTTGGCGTGCCGGCGCGTCAGCAGCTCGGTGCAGAGCGTCAAAAGGCCAAGCACGACCGCGCCGCCTACGGTCAACATGCCAAGCAGGGGATGCAAAAGCCAGACGAAGATGAGGTAGATCGGCATCCACGGCAGATCGAACAAAGCGATCAAGCCCGGACTTGCCAGAAAGCCGCGAATTGTGTCGACATCCCGCCCGCGTTCGGTCGCCTCTGCCGTCGAGTAGCCATAGCGGGGCATATCGATGACTACCTTGTGGGCAAGCGGTGCAAGCCTGGTATCGAGGCGGGCGCCGAGGCGGACGAGTATCTGAGATCGCAGGATATCGAAGATACCCTGGAAAAGATAAAGCCCGATGGCGAGTGCCGAAAGCGCGACGAGCGTAGAGATACTGCCGCTGGCAAGTGCCCTGTCATAAATCTGGAGCATGTAGAACGCGCCGGTCAGCGCAAGAATATTGATGATACCGGACAGGCCAAAGACGAAGGTCATCAGACCGCCCATTCCATTGATCTGGTGTTCTGATTTGCTGGTGCCACTCATCTGAAATTCCCCCCTCGGAATATCTCGCAACCCGGCGTCTTAACCCTGGCATGTCTTGAAATGCGCTTTGCCGAATACTCAAGATATTACTAATTTACTTGATGAACCTCGGAGCCGGTCCACACCGGCACTGGGCTGAGTGAACAGGCGGGCATTGCCCGCCTGCCGTCAGCGTTCTTAAGCGACGCCTGTGAAATCGTTGGTCGTCAGGTGATGCTTGCCGGAAATCGCCAGTTCGAAATCGGCGTTTCCATCGGCATCGGTGTGCCCCCTAATCACGGTGAAGTCTTCGCCATCGCGTGTTTCATGGGTGATAGCAACGCCACCCACCGCCGTCAGCGATGCCTGCCCGTTGATGGCGAAGGTCTGCTTGCCCGCAACGCCGGTATTGGCGTCGATTGCGGAGAAGTCGATCTTGTCGCCCGGCTGGAAGCCGTAGATGCTGTCACCGTCTGCCGCACTTGTCGTCGTGAAGCGGAAGGTGTCATTACCGAGCCCGCCATCCATGACGTTCGCGGCGTTCGAAGCCGTGATCACGTCGTGGCCGGAGCCGCCCACGAAGTTTTCGAAGCCGTAGAACGTATCGCTTCCGGTGGTCGCACTCGATACCGAGCCGTGGCCCATCAGTCCGTTACCCAGATCGACGGTCAGGTTGGCCGTGGCGACGGAGTAGTCCAGCGTATCGGTGCCTGCATCGCCCCAGTAACGGTCGTTGCCGTCATTGGCCGTTGCAAGAACGATGTCGTTGCCCTCACCGCCCCATGCCTGGTCGTCACCCGCACCACCTTCGATGACGTCATTACCTGCGTCACCGAACAGGAGATCAGCCCCGGCATTGCCGAAGACGAGATCATCGCCGTCGCCGCCATGCACCTCGTCATCCCCGGCACCGCCGTTTATGACGTCCCTGCCCGCTGCACCTACGATAACGTCGTCGCCATCTTCGCCGCGCAGGATATCGTTGCCTGCATTCCCGGAAAGAATATCCGAACCACCACCGGCGAGGATGGTGTCGTCACCACCTTGGCCTGCAAGAACTTCTCCTGCTGCGGTACCGATCAGCGCAACGGCTGCGACAGGGAGAGGCGTGACGGTGCCCTCGCCGTCATCATCGTCATCGTCGTTGCCAGCATTGTCGTCATCGTCATCATCGTTCGGGCAATGGCCTGTGTCGGTGTCATCATCATCACCATCATCGCCGCCACCATTATCGTCGTCGTCGCCATCATCGGTGTCGTCGTCGTTATCGTCGCCGCCACCGCTGTTGTTGTCGCCGTCATCATCATCGTCATTGCCGCCGGTCTGGCCGTCGTCATCGCCATCGTTGTCATCGTCATCGTCCTCTCCACCGTTTTCACCATCCTCGCCGTTGTCGTCGATGCGTGGCGAGAAGATATCTTCTTGAAGGTCGGTCAGGCCGGTGTTGCGGGCAATGATGTCGGCGAACTGCTGGCCATCGATGAAGTTTTCGTAGAAGTCGAAGTTGTCGAAACGCTGCGTATAATAGAAGCGGTCGGCTTCCTGTAGGCGGTCGAACTGCTCGTGCAGGACGACCCAGAAAGTCTGGCCCACCATGCCGCCATTGATATGCTTTTCAGCGAGACCACCTACCCAGAGGTCGACACGGTCGATACCCTTGACGATGCCCGTGCCGTTCGGCTGCATGGCGATTTCGATACCCGGGTTGATTTCGCGGAAGGCCGCAATCTCGTTGGCATCGAGAACCAGATCTGGATATGCCTGCTTGAACTGTGCGATCACGGCGTTCGACAGGGCGTTGCGGACCTGGAAGTCTTCCCAGGAAGTATAAGCCGTCAAGGCTCCTGCAAAGCCTCTTGCTTCGGCAACATAAGGGTCCGTGGAGGCAGCCAGATCCATGCGAACCTGATTGAGCGTGCCAAGACCGACATCCCAACCGCGTGCCACATTGAACGCAAACAAGTCCGCATTGATGCGTACCAGATCGTTGCGGACCGCATCCACAATGTTGAAGTCCACCGCTTCTGCAGGCTGCGTTGCAATGCCCGACAGGATCGCGCTGACGCCATGTTGTTCATAACCCGCTTGCGGTACATACCCATGTTGCGCGAGCTGGCTGAGCGGCACGTTGAACGCCGATGGATCATTCGTCGGGTTAAGGAAAGCATCGAACAGAGCAACCTGTGTCGGGTTTCCGTTAGCGTCCATGACGGTCAGCGTCTGGCCGATGAGGGAGTGCCCAACCCGGTACACCGCAGCGGCGAACTCATGACTAATCGCCGCCGTGGCGTCCGGATTGTAGTCGGAGAAGCCATGGTCACCCAGGCCCCTCATTCCGCCGATAAGTTTGTCGGCGAACTCGGTAAAGACAACGCGCTGATATTCAGCCTCGTTGATCATCTTGGCAGCCTGGAACAATTCCTCCGGCGTGCCATCGAAACCTGCTGCCTCCAGACCTTCCACGTGGAAGTTATGGTTGCGTGCCCAGATTGTGTGCATTGATGTCAGGGCGACGTTTTCGTTCGCTCTTCCGTCACCGGCCACGTAGTGGTCGAGCAGGTTGATGTAGGGATTGGTATCGAGAAGCAGCGAATGCGTGCTTCCCATGAAATTCGACGCCATGGCCGGAACCATCGACTGCGTTATAACGCCGCCAACGACTAGACCCGGGAAGTAGTCACGGAAACTGACCTGTCCACCGGTCAAACCTAGTGAATGGAAGACGGTATTGTTTTCCCAATGGTGCAGGATCAGTTCGCGTAAGGTCGGCAACAGCTTGAAGGCGGCATTGGATGGGTCCACACCGCCTTGCAGCAAGTGTGCTCCCAGACCGCCGGAGCCATCACCTTCCCGGAGGAACTGACCCAGCAGATCATTGGAACCGTAAGCCTGGTTCTGGTCCGCGAATGGCGACGTCTTGTTGATGTGCTGCGGCACGCCGTTTTCGTAACCCGCGACGGTTCCACGGGTCAGGTCTGCAGGGTTGCCAGAGCCGGGCGCACCATTACCGGGAGCGCCGATCTGGATTGAGCCGTTTCCACCTTTACCAATAAAATCAAGGCCATGGTCGAAATACTGCCCAAACGCCATGAAGAAGATATTGGCATCTTCAGCTTTCGGAAGGTCTGCTTCCTGTGCGCCGAGTATGTTGCTGATATTGCGCGGATCTAGCCCTTCGAAGATCGGGTTGATCGACAGGTTGCCGTTTGCGTCCGCCGCTCCGTAATGAGCGTCGGTCAGGCGGATGAAAGGCATGTCCACGGCACCGGCATCGGGATCTCCGACATTGTTGCCATGACCGGAAAGTTCGCGGACGCCGGTTGGAACCGCGTCGTCCGAGTCTTCCGGCGAAAGGCCGTTCACAAGTGCTTTCAGACCCGCCAGATCGCTCGCCGTATACTCGAAATCACCGGAAACACCGTTGTCATTATCGTTCTCACCCGAAGACGATTCCTGGAAGTGCGGCACCACGGAACCGGTAAAGGTGATAGAGTGTGTGCCGTTGGAGAACGTCTTGGTGC
>JAAIGE0100388456.1_pt1 | contig 15969 bp, 12 predicted proteins | sample 6487951 | NCBI WGS metagenome assembly JAAIGE01 (sample SAMN13974128, study PRJNA590717) | phyllosphere metagenome | biome: tomato field; feature: multiple bacterial spot infested tomato fields; material: tomato leaves; isolation source: leaves from tomato fields | host: Solanum lycopersicum ... | reverse complement strand
TTTCCAGCTCCAGGCGCTTTGCGACCTCACGCCGCACGTAGACGCTCTGGCCCACCTTGACGCTGAGGTCGATTGCCGCCTGCGCACCGAACACCGAATTGCCAGCGCCCAGCTGCATCAGCGTGTTACCCAGCCCCAGTGCGCTGGGGTCGGTGGGCGCCAAGGTGACAATCGCGCGCTGCTTCTCGGGGAACAGCGTCAGCACCGCAAGGATGATGACGAGGATGATCAACGTCACCCTCCGCAGCAGATCGTTGCCGATCCAGCGGCTGTGGGACAGAGTGCCGACGATGCTGGGGCGCGGCGTCATCAGTTGATCGCCGCCACGGTCGCCGCCGCCAGCCCAAGCTGGAAGAACACCTGCACCGTGTCGCGGATCTTCGCCCAGACCGACGCGGACTGCGACTTGACCGGTACGAAGATCACATCGCCCGGCAGCACTGCCGCGTTCAGAGCGCCGCGCTTGCGCGAGATCACATCGCCGTTGGCGCGGACCACGAAGATCTGGCGCTTGTCGGCAAACCGGGTAGTGCCGCCCGAACGCTCGATATAGTCACGCACCCGGCGTCCCGATCCCAGGCGGAACGAGGCCGGGCGGAACACCGACCCGAACACGCCCACCGTGTCGATCCGAGGCGGGATCAGGATCTGGTCGTTGTTCTCCAATAACAGGTCGGCCGGCAGGGCATTGGCGGAGTAAGGAATGTCGAGCACCAGCCTGCCGTCCGGCTCGCTAGTACGCATCTTTTCCAGCAGTTCGCGAGCAGCCGCCATCTGCGCTGTGCGATCGCCTGCCGAGATCGACGAGTCCGCGCTGAGAGGCGTGGCGGCCAGCATCATCTCGATCTGATCGATTGCCTCGGCATAGCTCTGGCGCTGTTGTTCGCGGACGGTCACGCGGGTCAGCCTGGTGCCGTAGACATAGGCGCGGGAGGAGAGGCCGCCAGCCTGCTCAATCACTTGCGACAGCGGGGTGTTAGGCGCCACGAAGTAATTTCCCGGCCGGTTGACCTCGCCTTCCAGGCGCACAATCACTGACTGGCGCTCCAACGGATGTTGCAGAGACCCCTGCGAGAGGACCTGAACGATGTCGCCCTTGACCACCGGCTTGGCAGCGATCTCCCCCAGCACGACTTCGCGGCTGCCTACGGTGCCCTTGTCATCTAGGCTGTAGAGCACGATGCGCGAGGCATCAGCCAGTTCGTTGGTGCCGCCCGCAATGCGCAGCACGTCCGACACGGTCTCGCCCGGACGTGCCTCGTAGATCGCCTCTTCGTTGACGCTGCCCAACACCGCGATCTGGTTGCCGACGGGGCTGATGAAGATCACGTCCTCGTTCTGCAGGATCGCGTCGCGGCTGCGATCGCCATTGCGTAGCAGGTCGTACAAGTCGAAGTCGCGCACTTCGCTGCCGTTGCGGTAGAGCTTGATCGAACGGAAGCTGCCGCCGCCCGAAGGACCGCCCGCAGCCATGACCGCGTTGACCAGGGTGGACAGGCTGTTCACGGTGAAGGCGCCGGGCTGGTTGGCGAAGCCGGTCACGTAGACGCGGATGCCGTGCAGGCGCTTGATGCTGACGGTGACGTCGAAGGCGCGGTACTTGGTGCCGATCGCGGCGGCGATGCGGTCCTTGAGGTCGCGATAGCGTACCCCGGCCAGGTCCACCCGGCCTACCTGCGGCAGGAAGATCTGGCCATTGCGATCGACCGTGAAGTCCGCGCTGCCCTCGATCGAGCCCACGGTGTTGACCGAGATCAGATCGCCGATGCCGACTGGGTAGTCGCCCGGTACGGTCGAGTTCGCCGGCACGTTGAAGTTGGTCTGCACCGGCGTGATCAGATCGGCCCCGAACCGCTTGATGTCGCGGCCCGTGGCCTGGCGCACGTAATTCTGAAATTCGTTAGGCGGAGTAGGCTTGGCGACACGGCCGCCTACCGCCTGCTCCTCGCCGGTTTCGATCAGAGGTTGGCCTTGCGAACCGGTCGAGATGCTGCCCGCGCGGAATGACGGCGCAGGCGAGACGCTGGCGGTAGGCGTGCCGCTAGCGGTATCTTGCCCTTGCGAAGACACATCGCCGTTCGCCCCCCCACGCGACAGCGGCGAGCCGCTGGGCATCGAGCTGGGATCGATGATGATCGCCTGTTGCGCCAGACTCGCTTGCACGATCGAGAGCGAAATAATGACCGACAATGCGGCGGCGGCCTTGCGTCGCTTGGACGAGACTAGGCGGTCGGATACGTGCCGCACACTAGAATTTGTCATTGTATTTCCGCTTGATAGCCACAATCGCGGCTGGTCCCACCAAGGCGCTCGAACGCGTGTTCCATGTCCCCGTATATATCGTGCTGCTATTGGCCGGGCTGGAGATAGTCAATGGTCTTGGCAACCTGCGCCGCCAGGAGCTCGGGGGCGATGCCATGCCGCCTCAGGAGAGCGGCATAGCTCACTGGATCGCCATGGTAGATGTCGGCGTTCGGCTCGCCGATCTGGGCGCGACAAACCGATGTTCCGGGGAAATGCTGCGCAACCACCTGCGCGACATCGCCCAAGTCCAGCGGCTCGCCGCCGGTGTCGAAGCGGACGGTACCACTAGGGGCGACGGCCATCTCAGCCAGAGCCAACGAGATCAGTTCGGGGATCGGCACATAGCCGCGCACCACCCTGCGCGGTGCGCGCACCTCGATGGGACGCCCCGCGATGCCGTCCAGGATGAAGCTGGCCAGCGCGTAGGCCTGGTGCTTGTTGATATAGGGGCCGGTGACGTTGAAGATACGCGCGATCACCACGCGCTTGGCAGCGGCTTCTCCCCAGGCGGCGAACCGCGCCTCGTCCTCTGCCTTGAGCTCGCCGTAGAGCCGCATCGCGGCAGACGCCGCAGGGTCCTGGGCCTTGTAAGCCGCGCCCGAGGAGGCGACAAACACGGCTTGCGTGCCGATGCGGTCGAGCTGAGCCAGTACGGTCTCGCGGATATCGGCGTTTGCCGCTCGGTAGGCGGCCTCGTCCATCGTTTCGGCGCGATCCTTGGTCAGGAAGGCGAAATGCAGCAGCCAAGTCGGTTTTGCGTCGAGCTGCGCAAGATAGGCCAGTGGGCGTTGCGCAACGGTGATGCCGTCGCGCAAGGTCAGGGTCCGCGCCGAAGAGCCGAAAGCGACGACACGACTTGCGAAATCATCGCCCAGCGCGGCTGCCAGACTGTCCAGCGTCGCAAGGCCGAGCCAGCCGCCCGCACCGGTGACGACGACACGCTTGCCCGATCGCGCGAGCGCCTGCGCCACCTGAAGGTCCAGCATGGCGCTGCGATCAGGCCGCGCAGGCCGGGGCGATGCGGGTGGTCACCGCCTGACTCATCGTGCGGAAGCATTCAAAGCTCTCGCCCTCGCACCGGTAGTCGGGCTTGGCGTAGCCGTAAGACATGAACACGAACGGCATGCCGGCCTTGCCCGCCACTTCGTGATCGATCTCGCTATCGCCCACATAGACGCATTCGGACGGCGTGGCGCGCAGCGCGTCAAGCGTGGCGTGCAGCAGGTCCAGCTCCGGCTTGGCGCGGAAGCCGGTGCGCAAGCCGACAACGGGACCGAACAGGCTGCGCAGACCGGTATCGCGCAGGACCTGCTCGCACAGCTCCTGCGGCTTGTTCGAGCAGATCGACAGCGAGAAGCCAGCATCGCGGAAGTGCGTCAGCCCCATCGCCACGCCCGGGAACAGCGCGGAGCTGGGCGTGACGGTTTCACGATAACGCGCGCGGAATTCCATAATATCCTTTTCGGGATCGACGCAAGCCGGCCCCAGCAACGCCGCCACCATTGCCGCGCCGCCCAAGCTCATCCACGGCCGCGCCGCAACGGGATCGATCGCATGGTCGCTACCGCGATCGGCCAGCATATCGCCCAGGATCTGCACGCAGACCGCACAGCTGTCGACCAGCGTGCCGTCGAGATCGAAGATGATCTGGCGGATCACCGCAGGACCTCGCAAGGCGCCATCGCCTCTGCCAGCACTTCCGTTTCCAGGAACGGGCTCAGGTCCTCGAGCGGCGGCGAGACCATCGTGCCGTCCTCCAGCTTACGCGAGCTGAGCTTGGGGGCGAATTCCTGGCGCTTGTCGATCATCACCTCGCACAAGTGCGGGCCATCGCCTGACAAAGCGTTGCGGATCGCTACGGACAAGTCCGCATCGCGCCCGACTTTGCTGGCGGGAATACCGAAGCCGCCCGCAAGCCGGTCGAACTCCGGGAAGGTCAAGCCGCTGTCCGGGCCACAGCCGACGATGTTGTCCGGGAAATGGTTCTGCTGCGACTGGCGGATCGAGTGATAGCCGTCGTTGTTGAGCACGAAGATCTTTACCGGCAGGTTCGCGCCGGCAATCGTCTGCAGCTCCTGCAGGTTCATCATGATCGAGCCGTCACCCGCCAGGCAGACGATCCGCTTGGGCGGCTGCCCGCCCTGCTTCGCCTTTGCTGCGTGATACGCGCCGATCGCGGCCGGCAAGTCGTACCCCATCGAGGCGCAGCCCGAGTTGGTGTAGAGCCGCTGGCCGGGCTTCAGGTCCGCCACCTGGAAGATGGTCACGCATGCGGTGCCATCGCCGCTGACGATGACATCACCTTCTTCCAGTTCGTCGAACAGGACCTTGCCGAATACGTAAGGGTTGATCGGACCTTCATCCGACCAGTATTCCGGCAGGACCACCGGAAAACGGGCGCTGCGTTCGCGGCTGAAGCGCAGGAACTCGGCGCGTTCGCTGGCCTTGTCGGTGGGAGGCATGGCCGCACGCTCGGCAGCGGCGAAGAAATCGCGCAAGTCGGCGTGGATCGGGCGGTGCAGACTGAGCGTGGGCTTGTCCAGCTCTGCCTTGTCGATCTCGACCATCGCGATCTTCGCATGACGCGCGAAGGCCTGCCAGTTGTAGCTGATCTGGCGGATGTTGAGCCGCGAGCCGAGCACCAGCAGGTAGTCGGCCGTCTGCACCGCAAAGTTGCCACCGCGATCGCCTACCGACCCGGGCCGCCCGACATAGAGCGGATGCGCGTTGGGGATCGCGTCATGCGCGTTCCACCCGGTCACCACCGGCACACCCAGCTTCTCGACGAAATGGAGAAACTGCGCGTGCTGGCCCGAGATGCGCACGCCCGCGCCCACCAGCACCAACGGACGTTCTGCCACACAAAGCTCCGCCAGCATCGCGGAGACTTCAGCGTCGAGAGCATCGCCGGTGAGCGCGCCCAGCTCGGCCGCGTTGTTGGCAGCCTCGTCGGTCTCGTCCAGCTCGGCCGGATCGAACGGCTCCAGCGCATCGAAGTCGACCGGCGCGGCCTGAACGTCGATCGGCACGTCGATCCACACGGGACCGGGACGGCCACGACGGCACAGGTACAGCGCCTTCGCCACCACCTTGCGGGCCTGGAGCGGGTCGTCCAGCACCACCGCATACTTGGTGATGCCACGCACCATCGATACGATGTCGACTTCCTGATCGCCCAACTGACGCAGCGGAACCGGGAAGTTAAATGCGCAGGTCTCGCGCTTTACCTGACCCGAGATCACCACCATGCCTATCGAATCGACGTAGGCGCCATACACACCGTTCAGCGCGTTGACGCCGCCCGGCCCCGTGGTGACATTGACCGCTGCGGGTCTGTTCGACAGCCGGGTATAGCTTTCGGCCGCGATCGCTGCGGCCTGCTCGTGGTGCGTGAACACCTTGCGCAGGCGGGTCTCGCGACCCAGCGCATCGTTGAGGTGCATCGCACCGCCCCCGGTGAGCATGAAGACATCCTGGATGTCATGCTCGACCAGCAGACGCGCAATGAGATCGGCGACGCGGAACTTGGCCCCAGTGCTGGACATGCGCGGATCAGCCGACCGGCTGGAAGCTGCTTTGCTGACGCGCTTCCATCATGTCGATGCGCTTCTCGTCCTCGGCGGCGATCGAACGGTAAAAATCGCGCTTGTTCTTGAGCCACAGCAGCTCGAACTCGATCGCGTGCTCCATGCCCTTCTCGACATCGTTGCCATCAAGGCAGGCGCCGTCGAAGATGACCTTGCGGGTCTCGAACCGATCGAGGCGCGCCTTGCGAATACGGCGCAGCGGCGCGATTGAGTCCGGGTTGACGCCGCCACCCACAACCAGCTCCAGATTGCGCCTGGCCGCTTCCTGGGCGACCTTCTCGACGCAGTCCATGGTCTCCTCGGCGTTGACGATCTCGCGGCCCTTGCCCAGCGAGCCGGCGAAATCCACGCGGCCGAACACGAAGCCCACCTTGCCCTTCTCGGCCTCGACGCCCATCCCAGCCAGGTTCTCGTAGCCAGTGCGGGTCTCAATGTTGAACAGGAAGCTGATGTCACCCTGCTCCTGCGCGGGGTAGATCTTGTCCTTGGCGGCAACGTATTTCGTCAGCGCGTAAGGGGTCTCGATCATCGGCGCTATGATGTAATCGACGCCGAAATTGCGCGCCTCAATCAGGTCCCGTATCGCCTCGCAGCCACCGATCTTGAGCGCAACCTTGAGGTCGGCGCGGCGTGCGATCTCCAGCAAGCGCAGGAATTCGTCGGAACGCGTGCCTTCGGCCTCGAACTCGGCCTTCACGGCGACCACGCCATAATCCCGAGCCGCCTTAAGGATCTCAAGCATCTTCTTTTCGGTCTGATTCACAATGCGCTCCCTGCAACAGACACCATCGCGGAGGCCTTCTGAGCATCAATCAGCTTCGCGATCGTCTCTGTGGCATAGGCGAGGTGGGATTCGGTCAGACCGGGATAGAGCCCGATCCAGAATGTATGAGTGGTAACCAGATCGGCGTCCTTGAGATCGCCAACCACGCGGTAATTGCGGTCCTTCATGTACGGCTGGCGCAAGAGATTACCGCCGAACAGCAGCCGCGTACCGATCTTGTAGTCGTTCAGCCGCTCGACCAGTTCATCTCGATTGATGCCGCTTTCAGGCCGAATGGTGATCGGGTAGCCGAACCACGACGGTTCGCTATTAGGCGTTGCCGCTGGCAGGATGAGGATGTCCTCGAGCGGGCGCAGCATCTCGGTCAGGATCGCGAAGTTGCGCGCTCGGGCCGAGATGAAGCCATCCAGACGGCCCAGCTGCGCCAAGCCGACCGCCGCCTGCATGTCGGTGATCTTCAGGTTGTAGCCTGCGTGGCTGTACGTGTACTTGTGATCGTAACCGCGCGGCAGCGTGCCCAGCTTGCGCGCGAAACGCTTGCCGCAGGTGTTGTCTTGCCCCGGCGCGCACCAGCAATCGCGGCCCCAGTCCCGCATGGACTCGATCACGCGCTTCAGACGCGGCTTGTCGGTGAACACCGCCCCGCCCTCACCCATGGTGATGTGGTGCGCGGGGTAAAAGCTGAGCGTGCCGATGTGCCCGAAAGTGCCCACGCCCTTGCCGTCGTACTTGGCACCCAGCGCGTCGCAGCAGTCCTCGACGACCCAAAGATTATACTTCTCCGCCACCCGCATCACCTCGGCGAGGTTGAACGGGTTTCCGAGGGTATGCGCAACCATGATCGCGCGGGTCTTGGGCGTGACCGCGGCCTCGATCATCTCGGGCTTGATGTTGTAGGTCGGGATGTCGACATCGACGAACACCGGCACCAGGCCGTACTGCAGCGCCGGGTTCACTGTGGTCGGGAAACCGGTGGCCACAGTGATGATCTCGTCGCCCGGCTTCAGCGCGTCCCCACGGAAGTAGTGCGAGGTCAGCGTCGAAAGAGCGAGCAGGTTTGCCGAGGAGCCCGAGTTCGTGGTCAGCGCATGGGCCACGCCGACGCGGGCTGCCAGCTTGGCCTCGAACTCGTCGTTGAACCGGCCAGTGGTCAGCCAGAAGTCCAGCGCGGAATCGACCAGCAGTTGCATGTCGGTGTCGCCGTAGACCTTGCCAGAAACCGGGACCGGGCTCTCGCCGGGAACGAAGGTGCGCGGCGCGTGGAAGCGCCGGGCATATTCGCCGGTCAAGTCACGAATCAGGCCGCGAAGTTGCGCTTCGTCGCAGTCGGCCGCGAGCGCAGAGGGGTCAGCCTTGGCGTTTTCAATGGTCATTGCGTGCGTGCTCCCGCCAATGCGGAATGAAACCTGTTACGATAATCATCCAGCTGCGAATACGTTATATTTCGGGGTTCGCCACCTTGTGCCACAGGCCGGTGCCAATCCACGATCATCGACAGAGTGTCTTCCAGCGACAGCGCCGGCCGCCAGCCGAGCTGGCTACGCGCCTTGGCGCAATCCAGCTTGAGGATGTTAGCCTCATGCGGACCGCTCTCGGTGCCGTGCTCCCAGCCCGGCGCACCCCAGCGCGCGGTGAGGCGATCCGCGATCCAATCCACCCGCTGCACGTCGCTGTCTGCGGGGCCAAAGTTCCACGCGGTGGCGGCCGAGACCTGACCTTCCAGCAAGCGGCCGGCGATCAGCAGATAGCCGCCTAGTGCCTCCAGCACGTGTTGCCAGGGTCGCACCGCACCCGGGGCCCGAATCAACGGCGTCTCGCCGGCGATCAGCGCCCGTATGATATCAGGGATCAGCCGGTCTTTAGCCCAGTCGCCGCCGCCAATGACGTTACCAGCGCGCACCGACGCGAGCAGCGGACCGCCCCCGGCAGCGAAGAAGCTGCGGCGATACGCCGAGATCACCAGCTCCGCCGCGCCCTTGCTCGCGCTGTAGGGATCGTGGCCGCCCATCGGATCGCTCTCGCGATAAGGCCAGACCCACTCATTGTTCTCGTAGCACTTGTCCGAGGTGACGCAGACCATCGCCTTGAGCGAAGGCGCACGACGGCAAGCGTCGAGCACATGGACGGTGCCCTGTACGTTGGTGGCGAAAGTCTCCACCGGCGTCACGTAGGACTCGCGCACCAATGGCTGCGCCGCGAGGTGGAACACCACTTCGGGGTCACAGGCCTCGATAGCCGCTTCGACGGCGGCAAGATCGCGGATGTCGCCTTCGACGTGAGTGACCAAATCGGCTACGCCTGCCATGCGGAACAGGCTGGGCTCCTCGGCGGGCAAGGCGAAGCCGGTCACATGCGCGCCCATGCGGGCAAGCCACAAGGCCAGCCAGCTACCCTTGAATCCGGTATGCCCTGTCAGGAAGACACGGCGACCGCTCCAGAAAGCGTCGCTTACCAGGTCTTCCAAGGCGCGCCTTTCTGCCAGAGTTCCTCAAGCAGATGCTTGTCGCGCAGGGTGTCCATCGGCTGCCAGAAACCATCGTGGACATAGGCCACCAGATCGCCGGATTTAGCCAAGGCCTCCAGCGGCTCGCGCTCCCAGATGGTCGACGGGGCGTCGATCAGGTCGATCACTTCGGGTTGCAGCACGAAGAAGCCGCCGTTGATCAGCCCGCCGTCGCCAGCCGGCTTCTCCCGAAAGCTACGCACCAGATCACCTTCGAATTCCAGCGCCCCGAAGCGGCCAGGCGGTGTCACCGCGGCAATCGTCGCCTGCTTGCCGTGCGCCTTGTGAAACGCCACCTCGGCCGACACATCAACGTTTGAAACGCCATCGCCATAGGTAAAGCAGAACGGCTCACCCTCGTTCAAATACTTGCGCACCGCTTGCAGCCGTCCGCCGGTCTGTGTCTCGGCACCGGTATCCACTAGCGTAATCCGCCAGGGCTCGCTCCAGTTCTGGTGCACTTCCATCGCATTCTTAGAAAGATCGATGGTAACATCCGAGGCATGCAGAAAATAGTTGGAGAAGAACTCCTTTATCACATACCCTTTGTAGCCCAGGCAGATGACAAAGTCGTTGATGCCGTGAGAGGCATAGATTTTCATGATGTGCCAGATGATCGGCATGCCGCCGATTTCCACCATGGGCTTGGGACGAACGCTTGTTTCTTCGCCCAAGCGGGTGCCAAGACCACCCGCCAGTATCACGGCTTTCACTCGTAAGTCCCCGCTTGAACCTTGTCAGGCACCGTCCAATGACCTAACGTATTGAATTCGCATTGAAATTATTTGCAGACGTTTCGCTGTAACCCGTTCTCACGTTTCATACAACTGCCATTCGCCCCCTGTCCCCCGGAAGCGCTGCATCAGGAACAGCCTCTAGGCTGTTGACTGTTGAAGGAGACAAGCGGTTCATGATTGCTCCGCAGGGTGCTCCGTCGAGCAAGCGACAAGGCGGTGTATGGGCGCAGTAGTGCAGTTGGTGGCAGCCGGAAGACAACGGGATCGTCGAAATCTCATGCAGAACTCGCGGGCAAACAGGCCGTCGTTGTCGCGGTAGCCGCCGGAAGGCTGTGCATCGGCCTTCGACTTGGAAACCCTTCTTATCACCTGACTCAGCCGGGGGAGACTACATCGCGCCGACTGCCGATACGGTGGTGCGGATCTGGGCAGAGGGGGTGCGGATGTAGGAGAACGCGAGCGCCCGCTTCGCCTCCGCATCCAGTTCCGGACCATCTGGAGCGAGAGTCGGGTCGTTCCAGCCATAAACCCGGCATTGCGCGCGCCCACCACACAAGGTCTCGGCCATACGCCGCCGAGCGGCCTGGCTTGCCGGTCCGATCAGTTGCAGGTGGAATACATCGGCTTGCGGGAACAGGTGCAGCAGCCGATTCCCACCCAGCGCCGCTGCACCGATCACCGGGGAGGCCGCAGCGTCGCCGCTAGAGGCCGCGATCAGGCGGCGAGAGGCAGGGATGAGCGGCAGCAGGCTTGCACCAGGCCCACTGGCGGGCGCTGCGATCTCTGCTCCCAAGGCCTGCGTGGAAGCGAGGGACGTCTTCACCACCGCGGCATCGCTTGACGCTACGGCCAACGAGGCTTCGTCCGCTTGCGCCCTCATGAAGCGGGCGAACAGCGCCGCGGAAGGCTCCGGTGCGCTCCCCCTCGGCAAGACGGCAGCGGCAGAGCCCCAGAAGCCGGGCCAGCGGAAGAACAGATGCGCGCCCACGCGCGCGATCTTCTCCAGCTTGGGACTCCACCAGGGATAGACTGCGTCAGTGTGGTAATGCGTAGCAAGTCCCACTCCGGCGAGGACCAGTCCATCCAACATGAGGTCCGCGTGCAACAGCGCTCGCGATCGCGCGGCAAGGCTGGCTTGGCGCGCCAAAGCCCCATCGCACGTGAAGGTGAACTGGCATCCGGTGCTGCGCGTGCTGCCTTGCGTCACCACTCCGCACACCGTCTTCGGAAAGGCTGGGTGCCGGGCGCGATTGAGGATGACTTGCCCCACCGCGAGCTGGCCAATCCCATCATCGCCTGCCTCGTAAAACATCGCCGCCGCAAGACACGCCCGCGCGCGAGCACGGCCTTGTGAATCTCCCGCAAAACGGAACGGCTTGGCCGCCGGCCCCAGACTTTCGAGGGGCGCAGAGGCGTTGTGCCGCATCGCCTCGGTTCCCACCAACGGTGGTGGATCGTCCGGCGATTGCTGAAGTGCTGGAAGCGAGGCCAGCCGGTCCGAGCGCGTGAGCTCCGCGATGCTCGGTGCCTGGAGCGACCCGGCCGTACCTCGCTCATGCGCCGCGAGCCACCAGACAATTACGACGAGTAGGATGACCAGGCCCAGCCCGCTTGCCAGCGCCAGAGCCTTGCGGGGTGCCATGCGGCGGAGTGCCGTTCGCCAGCCGGATACTGCTGCTAACCCCCTCTTCTCCAAGTGGGTGGCATCGCGAAGTGCGGCCTGACAATTCACCGGCGAAATCTCCGGATCGGAGTCTTCATCAGCAGGGCATCTCCGCCGCAAACGCTACTCCCGCCGCATTGCAAATATGCGCCGGTCCGATTGCGACCGGATTTGCCCGTTGATGAAGGATCGTTTTGGGGGAAGCTGCGCTATCGTAAGATCCATAAAGATAATTTGAGGATGCCAGATATGACCCACGGCACACTGGGCGCACCGCGTTGGCCGTCCACCGATCGCCCCACCCGTCAAACCTTCCGCATGCAAGATCGCTTGCGCGTGCCTTCAGCCCTGATCGACGCGGTGTTGCTCTCAGCCGTGATCTGGAGCGTCCTCGCGCTGATCCTGCATTGAAGACCTTGGACGCGCGACCGTAGCCACGCACAAGGCACTTCGCGGGATTGTCGAGACAGCGGCTGGCCACGGTAACCGCGATGCGGTTTGATCCGAGGCATCCCCGTTGCTTGCCACTCAGCACTGCGTGATCATCCTCACCTACGAGCGATCTTATCGCTTGGATGGGCGCAGCTTGGCAAAAGGCTCGGCGCTGCCCGCAGCCGGTCAAAGCCTCTGCCCTTTCGCGGCGTGTGGACATCAGGCGCGATCCAACGGACGGATGACAAACCAGACGTAAGCCAGCGCCCCCACCATCAGCATCGTGGCGACCAGCGAGGCGCCTTCGTTACCGATATGATTTGCCGCCATGCACGCGACGGCCGGTGGAAGGTACTTCCACACCGCATCATGCGCCGGACGAGGTCCGACGGAGCGCTGGAGATAAACGACTGCAAGCCCGGCGAAGATCGCCACGGTCAGCCAATCAAACACGGTTTTCATCGCGCTCGCTCCCTTGAGACCAGATGTCTACTCCGCGATTGGCCGTCCCTCGCTGTGGCGAGCACATCATCGGTCAGTTCCCCGCAAAGCGAAGCTTGCCGACCGTCGGCTCGCTGTAGGCGCCCATCATGATCTCGCTGCTGGCAGGGACCTCCGTCAGGATGAGGCCGAGCAGGGGATTGCCCGCCCGCGCCAGGATGGTGATCGCAAACTCGATCGCCTGGCGCGACGTGTGCTTCCAGCGCGTGAGCAGGACCACGCCATCGCTAACCGCGGCGATCACCCGCGCCTCGGCGACCTGCAAGACCGGCGGCAAATCGAGCACGACTAGGTCGAACTGGGTGCGGGCCTCCGCCACCAAGGCCTCCAACTGATCGAACGCGATCGAACGGCCGGGCTCGATCATATCCCCAGCAGGCAAGAGGCGAGCAGGCGTCAGGCTGTCATCCACCAGGCAGTCGGCCAGCTTGGCCTCGCCCCGCAGCACTTCGACCAGGCCGGGTCCGAAGCGGCCGAACCCAAAGCGTTGATGGAAGGTGGGCCGCTGCAAGTCGCAATCGATCACCAGCACGCGCCGCCCCTGCATGGCCTGGGTGCGGCCGAGCGCGATCGCGGTGGTGGACTTGCCCTCGCTGGCTTGTGGTGATGTCAGCGCGATGACTTTGGGCTGCACATGGCCGGGCACGAACAGCCCCGCCGCGACTGCGCGCAGAGACTCCGCGTAAGGCGAGTTCGGCGCTTCCACCACCTGGTTGATGATGAACAGGTCATCGTCGTTCCGCAGCCTGGGCACCGCGGCCAGGAACTCGACACCGAAGATCGATTCCACTTCTTCTGGCGAGCTCACTCCCACCGCGAAGACCTGACGGACCAAGGCGACGATGGCGAATACGATAGCTCCCAGCATAGCGCCGATCGCCAGATTGATCGGCCAGCTGGGACCTGACGGCTCCACCGGCAGGGGTGCGGCCGCCGCGATCCGCGCATCGGCCCGCTCGATCCCGCTCTGTGTCGAGATTTGCGCCAAGCGCGCCATGTAGGCATCCAGCAGCGTCTTGGGTGCGGCGACTTCGGCCTCAAGCTCGCGCAGGCGAACCGCGGCAGTATCGGCGCTGGCCAGCTTGCCTTCGGTGGCGGAGAGCTTGCCAGCGATCTCCGATGCTCGGCCAGCCGACGCCTGAGCCTGGGCCTGCAAGCCCGACACCACGCGCGTGCCCTGCCCGGCGATCAGCCGGTTGATCTCCGCCAGCTGCTGACGTGCGGTAACCAGTTCGGGATGATTGGGACCATAGCGACTGGCAAGCTGTGCCACCTGGCTGCTGACCGTGGCCTGCTGCGCGCGCAGATCGAGCATGCTGGGCGTGTTCAGCTCACCCAGATTGTCGACCCCGCGTGCGATCTGCGACCGGGCGACATCCACTCGCTTGGCGTCTTCCGCGGCTTGCGCCCGCGCCGCCGCCAAGGTCTGGTTGTAGCTGGAGATTTCCTGCTCGGTCAGGGTACCGGCCGCGGTGTTGCCGTTCAGCCCAGTCTGCGCCTTATAGGCGGCCACCGCCGCGTCGGCCTGCTTCACCCGCGCGCGCAGTTCGGCGATCTCAGCCTGCAAGTGGAGACGGGCGCGGCTGTTCTCCTCCACCCGCACACCGATCTGCGATTCAATGTATGTCTGCGCATAGAGATTGGCCATGCGTTGAGCGGTGGCGGGATCGCTCGATTGGTAATGAATGTCGATCAGGTAAGTGAGGCCCACCCGCCCGATTGAGCGGCTGCGCATGATGTCGCGGACGACCAGTGCGGCCTCTTCCTGTTGCTGGCGCGACATCGTTTCCACCGAGGATTGCGGCACCAGTCCGGCCTTGCGCGCCACCTGCAGCGCCATGCCGGAAGAGGAAAGCATCTCCACTTCGGTGTCGACCACGCTCGAATCGGCAGGCAGCGGCGAGACCACGTCATCCAGCCCCTGCACGATCTGCTTCTTCCGCTGGTCCAGCAGCACGCTGGCCTTGGTCTCGAACACCGGCTCTTGCCGCCATGTGTAAAGCGCGGCCATACCCAGCATCACCGCCATGATGCCCAGGAACAGCTTCAGGTTGTCGCGCACGAAGCGCCCGAAGCGCGATCCGTCCAGCTGCCCGTGCCCACCGGCGTAGCCGGGAGCATCGTCGCCTTGGCCATGACGCCCGCGTTCGGGAAGCAGAGCATGGGCTCCGGCCATCATCTCGTTGCTCAAGTCCGTGTTTCCCTGGGGATCGCGAGCGACGCTCGCAGGTTGGATGGGCTGGTCCAGCGAAGGCAAGAGAAGCTCATGGCTTGAGCAGCATGCCCACGCTGAGGATATTGTCGGTGAAGCGACGGCCGTTGGTGGCCGGTCGCGATGTGACCCGAAGGTGATCATACCGGGCGAATAGCGTGGCGTGGCGGCTGACCAGATACTGTCCGCTGAAGCCGAAGTGCGGCCGCCTCTCGGTCCGCAGCGGCAGTTCGAAGCGGGCGCTTTCGTAATCCGCCACGCCGGTGAGCAGGACCTGGCGAAGCAGCTCGTGATCCACGCGCACGCCCACACGGGTGCGGCGATAGCTGGGTGCGAGCGGATTGCCCGCATCCTGTATCGTGCGCGACGCATCCAAGCGGATGCTGGTAAGCCGGGTGGGATAGTATTCCAATTCCGCCCGGCCGCCGAACCCGCTGAAGCCGGACAGGCCGCCGACGCGGAAATCCTGATCGATATAGCCTACTGCTAATTCACCCCGCAGCAGATCGGTGAATTCGAAGCTCACTCCGGCCAGGATCTCGGCGCGGCGAGTGGAGCGATCGATCGTCAAGGATTGGGATGGCAAATCGTAGTCGATCTTGGCCAGCGATCCGGTGACCAAGACCGCCATGTTGGGTGTCACTGCATAGTCGGCGCGCACACCGCCTTGGTACAGTTTGCGGTCCAATTCGCGCGAGTCGAACACCAGGCCATCCAGCCGGGTGATATCGGCATAGTCGATCCGTGCGGCGCTGGCGTTTGCCGAAAGGCGCAGCCGCGTGCCCTGCCAGGTGAGCTGCGTGCCGACCGTGGCGGTGTTGTAGGCGGCCGGGCGCAAGCTGTTGCGCAAGGCGCCCGGCGCGGATCGGCGCTCCACGTCGCGGCGATAGGATGCGTATCCGAACAGGCGCACTTCGTCTCCGACGTCGTACCGCCCTTCCCCGCGAACGTTGAAGGTTTCCGCCCGCTCGCTGTCCAGCTTGGCGAAACGCGTTACCGCGCCCGTCGCGGCCAGGCCCAGCTGGTGACGCGACCAGTCCGACACCGCGCGGACCGAAGGCTCCAGCGTGAAGGCGACGTCCGATTGCCGATTCACGTCTGCGGCGCGCACGTTATCCTCGTAAGTGGCCAGCGCGCGCAGGCGAGGATAGACCATGAAGCCGTTCAGCCGATACCCGCGCTCTTCATAGCCGGCGTGAACGCGCTCGGGCACGGAGATCGTCCGGCGACGATCAAACGGCGTTCC
>JAAIGE0100568891.1_pt1 | contig 15983 bp, 20 predicted proteins | sample 6487951 | NCBI WGS metagenome assembly JAAIGE01 (sample SAMN13974128, study PRJNA590717) | phyllosphere metagenome | biome: tomato field; feature: multiple bacterial spot infested tomato fields; material: tomato leaves; isolation source: leaves from tomato fields | host: Solanum lycopersicum ... | reverse complement strand
GCCTGCGCGACAAGATTCATTAAATTGTGTGATGTTGAACAACGTTCCGCTACAGAAAACATTAATTTGACAACACTGTCAAGCGGGGAATCAATTTCCCCGCTGATTTGTTTGTTATTTAACCAATATCAACCGGTTTTGGCTGATTTTTCGCCATCAGGATTGAGGGAAGCGGCGAAAGCCCGGATAGCTATCCGGGGACGGATTGTTATCAGGAAAATAGTCTTTATGCTATTGTTTTGTAATAAAAATAGCCGTATTGCATCACATTTATCCGAAACGTTTTGGAAAGCAGGCGGTTAAACTTCCAGATCGGTCGTTCTGAAAAACAGGCTGGTCAGAGTGTAAAATTTGATTTACGGACAATTACCGGGGGATTCGGCTTTCTGGCAGCATAATATGTGTCTGAAACCGATCTCATAGCAGACGATAGTCAGGAAACGCTAAGCTATTCTTTGCAAATGTTAAGCTATATGAAAGTCTTATTAACATGACTATTAGTACAGGTTAACGGCGGTCTGAAGTTTGCTTTGCGCGATTTTTATGCATGGAACCGATTCCTTAAAGATGGAAGTCTTTGATGTTTCAGGGTATCAGCAGAAGAGCCGCGGCTGGCCTGAACGCTTTTTCAGCTCCGGAAACCGGCTGGCAGCATGCAGGCAGGTATAACAATGAGCACTGGACGCAATCATGACCAGAGTGATTAATTAATACAGGGAAGGGATACAGGAAGAGGTAATGAAAAAATACAGAGGGAAAGGGTTCAGCCTTTTCAGGTCGCTGATGGTTAAATGTCTGCTGGCATGGGCAGTACTCTGGATCGGAGGAATTGCCGTTTTCGCTTTTTTACCCGTGCCTTTTTCCGCGGTTATGGCGGAACGTCAGGCAGGCGCCTGGCTGCACGGAGATATCAGTTATGTCGCACATTCAGAGTGGGTCAGCATGGATAACATCTCCCCGTGGATGGCGCTGGCCGTGATTGCCGCCGAAGATCAGAAATTCCCTGAGCACTGGGGTTTTGACGTTGGCGCTATTCAGCAGGTGCTCGACAACAGCAGCGGCGAGCGCATGCGTGGCGCGTCAACGCTTTCTCAGCAGACCGCGAAAAATCTCTTTTTGTGGGACGGACGTAGCTGGCTACGTAAAGGGCTGGAGGCGGGGATGACGGTTGGCATTGAAACCGTCTGGAGTAAACGTCGTATTCTGACGGTCTATCTTAATATCGCTGAGTTCGGTCCCGGTATTTTTGGCGCTGAAGCCGCAGCGCAGCACTATTTCCATAAGCCCGCCAGCCGCCTGACTATCGCAGAGGCTGCCCTGCTGGCTGCAGTATTGCCTAATCCGATCCGTTTTCGCGCGGATGCGCCTTCAGGCTATGTTCGCCAGCGTCAGCAGTGGATCATGCGTCAGATGCGCCAGCTGGGAGGGGAGGGTTTCCTGAATCGCTACCGGCTACACTAAAACCTTTACTCTTCGTCAAAGCCCGATTCAAACAGCTCAATAACGGCGGCCAGCGCCGCAGTTTCCTGCGGTCCGCTGGCTTCAATTTCAATATGACCGCCTTTTGCTGAATCCAGCATCAGCAGCGCAATAACGCTGCTCGCCTCAGCCTCGGTGCCCGCTTCATTGCGCAGCAGAACATCCGCGTCAAAGCTCTGCACCAGCTCAAACAGCTTCATCGCCGGGCGCGCATGCATACCCAGCTTGTTACGGATTTCGACAGTTTGCTTTACGGTCATGATTTACGCTTTTCCAGTGTGCGATGACGCGACTGCACGTTTTTACCGCGCGAACGGAAATAGTCAGCCAGCTGCTCGGCGATATACACGGAACGATGTTTGCCACCGGTACAGCCGATCGCCACAGTAAGGTAGCTGCGGTTGTTGGTTTCCAGCATCGGCAGCCATAGCTCAAGATAGCTGCGCGTCTGGTAGATAAAATTATGTACTTCTGTATGCCGATCCAGGAACGCCGCCACCGGTCGATCGAGGCCCGTCATCGGACGCAGTTTGGGATCCCAGTGCGGGTTAGGCAAAAAGCGCACGTCAAACACGTAGTCGGCATCGATCGGGATACCGTGTTTGAAACCGAACGACTCAAACACCATCGTGAGTTCGCGTTCGCGCTTGCCCAGCAGGCGGGTGCGCAGCATCTCAGCCAGCTCATGCACTGACATCTCTGAGGTATCAATAATCAGATCGGCACGCGAGCGCAGCGGCTCCAGCAGATCGTTCTCTTCATCAATGGCGCTTTCCAGCGACAGGTTTTTGCTGGAGAGCGGATGCAGGCGACGGGTGTCGCTGTAGCGCCGGATCAGCGTATTGCGATCGGCATCCAGAAACAGCAGCTGAGGAGAGAAAGAGTCAGGCAGATTATTTAACGCCAGCTCAAAGACTTCCTGCGACTCCGGCATGTTGCGTACATCAATACTTACCGCCGCCGAAATATTCCGCTCTGTCAGCGTATTCGCCAGCTCAGGCAGCAGGACTACCGGCAGATTGTCGACACAGTAAAAGCCCATATCCTCCAGGGCACGCAGCGCAACTGATTTACCTGAGCCTGATCGACCACTGACGATCATCAGCACCATCACTATTCTCCCCTGTTTTATCCGGCCTGCAGACCGGTAACGCTATGTACTGATTACGAATGCGCTTCCTGAGCTTCTGTGATAATGGCGTAGAGCTCTTGATCACTCTGGGCCGCACGCAGGCGACGGCAAACCGTCTTATCTGCCAGGCGTTTTGCGACCAGCGACAGGGTATGAAGGTGCGTCTTACACTGATCGGCAGGCACCAGCAGAGCGAACAGCAGATCGACCGGCTGATTATCCACGGCGTCAAAAGCAATTGGCTGATCGAGGCTGATAAACACCCCCACCGCCCGCAGCGTGTCCTCTTCCAGTTTGCCATGCGGAATAGCAATGCCGTTGCCAATGCCGGTACTGCCCATACGCTCGCGGGTCAGAATCGCTTCGAAAAGCGTCTGGTGCGGCAGATTGAGCTGCTTAGCCGCCAGTTCGCTGATAATCTCCAGCGCGCGTTTTTTACTCTGGCAGTGTACGCCGCTGCGGGTGCAGTCAGGCGTCAGAACCGAGCTCAATTCCAGTGTCAGATCGTTGTTCATCGTGGTTTCACTTGCGAGTTCACATAGCCACAGAGCGAAAAGCCCTGCTGGCGCTTGCGCAGATGATAAAACGGGGCGCTCTTCCGCCCCATTTTTCCCTGAGCGCTGAACGGGTCAGCGCTCTGCAAACGTGAAGGTTAGTGTTTTTTCAGTTTGTCTTTATGTTTGGTCAGCTGACGTGCCAGCTTATCAACCAGCCCGTCAATGGCCGCGTACATATCTTCCGCTTCCGCTGTGGCGTGCAGCTCACCGCCGTTAACGTGCAGAGTTGCCTCTGCAATCTGAGTCACTTTCTCCACTTTCAGAACAATATAAACCTGATTGATGCGATCGTAATAGTGTTCAAGTTTGCCAAATTTGCTGTTCACAAATTCGCGCAGCGGGTCAGTGATTTCGACATTGAGTCCGGTAAGGTTTAGCTGCATAGGTCTTCCTTCTGAGTTCGGTCAGACCAGCTGTTTACGCTGGTTTGATGGCGGTATAGATAAAGACTCGCGATACTTCGCAACCGTACGTCGCGCTACCATAATACCCTGTTCAGATAACATGGCGGTCAGTTTGCTGTCGCTCAAGGGCTTTGCGGGATTTTCTGCCGCGACCAGTTTTTTTACCAGCGCACGAATGGCCGTAGACGAGGCTTCGCCGCCGCCTTCCGTGCTGACATGGCTGGAGAAAAAATATTTCAGCTCAAAAATACCACGCGGACTGTGCAGATATTTTTGCGTGGTCACGCGTGAGATGGTGGACTCGTGCATATCGACCTGTTGCGCGATATCTGCCAGCACCATCGGACGCATATACTCTTCGCCCTGCTCAAAAAACGCCTGCTGCTGCGCAACGATACAGCGGGTAACCTTGAGCAGAGTGTCATTACGACTCTCCAGGCTTTTAATGAGCCAGCGCGCTTCCTGCAGATTATTGCGAATAAACTGGCTGTCGCTATCGCTGCGCGCTGAACCGCCCATGGCGGCATAGTGCTGGTTGATCCGCAGACGCGGCAGGCTTTCAGCGTTCAGTTCCACTATCCAGCGTGCGCCCGCTTTGCGCACCAGCACATCCGGAATAACGTATTCCGGTTCACCCGTATTAATCGATTGTCCGGGGCGCGGATCGAGCGACTGTATCAACAGCATCGCCTCTTTCAGCACCTCTTCTTTCAGGCGGGTCACCCGCATCAGGCTGCGGAAGTCGTGATTAGCCAGCAGATCGAGATGTTCACTGACAATCAGGCGCGCCTCTTTTAGCATAGGAGCGTCAGCCGCATATTGCGATAGCTGAACCAGCAGACAGTCGCGCAGATCGCGCGCGCCTACGCCAACCGGATCAAACCGCTGGACGCGCTTGAGAACCGCCTCTACCTCATCCAGCGTCAGCTCATCGTCGCCGATACTGTCGCAAATTTCCTGCAGCGTCACGGTGAGATAACCGGTCGTGTCGATCGCATCAACAATCGATGTCGCAATAGCGCGATCGGTATCGGTAAACGGGGTCAGCTCCACCTGCCACATCAGGTAATCCTGCAGCGACTGCGTGGTTTCTCCCTGATACACCGGCAGTTCATCATCCTGATAATCTGTTCCGGTGCCGGAAGGGGTGCCGGCGGTATAAATTTCATCCCACGACGCATCCAGCGGCAGCTCGTCAGGCATCTCTTTCTGTTCCAGCGCCTCACGGGTATCTAACGTATCGCTTTCCTGCGTTTCGCGTGCGTCCACTTCATCATGAATATCGGTCTGCTCAAGCAGCGGATTGCTCTCCAGCGCCAGCTGGAGCTCCTGCTGGAGTTCAAGCGTAGAGAGCTGCAGCAGGCGAATGGCCTGTTGCAGCTGGGGGGTCATCGCCAGCTGTTGGCTGAACCTGAGTTGCAAACCTTGCTTCATAATCCGGCTTGAATGTCCTAAGCGAATATCGGGTTAATCGACACCTTATCAGAGTCTGAACTCTTCGCCCAAATAAACCCGCTTAACCTGCTCATCTGCCAGAATTTCATCCGGCGTGCCGTGTGCAATCAGATTGCCCTGGCTGACAATATAGGCGCGTTCGCAGACGGCCAGCGTTTCACGCACGTTATGGTCGGTGATCAGGACACCGAGGCCGCTGTCGCGCAAATGTTCGATGATCTTTTTGATATCGATAACGGAGATGGGGTCAACCCCGGCGAACGGCTCATCCAGCAGAATGAACTTTGGATTCGCTGCCAGCGCGCGTGCAATTTCAACGCGGCGACGTTCTCCCCCGGAGAGCGCCTGGCCCAGGCTGTTGCGCAGATGCTCAATATGGAACTCTTCCATCAGCTCATTGGCGCGATCCTGGCGCTGCTCTTCGGTCAGATCGTCGCGGATCTGCAGCACGCCCATCAGATTGTCATACACGCTCAGCCGCCGGAAAATAGAGGCTTCCTGCGGCAGGTATCCGATACCACGACGCGCACGGGCGTGCAGGGGCAGGATACTGATATCCTCATCATCGATAATAATGCGGCCCGCATCGCGCGGGACAATGCCGACCACCATATAAAATGTCGTGGTCTTACCGGCGCCGTTAGGACCCAGCAGTCCGACAATCTCGCCCGATTTAACCTGCAGGCTGACATCTTCCACTACGCGGCGGCCTTTATACGCTTTGGCCAGATTTTCAGCGACTAAAGTTGCCATCGGTCAGTTACTCTTTTTAGGGCTCGCAGCGGAACCGTTTTTATCCTGCAGCTGTGAAGGAACCAGCACCGTGGTGACGCGTTTGCTTTGACCCTGACTATAGGCCTGCATTTTCTGCTCTTTCACCAGATAGGTGATGCGATCGCCTTTGATGTTGCTGTCCTGCTGTTCAATGAAAGCATTACCGGTCAGCTCGACAAAATCGTTGGCCAGCTCATAGTGCAGCTTAGCGGCATGGCCTTTAACCGGCTTGCCGTTGTCCTGCATCTGATAAAACGTAGCCGGATTGCCATAGGCATCAACAATAGTTTTGTTGCTGTCGCCGCCGGGACGGGTTACCACGACTTTATCCGCTGTAATTTTAATCGTGCCCTGCGTGACAATAACATTGCCGGTAAAGGTCGCCACGTTGCCCTGCAGATCCAGCGCCTGATTAACGGAGTCGATATTAACCGGTTTTTCTGAGTCGCCGGTGACAGCCAGCGCGGGCAGGCTGCCAATCAGCAGCGATCCCAGCAGCATCGCGTTAACGCTATTTTTGTTCATTTTGAATTTCATAAGAGGTTTTGACCTTTTCAAGCAGTTCGGCGTTTTTTGTCCGCAAATTGCCGCGCATCTTCATGCCCGTGGAGTTAAAACTGCGGCCAAATAGCGTCACCTGGTCGTCAGACATGACATCCTGGGTCACCAGATTGACCTGCGCGTTATCAGTGATAATGCGTTCCAGCTGAGAATCCTGCGTCAGCGTATGCACTTCAACGTGGCCATACAGATAAAGCATACGATCTTTCGTTAGCTTTGCTTTGTCCGCCCGTACTGACCAGGTTGGCACTTTGTTTTCATCAAAGGTTGTCATAACGGGACGATCAAACCAGCTGACTTCATCAGCTGAAAAATAGGTCACTTTATCGGAGACAAGCTTGTAGGCCAGTGCACCCGTTGGGTTGTATACCACGGTATTAGAGTTCGCGCTGGTGTAGGTTGGCTCCTGATCGTTTGAAGCCAACGGCGTGGCACTCTCATCCTGATTCGTCAGGTTCCAGCCGATCAATATCAGCGCGACCAGAGCCAGAATCAGCGTTATCCAACGCCTGCTTTTACTCATACTGATTGCCCTCTGGCATCCTCAAATTTATTCTGCGCCAGTAATATCAGGTCGCATATTTCGCGTACCGCACCGCGTCCGCCGCCGATGCGTGTGACATAGTCTGCACGCGGCAGCAAGACCGGATGTGCATCCGCTACGGCAACACTCAGACCCGCCTGCGCCATGACCGGCCAGTCGATCAGATCGTCGCCAATATAGGCAACCTGCGTGCTGTCCAGTGACAGTTTATCCAGAAGTTCGCGCCACGCCAAAAGCTTATCTGATTGTCCCTGGTAAAGATGCGTAATGCCCAGCGTTTCACAGCGATCTTCCAGCAGCTTAGCGCGACGGCCGGTTATAATAGCGACTTCGATGCCGGAGGTCAGCAGGCAACGTATGCCGTAGCCATCCCGCACATTAAACGCCTTCAGCTCTTCACCGCTGTTTCCCATATAGATCAGGCCGTCTGACATGACGCCATCGACATCACAAATCAGCAGGCGGATTTGCGCTGCCCGTGCCATGACTTCAGCTGATACCGGACCATAGCAGGTGGCAACCAGCGCATTTTCAGCGTTCATTTACATTTCCTGTTCAGACTACGCCAGCGCGCAGCATGTCATGCATGTGGACGACGCCCAGCAGCCGATCTTCATCGGCTACCAGGACGGCAGTGATATTTTTATTTTGCATCAGATTTAAGGCCTCTACCGCCAGCATATTTGGCCGGACGCGGATGCCGCCACGCGTCATGACGTCCTGAATACGCGCTGACTGAAAATCGACGCCCATATCAAAAATACGGCGCAGATCGCCATCGGTAAAAATCCCTTCAATTTTCATTAAGTCATCAACGATCACTGTGAGACCGAGGTTTTTGCGCGTGATCTCCAGCAGGGCATCACGCAGCGACGCCTCGCGCGTGACGTGCGGAATTTCATCGCCACTATGCATAATGTCGCTGACGTGCAGCAGCAGTTTACGACCCAGCGCGCCGCCAGGATGCGACAGCGCAAAATCCTCTGGCGTAAAACCGCGCGCCTCAAGCAGCGCCACCGCCAGCGCATCGCCCATCACCAGCGTTGCCGTGGTGCTGGACGTTGGCGCCAGTCCCAGCGGGCACGCTTCCTGCGGCACTTTCACACACAGGTGAACATCTGCCGCGAGGCCCATGGCGCTCTCCGGGCGGCTGGTCATACAGATCAGCTGCACTTTCTGTCGCTTCAGCACCGGGATCAGCGCCAGGATCTCTGCCGACTCGCCGCTGTTCGAGATGGCGATAACCACATCGCTGGCGCTCACCATGCCGAGGTCGCCATGGCTCGCCTCGCCCGGATGCACAAAAAAGGAGGCGGTGCCGGTGCTGGCAAAGGTCGCGGCCATTTTCTTACCGATATGTCCTGACTTGCCCATGCCCATCACCACGACTTTTCCCTGGCAGGCATAAAGCAGCTGGCAGGCGCGGCTGAAGTCGTCATTGATATACTGATCAAGCTGTTCAAGTCCTTCACGTTCGATGCGCAGAACCTTTTTACCCGCCTGCTGAAAATCAAACTCTGCATGCTGCTGTGACATATCAGTGCATCCTTAATAGCCAGTAAGAAGGGTGGGGCTGAGCCACAGCCATAGCACCCAGAGAAGAAATCCGCTCAGTAACAGCGCGCCGGCTATCCGGCCGACGCGCCGCTTACGCAGCAGACAAAACAGGGCAAACACTACGCTGACGCCGAGCATGACCCAGTAATCACGGCTAAACGCGAGCGGATTGACCTCGCCCGGATGAAACAGCGCGGGCAGGCCAAGAACAATCGCCAGGTTGAAAATATTGGCGCCGATCAGATTACCAATCGCCATATCATCTTCACCTTTCAGCGCACCCGCGACAACCGTGGCCAGCTCCGGCAGGCTGGTCCCTACCGCGATAAGCGTCAGCCCCATCACCAGCTCGCTTACGCCAAAGTAATCAGCAAAGACGGTGGCATTGTCGATGACCATACGGGTCGACATCGGCAATATAATCAGCGCGACCGCCAGCCAGAGAAAGGCTACCGTGTTACCCGCTTCATCGCGCGGCAGTTCTGCCAGCTGTTCCCGGGTGAGTGTATCGCTGTTGTCATGTCCGGCGCGGCGGGCAATGCGGATCACGATCAGCAGATAGAACAGCGCCATCAGCAACAGCGCGACACCATCCAGCCGGCTCAGGTAATTATCAAACAGCATAATGCCGCTCAGCAAAGAGACCAGCAGCAGCAGCGGAAGTTCGCGCCGAATCAAATTGGAGTGTACGGTTAAAGGATGAAGCAGCGCGGCGCCACCCAGAATTAACAGGATATTCGTAATGTTTGAGCCCAGCGCGGTGCCTACGGCCAAATCCATCTGTCCATGTTGCGCAGCTGAAAACGAAATAATCAGCTCCGGTAGCGATGTGCCGATACTGACTACCGTCATGCCGATAATCAGCGGCGGAATACCGAATGAGCGGCACAGAATGGCGGCGCTGAAGACCAGTCGATCGGCCCCGTAAACCAGTAACAGCAATCCGATAAACAACAGGGCGGTAGCTACAAACATGAAAAATCCTTGATGGATACGGTGCCGGCGGACCCTGGCCGGCAAAAAAACCTGAGATGCGGGGAGAGTCAGCCGCTGATTTTGACTCTCTGAGCGACAAAAGTAAATTTAATGACCGTTTTCGCCACACTGAACCGGTAAGTTTCTGTAAAACTATCGTGAATTGCGGTTTACCAGGCTACCATCCACCCCATTTAGTACGCCCGACCCGCTTAACGAGGTAATAATGACTCAGCAGCAAACGAATCTGGTCGAGGTGCGCGGTGTGAGTTTCACCCGTGGCGATCGCACGATATTCGATGATATTTCACTTACGGTTCCGGCGGGCAAAGTGACCGCGATTATGGGACCTTCCGGCATCGGAAAAACAACGCTGTTACGCCTGATTGGCGGTCAGCTGCAGCCTGACCACGGCGAAATCTGGTTTCAGGGCCAGAATATTCCCAGCCTGTCACGGCGCAAGCTCTATGAAGCCCGTAAGAAAATGAGCATGCTGTTTCAGTCAGGCGCGCTCTTTACCGATCTTAACGTCTATGAAAACGTCGCCTGGCCACTGCGCGAGCACACTCAGCTGCCGCCGGAACTGCTGCACAGCACGGTGATGATGAAGCTTGAAGCGGTCGGACTGCGCGGCGCGGCAAAACTTATGCCGGCAGAGCTCTCCGGCGGGATGGCGCGACGTGCTGCGCTGGCACGTGCCATTGCGCTGGAACCGGAACTCATTATGTTTGATGAGCCGTTTGTGGGGCAGGATCCAATAACTATGGGCGTGCTGGTCAAGCTGATTGATGAGCTGAACCACTCGCTGGGCGTGACCTGTATTGTGGTATCGCATGATGTGCCTGAAGTCCTGAGCATCGCCGATCACGCCTATATTGTTGCCGGGCAAAAAATCATTGCTGAAGGCAGCACCCGGCAGCTGAAGGAGAACGCCGATCCGCGCGTACGCCAGTTTATTGATGGGCATGCTGATGGTCCGGTGCCGTTTCGTTTCGCCGCCGGCGACTATCTTAGTGATTTGACCCGGACAGGGAGAGAGTAAACTCATGGTGTTACAGGCACTGGCGTCGTTCGGGCGTCGGGGAATAAACAGCTGTGCGACCTTTGGTCGCGCCGGTCTGATGCTGTTTCATGCGCTGGTGGGAAAACCCGCTTTTCGCCGCCATGCTCCATTGTTGATCAGGCAGCTTTATAGCGTTGGCGTACTCTCGCTGCTGATTATTGTGGTTTCTGGTCTGTTTATCGGCATGGTGCTGGGACTGCAGGGATATCTGGTGCTGACCACCTACAGCGCGGAGACCAGCCTTGGCATGCTGGTGGCGCTGTCGCTGCTGCGTGAGCTGGGGCCGGTTGTCACGGCGCTGCTGTTTGCCGGACGAGCCGGCTCGGCGCTGACGGCAGAGATTGGTCTGATGAAAGCCACAGAGCAGCTCTCCAGTATGGAGATGATGGCGGTGGATCCGCTGCGCCGCGTGGTCTCGCCACGCTTCTGGGCGGGTTTTATCAGTATGCCGCTGTTAACGCTGATTTTTACGGCCGTCGGTATTGCCGGTGGTGCACTGGTTGGCGTTGGCTGGAAAGGTATCGATCCCGGCTTTTTCTGGTCCGCGATGCAAAGCGCGGTAGATTTTCATAATGATGTCCTTAACTGCCTGATCAAGAGCGCAGTTTTTGCCATTACGGTAACCTGGATTGCGCTGTTTAACGGCTACGATGCGATTCCGACGTCGGAAGGTATCAGCCGGGCAACAACGCGTACCGTCGTACACGCTTCACTGGCGGTGCTTGGGCTTGATTTTGTGCTGACCGCACTGATGTTTGGGAACTGATGCAATGCAAAGCAAGAAAAATGAAATTTGGGTAGGGGTATTTATGCTGGCGGCGCTGGTGGCGCTGCTGTTTCTCAGTCTGCGCGTGGCCGATCTCAAATCGCTGGGCACCGAGCCCACGTGGAAGCTCTACGCTACCTTTGACAATATTGGCGGCCTGAAAATCAGTTCACCTGTAAAAATTGGCGGCGTCGTCATTGGCCGCGTAACGGATATTTCACTGGATGAGAAAAGCCTGTCGCCGCGCGTGACCATGGATATCAGCGAACAGTATGTCGACAAAATCCCGGATACCAGTTCTCTGGCTATTCGTACGCAGGGTTTGCTGGGCGAACAGTTTCTGGCGCTGAATCTGGGCTTTGACGATCCGGATCTCGGTTCAGCTATGCTGAAAGATGGCGGAACGTTGCGCGACACCAAATCTGCCCTGGTGCTTGAGGATTTGATTGGTCAGTTCATTTACAAAAGCGGCGACGGCAGCAAAGAGAATCAGTCACAGGATGGCGAGCGTGCACCTGCGCCTGCCACAACGGAATAATCCAGAGAGGTAAAACACGATGTTGAAACGTTTTCTGATGGTTGCCCTGCTGGCAATCGCTCCCCTGGCCGCCACAGCAGCGGATACGGATCAGAGCAACCCGTATAAGCTGATGAATGAAGCCGCAGCCAAAACTTTTACCCGGCTGAAAAATGAACAGCCGAAAATCAAGCAGGATCCCAACTATCTGCGCGATATTGTGCGCCAGGAGCTGCTGCCCTATGTGCAGATTAAATATGCCGGCGCGCTGGTTTTAGGCCGTTACTATCGTGAAGCGACGCCGGCACAGCGCGACGCCTACTTTGCCGCATTCGGTGACTACCTGGCCCAGGCTTACGGGCAGGCGCTGGCGCTGTATCACGGTCAGACTTACCAGATTCAGCCGGAAAAACCGCTGGGCGATGCCAATATTGTGGCTATTCGCGTCACCATTGTTGATCCTAACGGCCGTCCGCCGGTGCGTCTCGATTTTCAGTGGCGTAAAAACAGCCAGAGCGGAAAATGGCAGGCTTACGATATGATTGCCGAAGGGATCAGTATGATCACCACCAAGCAGAATGAGTGGAGCGATCTGCTGCGCACTAAAGGCATTGATGGCCTGACTGCACAGCTGAAAACCTATGCGGCACAACCTATTACACTGGATAAACAGCAATAATGAGTGAATCGTTACGCTGGCAGCGCAGTACTGATACGCTGGTACTGAGCGGCAAGCTTGACCGGGATACGCTGCTGACACTATGGCAGCAGCGTGAAACGGTTATGCAGAATATAAATGTCATTGATGTGGCGGCTCTGGAGCGGGTCGATTCGGCCGGGCTGGCGCTGCTGGTGCATCTGCGCGAGATGGTACGCGCGCAGGGAAGTACGCCGCTGTTCACGGGTGTGACAGATAAACTCCATTCTCTTATTACGCTTTATAATCTTCAGCAGATTATTGTTTCTGCGGAGAAAAGCGTCTGATCTGACGGCTGAAAAACCAGGCCCCTGATGCGTTCAGGGGCTTTTGCATATTTAAGACTCAGCCGCTTTCCTCTAAGATATCCGCCTTATTATTATCAAGTGAAGTTATAAACCATGGAAAATAGTGAAGTTCAGGCAGTCCTGATGCAGGCGCTGTCATTAGATGAAGTCCACGTGATGAGCAACGACGGCAGCCATTTCCAGGTGATCGCCGTGGGCGAAATGTTTGGCGAACTGAGCCGGGTAAAAAAACAGCAGGCTGTTTATGCGCCGCTGATGGAATACATTGCGGATAATCGCATTCATGCGGTTTCCATCAAGACTTATACTCCCGCCGAGTGGGCTCGCGACCGTAAACTTAACGGATTCTGAGTACCAGTCTGGTTGTTTTGTTGATAGATAATTGAGAGCCGTGTTAATGGACAAATTTCGTGTGCAAGGCCCCACCCGCTTAAGTGGTGAAGTGACCATTTCCGGCGCAAAAAATGCAGCGCTGCCGATTCTGTTTGCCGCGCTGCTGGCAGAAGAGCCGGTAGAAATTCAGAATGTCCCGCAGCTGCGTGATATTGATACCACCATGAAGCTGCTGAGCCTGCTGGGTGCACGCACAGAGCGTAACGGTTCGGTGCATGTTGATGCGCGCGAAGTTAACGTCTTCAGCGCTCCTTACGATCTGGTTAAAACGATGCGTGCTTCTATCTGGGCGCTCGGGCCGCTGGTGGCACGATTTGGTCAGGGTCAGGTATCACTGCCGGGCGGCTGCGCGATTGGTGCCCGTCCGGTCGATCTGCATATCACTGGTCTGGAACAGCTCGGCGCGGAAATTAAGCTGGAAGAGGGCTATGTTAAAGCCTCAGTCAATGGCCGCCTGAAAGGCGCGCACATCGTCATGGATAAAGTCAGCGTCGGCGCTACCGTAACTATTATGAGTGCGGCAACGCTGGCAACCGGCACCACGGTAATCGAGAACGCGGCGCGCGAGCCGGAGATTGTTGATACGGCAAACTTCCTCAATACGCTGGGTGCAAAAATTTCTGGCGCAGGCACGGACAAAATTACGATTGAAGGTGTGGAACGTCTGGGTGGCGGTGTCTATCGCGTGCTGCCGGATCGTATCGAAACCGGCACCTTCCTTGTGGCTGCGGCTATCTCGCGCGGCAAAGTCATCTGCCGCAATGCACAGCCGGATACGCTGGATGCGGTACTGGCTAAACTGCGCGACGCGGGTGCAGAGATTGAAACCGGTGATGACTGGATTAGTCTTGATATGCACGGCAAGCGGCCAAAAGCGGTGAATATCCGCACTGCACCGCATCCGGGTTTTCCAACCGATATGCAGGCGCAGTTCACTCTGCTGAATCTGCTGGCGGAAGGCACGGGCGTGATCACAGAAACCATCTTTGAAAACCGCTTTATGCACATCCCGGAACTGATCCGTATGGGTGCGCATGCGGAAATCGAGAGCAACACGGCGATTTGTCACGGTGTGGAAACGCTCTCGGGTGCACAGGTTATGGCGACCGATTTACGTGCTTCGGCGAGTCTGGTACTGGCAGGCTGTATTGCTGAAGGCACTACGGTTGTTGACCGGATTTACCATATCGATCGCGGCTATGAGCATATCGAAGATAAGCTCAAAGCGATGGGCGCGAACATTGAGCGTATCAGCGGCGAATAAGCCAGTCAGTATGATGGACCAGAACCAGTCACAGCAGCGTGGCTGGTTTTTTTTTATTTTTTTTCCGGGATCTTTTTCAGACTATCGGGCGATCGGATCCGTTTTTTGCGATCCAGCAGAAGCAGGGTGTCAGGATCGTAATAGCGGCTTGGCCAGATTTCTGCCGGATGTACCTCAAGCGCCATAGCGATAAGCCACTCGCCTTTGGGCCAGGGGCGTGACAGCGCATTGGCGAGCGTTGAGGAGCAAAGTCCTGACGCACGTGACAGAGCCGCCAGTGAAGTACCACGTTTGCGTAGCGCTGCGATAATATCTGCAGGATGCCAATCCTCTTTCCTTGTCTGCATAACTTGTTCTCCATATCCATGTAATGCGTAATCGCTGCTGTGGCAGTGAAGGGTAAAACTGGAAATTAACGGCTCTATATAGCAAAAAGGTTCCATTAATTTCCAGTAATTGTTACACCCAGGTAGCAAAATCTGGCGGGTATTCGCAAAAAGCGTGCAAACTTATGCAAACGGCGCAGGAAACGGCGGGAAAATAAAAAACGGAGCCGGGCGGCTCCGTCCGGGATTAAAAGTCGCGCTGCACTGACATATGCGCCAGCGCTTCAAGCGCAGTACGCCACGGACTCTCAGGCAGCAGCTGTAGCGCAGCAATCGCTTTATCCGCTTCTTCTTCAGCGCGTTTGCGCGTCCATTCCAGTGAACCCGTCTGCTGCATAGCGGCCAGCACCGGCTCCAGCAAATGGCGTCCGTTGCCTTCCTCAATCGCGCTGCGGATCATAGCGGCCTGCTCGGGTGTGCCATGGTGCATGGCATGCAGCAGGGGCAGCGTCGGTTTCCCTTCGCTGAGATCGTCACCGGTATTTTTACCCAGCGTCTCGCCATCTGCGCTGTAGTCGAGCAAATCGTCAATTAACTGGAAAGCGGTGCCAAGGTAGCGACCATAATCCTGCAGCGCTTTCTCCTGAGCAGGCGAAGCCTCTGCCAGAATCGCTGAGGCCTGAGAAGCAGCCTCAAACAGACGCGCCGTTTTACTGTAGATCACGCGCATGTAGCTCTCTTCAGTGATGTCAGGATCGTTACAGTTCATCAGCTGCAGCACTTCGCCTTCTGCGATCACATTCACCGCTTCTGACATCAGCGCGAGGATCTTTAAGGATCCGAGGCTGGTCATCATCTGAAAAGCGCGCGTATAGATAAAATCACCTACCAGCACGCTGGCGGCATTACCAAACGCCGCATTCGCAGTCGCTTTGCCGCGACGCATGTCAGACTCATCCACCACATCATCATGCAGCAGTGTTGCCGTGTGGATAAATTCAATCAGTGCTGCGTTCGTAACATGCAGCGAACCCTGATAGTTGAGCGCACGCGCTGAAAGCACGGCAATCATCGGACGAATGCGTTTACCTCCGCCGCTGACAATGTAGTAGCCCAACTGGTTGATCAGTGAGACATCTGAATTCAGCTGGTCGAGGATGGTCTGGTTGACGGCCGCCATATCCTGCGCGGTTAATTCATTAATTTGTTCT
>JAAIGE0101276435.1_pt1 | contig 15998 bp, 15 predicted proteins | sample 6487951 | NCBI WGS metagenome assembly JAAIGE01 (sample SAMN13974128, study PRJNA590717) | phyllosphere metagenome | biome: tomato field; feature: multiple bacterial spot infested tomato fields; material: tomato leaves; isolation source: leaves from tomato fields | host: Solanum lycopersicum ... | reverse complement strand
GTTTCCGAGCTTTCCGGTTCGTAGTACGCGGCATTCAAGCGAAGATCGGAGGACCAGCCGATCCGTGAGGCCGATACCACAAATGCCTCAGAGTGGTCCTGGGAAGGATCCTCCCCCTTCCGGTATCGGGCGAACGCAGCACCGATCTGAGGGAGATCACAGATTATGCGACCTGCTGAGTCCACGATCGGATTACCCCGGCGGTCATGACCGATCTGCCTCGACACCGCCATGAAGATGTCATACTCTTCGCCCTCCCATCGCTCCAGCGGTTGCTCCCGCCGCTCGAGCACCAGCAGGGCGGTCTTCGTGCCGGTCCACGGCTGGAAGGTGTCCTCGGGGAGGTCAACCACGGCCAGCACTCGGGTGTGTCGAAGGATCCAATCGCGCACGTAGCCGAGTTTTGGACCTGACAGAATCTGGTACGGCAGGACGATAGCCAGTTGCCCCTCGCCTGGAATAGCCAGGTCGATATTGCGCTCAAGGAAGAGGATGTCTGGAGGGGTCGAGCCGGTCCTGCGCGTCTTTACCCATGCTTCAGCGCCACGTGACCAGATATGGCCAAGATCGAATCGCCCCAGAACACTAGGATCCTTCACCGTGATCTTCTGTCCGAATGGAGGATTTGTCGCCAGCTTCCTGTGCGTGCCAGGCACGAGCGCTCGACGCAAACTCAGTGGCCATTGACTGGGAGTACGGAAGGAATCTGCGTTAAAGACGGCATCAGCAGGGAAATTTGCCAAGTGATGAATAGTGCTGTTGGCCAGGTGGGCAAGGCTGGCGTCGATCTCAACACCGATGAGGTTGGGGGCATCGGTATACCCCAGCACCTGAGCCCGCCGCGCCGCAGCGATGAGGAAGCCTCCGGTGCCGGCGCAGATGTCGACCAGGTCGTCGAGCGCCGGGTCAAACTCCAGCAACTCCATTGCAAGAGTCGTAACCCGTTGGTCCGTGAAGAACTGTCCCCCTAGCCTTTTCGCGGCCGTGGAGCGGAACACCTCCAGGGCATCGCCGAGCCAGTCGCGGGCGGCGTCACTCATGTCGATCTCCGCGAGCGAGGCCGCGATATAAGCGAGACTACTGTCATCGAGCTTGAGGACGGCATCCTGTCGCGGATAGCGTCGCATGGCACCGTTGTAGGCAGAGAACGCTTCACGCAGTTCCTTTGCGATCGCGCCTGATACCTCTCGGTCGCCGCTCAATGCGAGCTCGATCGTCAACCTGTCCCTCTTGGGTGAGTCCTCAACAACGGCCCGCCACGTGAGCGTCTGAATTACTTTCGCAACTTCGGCCTGGAGGTCTTCGGGCAGCTTGATGTTCGCGCTGGCGTAGAGGTGATCATGGATTCGCCGCATCTGGGCATCAAAAGACTGCACCACCCGAGTATGCACTCTCTGCACACTCCTCGTAAAGGGCGACACGCACTCTCTGCTGAAGTGACGTCGATGAACGGGGCAGTCTTGCACGTACTTGGCGACGACATCGATCTCGTTTCAGCGGGGTAACCCCGTGAATACCCAAGCCCCTGTAGAAGTCGATGGATTAGCCACTGCCCCCACCTGGGCCGATCAGCCTTCGACATGACAGGACCGGGCAGCGCAGGCTTCGCGGAGCATCGTGCATCACGCATCGTGGTCTTTGAAGTGGGCTGCCCCGGGGTCCTCCAGTCCACGAGCATATGCCCCTATCGGTCGCGGCGACGACCTTCCACTGCGTGGGCTCTTACTTCTGTGCCGGTTCCGTGCCGGTAGCTCCGCTGAAACCACCCTGCACCAGCCGAGACCAACCGCGACGACTCCCACGGAATCACGCGGCAGACGGCGACTAACGAGCACCCGCTGACCCGCCGCATCCAACTGAAAATCGTGAGGTCACGGGATCGACGCGCGTCGGAGCCACAAGGCTGATCATTACAATCAGTCCAGAAACCCTCGCCTAGCTTCTACATGGCGGGGGTTTTGCTTTGCCCTTGTGACGGCAGGAGCGACCGGATCGCGTCGGCGAAGGCGGAGGGGGCTTCGAGCGGCAGGAAGTGGCCGCTGCCGGTCACGGGCCGCAGCTCGACGTCGGTGAAGTGCTCCCCCAGCCGGTCCGCCCAGTCGAGGGGGAACAGCGGGTCCTCGGTCGGCCACAGCATGACGACGGGCGTCTCGATCGGGCGCTGGTCGCCGGCGTAACCGCGGTTCGCCCGATACCACTGGATGCTCGCGCCGAACGCGCCCGGGCGCGCGTAGGCGGTGACGACCTCATCACGACGGGGGTGGATGCGGGGCGCCGCCGGCCCGCTCCACGACCGCCAGATGTGATCGAGGTAGCTCTCCACCGCCGGGCGCCGCCCGTCGATCAGGTCGACGGCGATCTGCTCCCGGTGGAAGTGCTGGTACCAGAAGACCGGAGCGAGCTCGGGGGCGGCGGCGCGATCGCCGATCCCCGGATAGGCCGGGGTGAGCACGGCGCCGTCGAACCGCGACGGGTCGATGCGCAGGGCCGCCTGGGCGATGCGGCTGCCGATGTCGTACCCCGCGATGATCGTGCGGCCGTCGTGATGGCCGAGTCGGTCGAGGAGGCGCCGCGCGTGCGCCTCTGCCGTCGCATCGGCCAGCGGAAGATCCCCGTCGAAGGCAGCCCCGAAGCCGCGGAGGTCGGGGATGACCACGGTCGCGCCCGCGAGCTCGGCGTCCACGAGGCGGTAGTCCGACGGCAGCCCTGGCCACCCGTGCAGGAGGATCACCCTGTCCTCCGCCGTCCGTCCGCCCACCGCTCCTCCTCGTCTGCGCGACGCCGAACGGGCGGCGCGCCACGTCTCATCTTCGCCTGGGGAGGGCGCGAATGCGAGGAGCGGCGTTCAGGCGCGGCGGGTACCCTGGGGGCGTGCCTCTCCTCCCGACCGCCAGCGACGCGCGCGCCCCGCACCGCCTGCGATCGGCGACGCCGATGGCGGCGTGGATGCGCGTGACGCTGCACCCCGGGACGAACGGGTGGACGAGCGTCTGGGGCACGATCTCCCACGGCGAGATCGCAGGCTGCCCGCCGCCTGCCGCCTAGGCCGCGCCCCGACCCTGTGAGGCGGCGGCCTCCCCGGCATCCGTCCCTTCTTCCTCGAACGAGGTCCCGTCGTGCCCGCACCCCTGTCCCCCCGTTTCCGACTCGCCCCGCACGAGCTGTGGCGCGGCATCCGCTCGACCGCGCGCAGCGACGTCTTCGGCGGCGTGCTGCTGCTCGTCGCCACGGCCGCCGCGCTCATCCTGGCGAACAGTCCCGCCGCGCCCGCCTACGAGGCGGTCCGCGACACTACTTTCGGCATCCCCGAACTGCACCTCGACCTGAGCGTGGGCGCCTGGGCCGCCGACGGGCTGCTCGCGATCTTCTTCTTCGTCGTGGGGCTGGAGCTGAAGGAGGAGTTCGTCGCGGGAAGCCTGCGCGACCCGCGACGTGCCGCCCTGCCGATCGCTGCGGCCGTCGGAGGCGTCGCCGTGCCCGCGCTCATCTTCGTGCTCATCAACGCCGGCAACGGTGCGGACGCTCTGCAGGGCTGGGCGATCCCGACGGCGACCGACATCGCGTTCGCGATCGCGGTCATCGCCGTCATGGGCAAGTCGCTCCCTCCGGCACTGCGGGTCTTCCTGCTCACCCTCGCGATCGTCGACGACCTGATCGCGATCACCATCATCGCCACCTTCTACACCGACACGATCTCGCTGCCGTGGCTGGCACTGGCGATCCTCCCTCTGGCAGGGTTCGCGTTCCTCGTGCAGCGAGGAGTGCGCGCCTGGTGGCTGCTGCTCCCCCTCGCTGTCGCGGTCTGGGTGTGCATCCATGCCGCAGGAATCCACGCCACCGTCGCAGGAGTGCTGCTCGGATTCGTGGTCCCGGTCGTGCCGACGGATCGGGCCCGCGTCCGCCGGACGAGACCCGACGGCGAGGAGGAGTACGACGGACTCGCGGCGCACTTCGCCGACCGCTGGGGCGTGGTTGCCACGATCGTGGCGGTGCCGATCTTCGCCTTCTTCTCCGCCGGAGTCACGATCGGCGGCCTCGACGGGCTCGTGTCCGCGCTCGCCGATCCGATCACGATCGGCATCATGGTGGGACTCGTGGCCGGCAAGCCGATCGGCATCCTGGGCGCCACGTTCCTGCTCACCCGGCACCCCGCGCTCCGTCTGGATCCGTCGCTGCGCTGGCCCGACCTCACGGGCATGGCGTTCGTCGCCGGCATCGGATTCACCGTCTCGCTGCTGGTGGGCGAACTCGCCTTCGGGGCGAGCTCGGTCGCCGACGAGCATGTCAAGATCGGCGTGCTGCTCGGATCACTCGTCGCCGCTCTGCTCGGCGGGGCGCTGCTGGCGGTGCGCGACAGGACGGCTCGGCGGGCGATCGACCCCGCCCGCTGACGGCGTGCGGATCGAAGCGGTCGGAGCGTCTTCGGAGCAACCCAGGTTGACAACCGGTGCCTAGCAACCTACGTTGACACCATGGAGTCCGCAGACATCGCCGGCATCGCCGCGAGCACCAGCGACCCGCGCGCGGGCCTGCGCGCCATAGCCACGCTGCGCTCCCTCGTCGACACCTGGGAGCTCGCCCAGGTCGAGGCCGGGCTGCGCGCAGGGATGAGCTGGCAGGAGGTGGCGGATGCTCTCGGCGTCTCCCGCCAGGCCGCGCACAAGAAGCACGCCCGCCGCATCGATCCGACCATCCCCGTCCCCCGGAGGAACTCATGAGCAGACTGACGCGCGCCGCCGCCACCATGCACACCCTGTCGCTCGCGGGGATGGAAGAGGCCTCTCGCTACGGCACCCGGGACGCCGACCTCGAACACCTCCTGCTGGCCCTCACGCTCGACGCCGACCTCGGCGGACAGGTGCTGCGCAGCGCGGGCCTCACCCTCGAACGAGTGCGCGCGGCGGTGGACGCCGAGCGCGCCACCCAGCTCGCGTCGCTCGGCATCGCCGTCGATCACGAACCGGGCTCCATCGTGTTCCACGAGACCTCGGGCTACGACTGGAACGCCCAGGCCCTCGCCGTGCTCAACCGCTCGTACACGCACGGACGAAACGGCAGCTCGATCGCCGTGCTGCGCACCCTGCTCGAAGAGCCGAGCGGCAGGATCGACGCCGTCCTCACGCACCTGGGAACGACCACCGCGGACATCACCGCCGACATCGACCACGCCGAGGGACTCGTCGCCACCGACAACAAAGGGTCGGATCCGGCCTGTCTGCGCACGGAGCACGTCACGTTCGTGCCCGCTGACCCCGAGACCGTGCACGAGCTGCTCTCCGACCCCCTGCGGATCGCGTCGTGGGAGCCGACGCTCGAAGCCGTCTCCGCCGTGGGCGAGCACTGGGAGGGCCGGGCGCAGTCCGTCGGAGCCGACGGTCGTCCGTACACCGTCAAGGACGACGCACGACGCCAGATCATCGAGAGGGTCGGCGCGGCGAGCGACATCGGCTGGCGCTTCCACTACCCCGATTCCACCCGCTCGAACACCCGCACCGTGACGTTCCGCTGCGAACCCGCCGCCGGGGGGACGCAGTTGCACATGGCCCTCGTCTGGGAGCGGGACCCCGCGCGGCGCCCGAACAGGGTGCGCGGCTTCCTCCTGCGTCCCGTGTTCCGGTTCCTGCTCTACACCCACGCGACACAGATCAGCAGCGGAGTCACACGCGCCTTTCGCTGATCGCGGGCAGGCTCACCTCGGCAGGGAGACGCGCTCCTCGGTCGACGGCTGCGAGCGCACGGCATGCGAGACGAACAGCGTGGCGAGGACGGCGGCGAGCACGATGACGATCGCTCCGCGCAGGGTGACGTGCTCCCCGGCGAAACCCAGCAGCGGGGGTCCGACGAGGAAAGCGGCGTAGCCCGCCGTCGCGACGAAGCTCGCCCGGCGCGCCGCGTGCACCGGATCGTCACCCGCGGCCGAGAGCGCCACCGGGAACCCGAGCGACGCGCCCACTCCCCACAGCAGCACGCCGACGGCGGCGAGCGCGAACGTCGGCGCGAATGCGACGAGCGCGATGCCGGCCGCAGCCACGACCGCGCAGGTGCGCATCACCACGACCCGGCCGACCCGGTCGATCACGAAGCCCCCGCCGATCCGCCCGATGGCCATCGCGAGCCCGAAGAAGGCGTAGATGAGCGAGCCCGCCACCGCGTCGAGCTCGAAGCCGTCGACGACGATGAGGGGCAGCCAGTCGCTGGCGGAACCCTCGGCGAGCGCCATGCCGAGGATGATCACGGCGAGCGCGACGGTGCGTCCGTCGAGCCAGGCGGATACCGTGGCGGCGGCCCGCGCGCGACCGGCCTCCGCGTCGGCCGCGACGCGGACCCGCCCGGTGTCGGGCAGCGAGCCGCGGAACACGACGACGACCGCGACGGCGATCAGCAGGGCGATCACCGCCAGGTGGGCGACGACAGGGGCGTGGAGCGCGTTCGCGAGGATGCCGAGCAGGGCCCCGACGACGGTGCCGGTGCTGTATCCGCCGTGCAGCAGCGGCACGACGCTGCGTCCGAGGGCGATCTCGATGTCGACCCCCTCGACGTTCAGACCGATCTCGCCGAAGCCCATGCCGAAGCCGAAGATCGCCAGCCCGACGGCGACGCCGATCTCGGAGGAGAGGGCCGTGCTGACGCCGATCGTCGCGACGCCGGTGAAGACGCCGACGAGTCCCCCGACGATCACGGCGCGCGCTCCGGCGCGCGCGACGCACAGGCCGCCGAGCGAGATCCCGATCAGCGATCCGACCGACAAGCCGGCGAGGATCAGGCCCATCTGGGCCGTCGACGCCCCCAGCGCGTCGCGGATCGCCGGGGTGCGCGTCACCCAGGTGGCCATTCCGAGTCCGGTGACGAGGAAGGCGAGGATCAGCGCCGCACGACGCGTGGAGACGGAGAGAGGCACGGTCGAGTCTTGCATCCCGCCGCTCAGGACGACGAACCGGACGGGCCCGCGAACGATCGGATCCGCACCCACAGCGGGTCGCGCTCCGACATCCCGGACACGATCCGCATCACGCCGCCGAGCTGACCGACGCCCGCGGCGAGGGAGAGAAGCCCCAGAACCGCCGCGGCGGCGGTGAGCGAGGTGACGCCCTCGACGAGATCGCGCACGACCACGGACAGCCCGAAGACCGCGAGGAGGAGGGCGAGGGATGCCGTCGCGATGCGCGCGAGGATGCGAGCCTCCAGGTTCACGGCACGCGCGTGGACCCAGCCGACGCCCGAGCGCTGTCGCCCGGTCCGATACGGCAGACGCAGCCACCAGGCGGCGGCGCGCGCCGTCCGCCGACCGCTCCGCCACAGGGCGACGAGCATCACTAGGCCCGCGACGCCCGCGATCGCGCAGGCGGCGAGAGCGAGGACGTCGACCGCGGCGGGCGATCCGCCGAGCATCGCGATCGTGCCGACGAATCCGGTGGCGAGGAAGGAGCCGCCGGCGCCCACGACGAACGAGCCGACGCCCAGAGCCCACCGGGACCACCGCTCGACGTCGCGCCGGAGCACCTCCGCCGCGCGATCGGCATCCCACTCGTCGGCGTCCGCGGATTCGGCGGCGCGGATCAGCGGTCGTGAGTCGGGGAGAGTGAGCGAGAACGCCATCGGGCCAGGCTATCCGCACCCAGCCGCTCAGCCGTGGAGCTCTCCGACCGGCACGGGCACCGCGAGCACATTGCCCGGCTGCGCCAGGGGGCAGGCCCAGGCGGGGTCGTAGGCGCACGAGGGGTTGTACGCGAAGTTGAAGTCGAGCACGACGGTCCCTCGTCCGGCATCCGATCCCAGGTCCGCGCCCTTGATGGTGTCGAGGAGGTAGCGTCCGCCGCCGTAGGTGCCGCCGTCGCGCCCCGCGAGCGCATCGCGCACCGGCACAAAGAGGCCGCCGCCGTAGGTCGTCAGCCGCCACACGTCGAGCGATCCGGCATCCGGCACCTCCACCCGGCCGACGCGCTCGAACGGGACGATGCCGTCGGTGCCCGTGGCGAACTCGAATCCGTCCGGCTCCGACTCCAGGACCGGCAGCTCGAATCGCCAGGCCGCATCGTACGGAGCGATGGTCAGCCCCTCGAAGACGGCGCGGTCCTCCGGCAGCAGCGGAGTGGCCGGGTGACGGAGCATGAGGTCGTCGCGCTCGATGCGCCACAGCTCGTGAGAGTCCTCGGGGGCATCGGCGTCGCGGACGGCGGCGTAGAGGGCGAAGACGCGGCGCCGCCAGTCGGCGACCTGCAGGGCGGTACGGGCGGAGGCGTTCATCCCGTCAGGCTACGCCCGCGGGGCGGAGGGATTGGTTCCGGTCCTCCACGCCCGAACATGGAGGACCGGAGCAGTCGATGAGAAGGTCCGCAAGCGCACCCACCCCCAATGGGTGCCTGAGACCGAGAGCAACTCGAGGACACACCGGCTGGTTCGACCGACGCAGAGCGGCAGAAAGCGGCTCGTCGTGCTGCAAGCCTAGGGAGAAAGATCCGACGGCGCTGATCAGCCCTCAGCCGTTGACGTACGCCCTCCGCACTGATACGCCTCCCGTCACTGGATGAGGCGGTGGCCGTTCCACCCCACGCCGACCTGCATCCGCGCACCGAACCCCTTGCCGTTCCAGGGATAGAGCCACAGGATGCCTGCCGCATCCCTGGCGATGACGTCGGGCCAGCCGTCGCTGTTGTAGTCGGCGCCCCCGGCGAGGGCGGTCATCACATCCCACCCCACACCGATCTGAGTCGCGGCACCGGCGAAGAGCTGATCCCCGGACAGCAGGAGCAGCCGACCGGAGGAGTCACGGCCGACGATGTCGCCCATCCCGTCGCCGGTGAAGTCTCCGACGAGCAGCGCGTCGATCGCCCCCCAGCCCCTGTCGATGGGGGATGCCGCGCCGAAGCGCCCCGTACCGTCGCCGAAGTAGACGAGGAGCGCTCCCTGCTGGTCGATGGCGACGATGTCCGCCTTGCCGTCGCCGTTGAAGTCGACGCCGCCCGCCGCGAGTCGGATCGAGTTCCATCCGGAGCCCACCTGCGTCGCCTGGAACGTGTTGTTCCCCGCGCCGCGCTGCAGCCACAGAGTCCCGTCGGTGCGCACTGTGAGCAGATCTCCGCGACCGTCGTTGGTGAAGTCGCCGCGGATGATGAGGCGCACGGCATCCCATCCGAGATCGCGGGGCACCGTCGACCACCCGCCGCGCCCGTTGCCGTTGTAGATGGTGAGCCGGCCGTCGGTCGACACGGCGACGAGGTCGGATCGGTTGTCACCGTTGACGTCGGCATTCACCGACGACGAGGGCCCCTGGCCGAGCGGGGTGAGGGCGGTGACCCTCCCCTGCCCGCAGGAGAAGTAGTTGTTCGCGACGTTCGCGCCGTTGCGCATGATCTCGAAGTGCAGGTGCGGACCCGTGCTCTGACCGGTGCTGCCGACGCGCCCGAGCACCGTCCCCTGGGTGACCTTCGCTCCGACCGACAGGGTGACGGTGCCGTACACGAGGTGCGCGTATCTCGTCGTGTATCCGCTGGCGTGCGTGATCACGATCTGCGACCCGTAGCCGATCGACGCGTTCGAGTTCACCGCCGTCGTCACCGTGCCGCCCGCGGCGGCGTAGACGATCGCGTTGCTGTTCTGGTTGATGTCGATGCCCGCGTGGGTGGGACGGCTCCCGGCGGGGCAGCCGTTGACGATGTCGCCCACGTTGCCGCTGACGGGCGTGACGAACCCGTCGGCGGCGACAGCCTCCGGAGCCTGCACGAGCACTGTCGCGACGAGCGCGAGAGCGGCGAGGACGGACACCAGCCGGCGGCGAGGGCGCGGGGCGGACGCGCGGATGCGGCCGGTCGATTGGTTCATGAGTACAAACGTAGGGTCGAGGCGGCCACCGCGTCGACCTCGGCGCGCTCGATGCCCGCACGTCGGCGTCGTCGAGGTGCCCGGCCGAGCCCGGCGCTCTAGGTTGGAGGCGTGGACACCCCCCTCGTCTTCATCGTCCTGATCGTCGTGATCATCGTCCTCGCCGCCGTCGCGCCGCGATGGATCCGGCGACGCGCCGAGGCCGCCGCACGGGACGAGGACCGACGGCAGACGGCGGCACGGGTCCCCCGCGCCCTCGACATGCTCGGGGCGACTCTCGTGGTGCACGCCGGGCAGAGCACGGTGCGCGAGATCGTCGACGAGGTGGCGCTGCAAGACCCGCACCGGTTCACGCCGCTGCGGCCCGGGGCATACGGCATCCGCTTCGTCGAACCCGACGACGCGCTCGTCGGCCTCGACGACACCCGCGACGGGACCCTGCTCCGCATCGAGCGCGTTCGGGAGTACCTCGGCGCACCGCAGACCTCGGAGTCGTGGATCCTGCTCCGCGACCGTGTGGCCTCCGCCGCCCGGGCGCGCGGCATCGCGACGGAGGACGGGGATCCCGTGCGCCACAGGCGCGACGACGCCACGGCGACCTGGCGCCTCGACACCTGAGCGCGGGGAACAGTCGGATGGGCTTATCCGCGCGACGCAACTAGGCTGTCAGGTGCCGACGACGCGCCGAGTCGTCCCGCAGCCGCGCGGTCGCGGCATCACTTCTCATCACCGTCCTCAGGCCCTGCGACCTGTGCCGGAAAGGCTGACCATGAGCGAATCGCCCGACACCCCCCGCACCCCCGACTTCTTCGACAAGCTGATCGAGGAGAACCCTCGCGAGCAGTCCGGCTTCACCGCGTCGTTCCGCGGATACGACAAGACCGAGGTCGACGCCGCCCTGAGCACGCTGCGCAACCAGCTGCAGCAGGCCAAGGCCGACCTCGCCGACGCCGAGGCCCGCCACGAAGACTCCGTCGAGGCGATCCGCGACGAGGAGCGCTCGGCGCGCGAGGAGCTGGAGGCCGAGCTCACCGCGGTGAAGGCCAAGGCGGCCGAGACCGAGGCGCAGGTCGCCACGCTCACGAACGAGCTGGTCGACACTCCCCGCGCGGACGGTCAGGACGCCCCCTCGCGCGAGCAGTTCGAGACGATCCTCCGGGTCGCCGAGGAGCAGGCCAATGTGCTCATCCAGAACGCCGCCGTGCAGGCCGATCGCCTCATGGCCGCCGCGCGCGAAGAGGTCACGACCCAGCGCGCCGAGGCCGATGCCGACGTCGAGCGCATCCTCGCCCAGGCTCAGCATGACGCCGACCAGGTGCGCCTGAAGATCGAGACGGAGTACACCGCGCACCAGGCCACGGTCGAGCGCGAAGCGGCCCACGCGGCCGAGAAGGTGCACCAGGCGACGCAGGAGGCCACGGCCATCCGGACCGAGGCGGAGAAGGGCGCCGCCGCCCTCCGCTCGCTCGTCACCCGCGAGACCAGCCAACTGCGCGCGGATGCCGAGCGCGACGTCCGCGAGATGAACGCCAGGGTCCTGGAGTTCGAGGAGACGCTGACCCGTCGCCAGGACGACGCCCAGCAGGAGTTCCTGGTGCTGCACAACCAGGCCGTGGCGCACGCCGAGCGCATCACGAGCGACGCCAACGAGCAGGTGACGGCGTCGCTCGAGCACGCGCAGCGCATCTCGGCCAAGGCCGACGACTATGAGCGCCTCATGCGCTCGCAGGCGCAGACGATCGAGGCCGACGCACAGGTCCGCGCCCGTGACACGCTGGAGCGCGCACGCGCGAAGTCGCAGAAGATCGTCGACTCGGTCACGACCCACACCTCCACGGTGCTGCGCGACGCCGAGGACCACGCCCGGCAGCTGCGCTGGCAGCAGCAGCAGCTCGCCAGCTTCATGGCGGAGGTGCGCGAGCTGATCCGCCCGGACGGCATCTTCAGCGACCAGTCCGCCACGACGGCCGGCACGTCCGCCGGATCCGCCGTCGCCTCGGCATCCGCACTGCCGACCGATGACGACGACGAGATCGAGACCGTCGACGCGGAGGTGGTCGACGAGACGTCCGACGACGACGCTCCCGCCGAGGAGTTCCGCGGTGACGAGGCGCTCGACGACGAGATCCTCGACGAGGACGCCGCGACCATCGACGGCAAGATCACGATCGAGGTCGTCGAGGCCGACGACAGCACGACCCGCTGATCGCGCCGACCACGGCATCCACCGACAGATGGATGCCGTGGTCCGCCGACGCACGGCTACCGCCGAGAGCGCTCCCCGGGCACTCTGGAGACATGACAGACAGCGTGATCGAGGTCCGTGACCTCCGCAAGGCGTACGGGACCTTCACCGCCGTGGACGGGATCACGTTCGAGATCCGTCGCGGCGAGACCTTCGCGCTGCTCGGGCCGAACGGCGCGGGGAAATCGACGACGATCGAGATCCTCGAAGGGTACCGGCACCGCACATCGGGCGAGGTCAGCGTGCTCGGGGTCGATCCGCAGCGCGGCGGGCTGGAGTGGAAGGCACGGCTCGGCATCGTGCTGCAGTCCACGGGTGAGGCGGGAAGCTTCACCGTGCGCGAGCTCCTCACCGAGTTCGCCGGCTACTACCCGAACCCCCGCGACATCGACGAGGTCATCGCCTCCGTGGGCCTCGAGGAGAAGCAGCGCACCCGTGCCGGACGCCTGTCCGGCGGGCAGCAGCGTCGTCTCGACGTGGCGCTCGGGATCATCGGTCGACCGGAGCTGCTCTTCCTCGACGAGCCCACCACCGGTTTCGATCCCGAGGCCCGACGGCAGTTCTGGGAGCTCATCCGGTCGCTGAAGGCCGAGGGCACGAGCATCCTCCTGACCACCCACTACCTCGACGAGGCCGCGCAGCTGGGTGATCGCGCCGCGGTGATCACCGGCGGACGGATCGTGGCGATGGGCCCGATCGACGAGATCGGCGACGAGGAGGCGCGCACGCCCCTGGTCCGATGGATCGACCGGAGCGGGACGGCCCGTCAGGAGCGCACGGACGAGCCGGCCGCGCTCGTCGCCGCACTGCATCGCGACGGAGGCGAGCCCGCCGCCCTCGAAGTCGTGCGTCCGACTCTCGAGGACATCTACCTCGGTCTCATCCGCGATCACGCCGACGTGGCGGAACGCACCCTCACCGACGTCTCGGAGCCGGCATGACCCTCTCGACCGCATCGTCCTCCCGGCCCCTCGCCCCCGCGCCGTCCTTCGGGCCTCTCCGCACGGTCCGTCTCGGTCTCCGCCGGATCGGGTTCGAGCTGCGCCAGTACTTCCGCGCCGGCGATCAGGTGTTCTTCACCTTCCTGTTCCCGACGATGATGTACCTCATCTTCGCCACGATCTTCACCGGGGACACCGGCGGCGGGGACGACACGATCAGCATGGCCACCTACTACCTGCCGGGGCTCGTCGCCGGAGGCATCTTCCTGTCCGGCGTGCAGGGGTTGTCGATCGAGATCGCCGTGGAGAAGAGCGACGGCACCCTGAAACGCCTGGGCAGCACGCCTCTCTCGCCGACGACCTATTTCATCGGCAAGATCGGCGAGGTCTTCGTCACCGCCATCCTGCAGATCGCCCTCCTCCTCGTCGTGGCGGTCGTGCTGTACCGGGTCGACCTGCCGACCGACCCCGATGCCTGGCTCCGCTTCGCGGGGGTGTTCGTGCTCGGTCTCCTCTCGTGCATCTTCCTGGGCATCGCCCTGTCCGCCGTCCCCCGGTCCGGAAAGACCGCCTCGGCCGTGGTCATCCCCGTCGTCCTTCTGCTGCAGTTCATCTCGGGCGTCTACATCGCCTTCTCGACGCTGCCGGAGTGGCTGCAGAACGTCGCGGGGGTCTTCCCGTTGAAGTGGATCGCCCAGGGGATGCGCGCCGCCCTCCTTCCCGATTCCTTCAAGTCTGCGGAGCCGGGCGGAGAGTGGCAGCTCGGCCTCATCATCCTCATGCTCGCCGTGTGGCTCGTCGTCGGCATCGTGCTCAGCCGTGCCACCTTCCGCTGGATCCGACGCAACGGATGACGATCACGGAGGGGACCTCGTTCGACCCGTCGGAGAGCGCCCGCCGGGCCGGGCGCGCGAGCGGACGGGTCGAGAGCATGGACCGCGGCATCCGTCGCGAACGACTGGGGTGGGACATCGCCGCGACGGCCCTCCTCGTCGCCGTCATCGGCCTGTCCTTCTCGATGCCCGAAGACAGCCCGGGCTCGAGGATCTGGCTCATCGCGATCGCCGTCGGGGTGTTCGCGGTGTACGCCCTGGGCGCGCGACCGTACGTGGGCATCAACGAGACGATCCAGGATCCGAGCCCCGCACTGTCGGCCGTCCTCCAGATCCTCATGATCGGGCTGCTCGCCGCGGGGGTGGCGCGGGAGCCGAACATGCTGCTGCTGCAGACCCTCGTGCTCCCGCTGATCTGGATGACGTCGCGGTCGACGCTGCAGGCGATCCTCGTGACGATCGGGAACGGGGTCGTCCTCGCTCTCGCCTACGCCGCCTGGGGCTCCTGGGCGGGCGAGGCGTTCGCGGGCGGGTTCCTCACGGCCGGGCTCTCGACGGCCTTCAGCCTCGCGCTCGGTCTGTGGATCACGCGCATCGCCCAGTGGGGCGTCGAGCGCCAGCGGCTCCTCGCCGAGCTGACGGCGGCGCAGGCCGGCCTCGAGCGGGCCAGTCGCGAGGCGGGCGCGCGAGAGGAACGCGCGCGGCTCGCCCGCGACGTGCACGACACCATCGCGCAGAGTCTCACGAGCATCGTGATGCTCGCGGAGCGCGCACGGGTCGACGGGTCGCCCGCGGCCATCGAGCTCATCGAGGATGCCGCCCGCGAGGCGCTCGTCGACGCACGGGCTCTCGTGGCGGTGACCTCGTCGTCCCCGCAGGGCGATTCGCTGGGGGATGCGCTGCGCCGACTGGGCGAGCGGTTCGCCCGGGAGACGGGGATCTCCGTCGCCGTGGACGCCTCGGACGCGGCGCTGCCCCGCGACGTGCAGGTCGTGCTGCTGCGCTGCGCGCAGGAGGGGCTCGCGAACGTGCGGAAGCACTCGGGTGCGCGTACGGCGGCGGTGCTCCTCGAGGTGGTCGGCGATGAGGCGCGGCTGCGCGTCGACGACGACGGGCGCGGCCTCGACGGGGTGTCGATCGACGACGACCGCGGCTTCGGGCTCGCCGGCATGCGCGACCGCGTCGCCCTCGTCGGCGGCACCCTCTCGGTCGAGGACGGCGCCGTGTCGGGCGCCCGCCTCACCGCGCTCATCCCGCTCGTCGTCGGCGAGCAGTCCGCCCACCCCACCGTGCAGGAGGGATCCCCGTGATCCGCGTCATCGTCGCCGACGACCATCCCATCGTGCGTTCCGGCATCGTGGGGCTCATCGACCTCGACCCCGGGGTGGAGGTGGTCGCGCAGGCCGCCGACGGCGCGGACGCCGTCTCGCTCGCCGCCCGGCTGCGGCCCGACGTCGTGCTCATGGATCTGCGGATGCCGGGCACGTCGGGCATCGAGGCCACGGCTCGCATCACGGCTGAGACGCCGTCGGTGCGCGTGCTCGTGCTCACGACCTACGAGAGCGACGACGACATCCTCGGCGCGATCGAGGCCGGAGCGAGCGGATACCTGCTCAAGGCCGCCCCGCACGAGGAGATCGTCGCCGGCATCCGCTCGGTCGCCGAGGGGCACACGGTCCTCGCTCCGACGATCGCCGCGACGCTCGTGACGCGCATGCGCGACCAGCCGGCACGACCGCAGCTGAGTCCGCGTGAGCTCGACGTGCTGCGGCGCGTCGCCGCCGGGCGCAGCAACCCCGAGATCGCGGCCGACCTGTTCATCGGCGAGTCCACGGTGAAGACCCACCTCATCCACGTGTTCGAGAAGCTCGAGGTGTCGGATCGCACGCGCGCGGTCACCCTCGCGCTCGAACTCGGGCTGCTGTGAGCCCGCCGACCCCGAGATCCGACGGATCCGGGGTCAGGCGCGGCCGAACTGCGCCGATGCGGGGCAGTCGAACGGGTCGCGCGCGGCGAGGCCCACGCGGTTGAGGTACTCGATCACGATGGCGTACGACCGGACCAGGCTCGTCGTTCCACAGCAGCTTGTGCAGCTGCATCTGGAAGCGCACCGGCAAGCGGTCTGCCACGATCCAGTCGGCCAATTGCCGCGGGCTCACC
>JAAIGE0100586105.1_pt1 | contig 16002 bp, 17 predicted proteins | sample 6487951 | NCBI WGS metagenome assembly JAAIGE01 (sample SAMN13974128, study PRJNA590717) | phyllosphere metagenome | biome: tomato field; feature: multiple bacterial spot infested tomato fields; material: tomato leaves; isolation source: leaves from tomato fields | host: Solanum lycopersicum ... | reverse complement strand
GGTCGCACAGGCCAGGATAGTCATCGTCAGGGCAAACACACAGGCTCCCAGCATGTAGACCCCAAATGTTCTCAGTAAATGCCCAAAATCATAGGACTGGTTTTCCCGGATCAGCAAATAGAAGCCTGCAACAGCGGTCAGGGCCAGGATTGTAAAAACAATCAGCAGACAAGCACCCAGCTTGCCCAGAATCAACTGGCCTTTGCTGATGTTGGAACCCAGCAGGATTTTGATCGTCCCCCCTTCCCATTCTTTGGAGAAACTGTTATGACAGATCAAAAAGATAAACAGGGGCAGTAAAAACTGGATGAAGAAGCCAATATTCAAAAAACCAAAACTCCGTAAGGCGGTAGAATCGCTTACTTCCTTGTACTTGACAATCCCCCGTTTGTGCGGCTCCAAATAAAAGGAGTTGCCAGTAAAGGGCTCCAGGCCGTTATCGATCATGCCCAGATCAGCGGCTGGTTTAAAGGCGTAGAACCCAAAGTGAGCCCCGACGTGCGGATTTTTATCGCCCTGGTCGATAAACTGCTGGTAGGTGGTTTCCTGCGAAGCGGACAGCACCTGCTGGCGGGTATGGTGATACGTATAGCCGTTGTAGATCGCCAGGATGAGCAGCAGCAATACGCCCCCGAATAGCCAGGTCATCGTCGAACTTCGGCTAATTTCTTTTAATTCCTTGCGGAAGAGTAATCCAATCATAGTGATCAATCAAATCGAGTCCGTTACTTGACTAGGTCCAGATACAGTTTGGTTAACTCAGCGGGGGTAATGTCCGCGGAGTTGAGTTCTTTCCGAAGATGCCCCTGGTGCATAATACCGATTTTCGTCCCCAAACTTTGCGCCAGCAGCAGATCGTGCGTGGCCATCAGCACACTGACCCCTTGTTGACTCAAGGTTGAAATGATTTGGGAAAACTCGTTGGTGGCATAGGGGTCAAGACCCGAGGTCGGCTCATCGAGAAAAAGAGCTTTGGCGCGTTTGACCAACGCAATGGCGATACCTACCTTCTGCCGCATACCTTTGGAATAAGACGCTACTCGTTTGTGGAAAGCCTCGGGCTGGAGTCCCGACGTTGTCATGAATTCGACCAGTTCGGGTTTGCTATAGGAGTAACCTGAGAGGCCACTGAAGAACTCCAGATTTTCCATCCCCGTTAGCGTTGGGTATAGATTCACAATCTCGGGAATATAAGCGACCAGCCCACGAGTCACCTGATTATTCGGCGATACCGGATGGTTATCAATAAACGCTTTGCCTTCCGAGGCTTCCAGAAAGCCCAGAAAGATATTGATGGTGGTCGATTTACCGGCTCCATTGGAACCGAGCAGGCAATAGATTTCGCCGGAAGCAATCGTCAAATTAAGCTTGCTAAGGGCCGTATGCGTACCGTAGACTTTGGTCAGGTTCTCCGCTATCAACATAAGATCTGAGATCGTGGATTGAAATCCGTTTAGAAATTGTAGCCAGCCGTTAACCGAAAATTGAGGGGCGGTTGGGGTATATACCAGTATAAACTGGACGTATAAAAGGTAGCGCCAACCAGTTTTTTGTCCAGGATATTATTGACGTTCAGATTGAGATTCAGCTTTTTCGAGGACCAGCCGATAGCCGCATCGACCCGGAAATAATCGGGGGTGCCCCGCTTGACATCGGCACCGATGTTGTCGGCCGTAACGTTTCGCTCAAATCGACCATTCAGGTACTGGTATCCCGCTGAAACGCTCAAGCCGGTGAGTTTTCTGAACGGCAGGGTATAATTAAGCCAGGTATTCTGAATATTTCGGACGTAGGTTCCCGTTGGCGTACCGATCAGTTTGGCATTGACGTCGTCGCTAATTTTAGAATCGTTGTAAGCGTAGTTAATGACCACGTTCAGCCCTTTAACGACTTCGCCCATCAGGTCAACATCCACCCCGCTGGCTTTTTGTTTCCCAACGACCAGGAAATAGCCCGCATTGGTCGGATCACTTTGGGCGATGTTGGTTCGCTCTATTTTGTAAGCTGATATGGACGAGGTAAAGCGGTTGTTAAACCAGTTTTTCTTAATGCCAATCTCCCCATTGATTCCTTCCTGTGGGGTTACTTTCTGGCCATCGAAAGTTATCCCCGTTTGCGGTTTGATGGTCTGGTCATACAGAGCATACACAGACAGGGTAGGCAAAATACTGTAACTCAACCCAAGCCGAGGAGTTAGCTTTTGATCGTCTGACGCAACGCTTGAGGTGGCGGTATACGAATCGATTTTAACGCCCGTGTACCGGCCACCGATGGTTAGGCGAAGCTTATTTGCCAAGAGTGAGATTTCGTCTAGCGCATATAGGGAATAATATTGGATACCAGCGTTCTGGGGGCTGGCCTTGATGCCACCGGGTACAGCATACGTAGGAAAATTATAAATTCCATACACAGGGTTGGTGATGTCCAGTGGGTAATACACTTGCTGGGTCACACCTTTGGCATCCACGTAGGTATTGAACTGCCTGGTATCCTGATAGCTCCGTTTTTGATTCAAATCAACACCAGCCAGAAGCCGATGGGAAGCCCCTCCCGTATGAGCCGTCCCATTGACAAACAATTGCTGCGAATAAACCCGGTATAATTCTTCATCATGGTTCAGATTTCGGTTCTGGCTATTGGCGTTGGTAGCATCTTTGGAGCGGGCAAACAGATAATAGCCATTCCGGTAATTCCGGAGCATCGTACCCCTGGCCGTTACACTCCAGTTTTGATTAAACGAATGGGTAAAGGTCAGAAAGGCAGAATGGTCATTGACATGATACGGTGTTATACCCGGATCGGTCATGGCAAAATCGGGGGACAGGGTGTTATAGCCAATCGGTGAAGCCACCGTCGGGCTATAGATCCGATAGGTCATGTTCTGATACGTATATTCTAGCGATAGAGCGGTTTTTTCACTGAAGTTGTAGCGGAGAACCGGAGCGACCAGATACCGTTTTAAAAAATCAAATTTGACAAACGAGTTGGTACTCGTGCCCATGGCATTCAAGCGATATGCCAGTTTGCCTTTTTTATCCAGTTTACCGCCCAGATCAGCAGACAGTCGGTACAGGTCGAAACTGCCCCCCTGTGCTTGCAGCGAAAATTTCCGCTCTCTCGTCGCCTGCTTGGTCAGGATATTGAAGGTTCCGGCCGGATCGCCAATGTTGTTCATAAACAAGGACGGCCCCTTAATGAATTCAATCCGTTCGATGAAAGCCGCATCTTCGGGAATTGGCCCCCGGTAGATGGGTGTAAAGTCAACCCCGTTGCGGAGTGTTGAGATCTGGCCACCGCGCATGAAGATGTAAGGGCCATAGTTATTGGAAATATCCAGTCGTGTGGCTCCACTCACATTCCGGGTTACACTTTCGGTCATATTCGTACTACCCTGATCATAGAGAATTTCGGGAGTAACCGTCTGAATGTTCTGGGAGAGATCAATCAGCGGTGTTTTTATGCGTAAGGCACTGGAAACGGCGTTGGTGGTATACTGTTTATAATACCTCGAACTGACGGTCACCTCGTTCAGGTTTTGGGCATCATCGGATTCAAGGGCAATGATCAAGTTTGAGTTTTCGCCCTGAATGGAAACCGTCTGGGTCCGATACCCCAAAAAACTGACCCGGATGAAGGAAACTGTTTTCGTTACTTGAATAGCAAACTGACCCGTGCTATCCGTTACCGTTCCTTTCTGTGCACCGGGCAGCTGAATAGTAGCCCCTACCAATGGCGATTCGGGATGCTGGGCGTCGACCACCTTACCCTTCATTAATTGGGCGATTACAAAAGAAGGGGATAAAATGAATAAGGGAATCAGCCATACCCATTTTAAGGAAGACCGTACAGCAGTGAGGCCGGAAAAAATAACCGGTGGTAATTGCCCAATATTGACTGGTAATGCTTGTGCATTCATGCTCGGATTGGTGGGTAAAGTTAGAGTGACGTTATGGTAGTTCGTTAGGGGTGGTATTTAAGGAAGAACATAGGGGCTCGTACTAATTTTTACGGCTTCTAGCGGCCACCTGTTGCATAAACGGCGTAGTAGGAGGGAAATCGCGTACATACTGGGGTAAAAGTACACTTGAGATTCTCATATGCAACAATGTTGCAATAACATAAATAATATTCGTAACATGACATACGGCGCACGTATAGCAGGAGCCATTCCGAAATTTAACGGGTGGATAGATAAACCAATAAAATAGATAACTCAATGCGTGAACCAGGCCCCATGTCGTGAGAGCATAGCCATTGAGAAGGTCGGCAAGTCTCCTGGCTTGTATCATCGATACCGCCCTTCTCATCGCTGAAACGACAATGGGCCTGACTGGTAACGACTTGTTTCTGACTAAGAAACGAATACTTACAGTAGCACGTCTGCTCGTGATTTTCGCACGATTCCTTATTAATTCCTGCAGTAGCCAAGAAGGGCGCTACAGCCGAAACCAACCCTCCGATTGATGGATGTTACTAAGAACAGCTCAAAAGTACGCAGAAATCTTTATTCTTAACAAAGCCTGATCGATCTGACAAAGAGAGATCTTACTAACTACATGAAGCACGAATGGCTAATTCGACCAGATAGTCCGATTAGACTTCCACATAGCTTTTAATGGCGTTCACCAGCTTGTCTAGATCTAGTAGCGAATTATGGATGTTTGGCGTAATGCGCACACCTTTAATGCCCGCTCGTCGTAGGCTACCGTAAACACCTTGTGTACGTCAAACAAATAATCAACGGTGTGTTTGGGATCTTTTCCCTCGACATAAAAGTTGGTGATCGCGCAGGATTGATGGGTCGTCAACGGCGTATTGAATTTCACACCGGGCAACTCCTCCACCTGATCGACCCAGTAATTTTTCAGGTAGCGTAGCCGGGCTTCCTTACGCTTGGTACCGATAACTTCGTGGAAGGCCAATGCATCGGCTACGGACAGATACGTCGCCCAAGGAGCTGTACCAATGCCTTCAAATTTCTCAATTATTGATTGAGTTGATCTTTAAAGCGGATCATTTGTACATAATTGGTAGAAATGTTAGTTGAATAATCTTCAAACATGACCGATGAATGCTGGGCAATACTCAGTTTCGTTGTCCCATCGAAAATCGCTAACACGTCAGCCGTGAGGTTGATTTTTGGCGTAGCTGAAGTGGTCACGTTGGCCGTAGTTCCGGGAAATGAAATAATAACAGTTCGCAGGTTATTGATGGTTTTTTTGCCATTATGACCGCCCCCGAACCCACCAATGTGATAAAAGAATAGGTTGTTTTGCGTAGCAGGTGCTGCGGACGAAGTACCTTCCAGTTTCAGAAAAATATACCCCGAGTTCCATTCCCAGTACATGACATCGTGCGTACCAACCCCAGGATCGAGCACGCCGGTCCGCTGGCCAATATCAGCCAGACTTCGCAGACTGTCGACACCCAGCACAAACGACAGACCCGTATAGTTGTCTACAGGGATATTTTTTAACGTAAGCGTTTGGGAATCAGGCTTATTTTCCTGAATTAAATAATAGTTATTATCCTTAGGCAACACGTACTCGGTTCCATCGACTTTTTTAAGTCGGAAATTGCTGACGAAGTAATTGAGCTTGGTGATATTAAATGACTCTCCAAGCGCATTTTGGTAAGCGCCAGTCGCTAGTTTAAGGTCCTGACTACCTACTACGTTATCAAAACTCAAGGTGAGGGACCCCGTTTCCACGGTTCCAACATCGTTTTGACAGGCGAAAAAAGCCACTACCAGTGAACTGGTTACCACTAATAGGAGTATCAGGGACTGACGCATACGTTACTTAAAATAAAAAGGTGATATGAGTTGTCAACTGCGCATTGGCCTGTAATTCTCCTGCTGACAAATACTGGGATACAGGACGTCGATAACTTGCACCAAAGGACAATTTGGCCAGATACACTTCAGTACCTATGTTCAGGTAAGTGGCATAGCCGCCCGTTTGCTTGTTGATGATGCCCTCCCGGACATCATGACCTGCTTGCTCAAGAAAAACTCCGCCATTAGGCATAATCGACTTGCTGCCCATACCAGCTAAATAGAAAAATGAAGCGGATGTATTAAGTCGGTTGCCAAAGCGATAGCCGTTTGGATTCGTTGTTGTGACCCGGTATGAAACATCCGCATTCATACCCCAGTTATTGTAACGAGCAGTATAAATCACGTTGGCAATCCAGTCGGTGCTGCCGGTGCCTAATTGGAAATTGGGATTCGCGACATCTAGGAGGCTGTTTTCATCATAGCGAAAACGCCCGGTCGGTAGTTTCGTTCCTCCACCCACTAGCAAGTTATGATTAACCGCATGTACTATGGAATCATCCATGAACGTATTGATCAGGTTATAGTGAGCCAGTACCGTGACATCGCTTAGCCCTTGTAATGGCGTAATCTGACCAGTTTTGAGCATGGTTTGTTGACTAAACTGATAGGGTATAAACCCCATAACCTGTACTCGTTTGGCCGGATAAAATCGTCCCCAGAGTTCAGCCGTTCGAAACTGTTCGCGGCTGCTTAGGTTGAGACTGCCTAAATGAGAATTAAAGGTGTTATACCGATATCGAACACCTAAAAATCCTCGATGGCCTTGTGGAAGAATACCAAAAAATGACCCTCCGTTACTACATCCGCATAAATCGCAGGCCTGTAGCGGAATGGCAGATCGTAGCAACAAGAGAAGGAAGATGTATTTTTTCATCGCACAGGGTTGTGTTAAGGTTCGGTAAAGCGCGGATCACGCAAAAACTGGTTGTCTGTCAATGTTTTCAGAAAGGCAATGATCTGCCGCTTTTCGTCGGCTGTCAGGCTGATACCCAACCGGCCATTCTGATTTAGTAACGGATCAAGATTAGGGGTAGCCTGGACATTTTCGGCGTAGTGATTCAGCACGGCATCCAGTGAGTAGAACCGACCATCGTGCATATAGGGCAGCGTCTTTTCAATGTTACGCAGACTCGGCACCTTGAAGCGGTAGCGGTCTTGGTCCAACTCCGTGACATGCGCCCGGCCTATATCTCCACTACCTTGAATGAACAGACCATTGTTGCGGAAGCTATTATCGGTAAATAATTCCCCGGCGTGACAGCCACTACATTTTGTGCGAAACGCCGTTAAGCCCGCCTTTTCCTCATCAGTTAGCGTCCCACCCGGTTCTTTACGAACCCATTTGTCATAGCGGGAATTGCCTGATACCATGGTTAGTTTGGCTGATAGCGTAAGCGACAGCCGTTGACCGTTCGGCGAAACAGGAAGCTTGCCCGGCGGCCGGGCCCGGTTGGGTTGGTTGACTGGGGAGGTGACTAGTGGAAGTTGGCGGTCTAGTCATGCGGTCGTTCGAGCATCATTTCTGCTACGAAAACTGTCGCAGCCTAGCGACGACCATGGAGTCCCGAGGTGGTTTGGGAAACGCCCATTTAATTGAACAATTTCGCTTTTAGGCTTTAGCTCAAAAGATAAAGGGATAACAATAGCAGATTGGGTAATAGCGGATGCTCTACTTAAGTATGCCTGGTACTTTGGAGTAGCTCCTGATACTTAGCAGGCTTGTATAAAGTAATCCCCTTTACCCGCTCGAAATGCTTTGGATTAAGAGTAAAACAAAGACTAAGGCCGTACCAATTGTGTAGGGCTCCCCAACACCGGTGTCAGGCCATCGGCGAGCAACCGTTAAGGCTTGCTCACTAACGCCACCACTGTTTAAAACGATGTAGTTGTCCAACCGCTTTCGATGCCGATCATACTCGGCTCGGCTAATGGGCATAGCTAGGCCGAGTTAGATGAGTAGCCAGTGTTGTAGCTCAATGAATACAGCCGGGCTAATAGTTTCCTGAAACTGCACTCGAGCCGTTTGATAGGCTTCCAGGAAGGGTGACTTGGCTAGGAAACACGGCTCAGTAGACCCGTATCACACAGTAAGGCTGGTTTAGTAACCGTAATCAAGGAATGGGTGTGGGATCAAGGTGTTTATGTTTCCCCAACTCACCAGCTATGGCCAATCCAGGGTCTTCGGTTGACAATTGCCCAGACGGAATGATCCCTTCAATGACCTGACCCGATGCATTTATGAGCTTGACCTTGAAGGGCCTCCTAGCTCTTGATTTCGTGTTTGTCGTTGCCATAGCTTGATCGATGTTTACAAAATTAATAAATAATCTACCCACTCATGCGCTTTGTGCATGTACGGATTGACCGGTTGTTTCTCAATGAGTATTAACCCGTAAACTAACGCAAATGAACCGATAGACAAATTGGGCGCTGCTGCTGAACAAGCGAATACTTCTTTAAGGAGTGAAAGCGAATGGCTGCTTCCTTAATGTGGATGATACATTGTGATGGTTTTGCACGACCGGGTTACATCCCCTACAACGAATAATAGCTCTGGGCAACCGGTTTGTCAGGAAGAGGTGCATAAGCCGTCATACTTTTTAAATCTATTTCTAGGGTTTGAGCAATTGTCGTCATGGGCGTGTCGGTCGGTTTGTTCTCAAAGGGATCCTGTAACTGAATAGCACTTTTCTCAATAAGAATAAATGCGGATGAGAGTAGCGTGACCAAAGGTACGTCCAACAGATAATGAACAGGGTCCAGACAGAAAGGTAGAATCGTAGCAAACATGTAAATGAAAACTTGCATGTTAAACGTGTAGGTCCGGGGAAAAACCGTTTTTTTGATCCGTTCGCAGCGTCCCATGGAATCGGTCAGGTTGTTGAGAGTCATGTTCAACTGGACCAGCTGATAATCGGTTATTCGTTGACAATCATACAAGCCACGCAGGCTTAAACCTTGGACCAGCAATAAGGCATTTGGTATATTGGTTGCCTGAGCCACGCGGTGACTATCCGCTACTGATAGAAACGCTTGCAACCGCGCTGTCACATCCTGGCCCCGCAAGGTGTCCCCTAGCACGAAGCAGAAAGCACATTGGCGTTCCACAAAGGCGTGCAGCAGCTCGTCCCGGTCAGGCCCATTGGCAACAAATACCTGGAGTTGGCGAATCAAGCTACGGCTATCGTTAACAAGGGCTCCCCAGGCAATCCGGGCCTCCCACCACCGATCGTAGGCTTGATTGGTACGAAAAGCCAGCAACAACGCAATGCAGGTACCCAGGATGGCCGCAACGGCGATCGGAACAACCAAAACCCAAGAACTGAAAAGTTTAAGCAAAACAATGCTATTAGTAAACAAAAAGATGAGCAGGGCCTGAGGAAGGATATTACGAATATAGAATGCGAATGAAATCTTGTGATTAAGCAGCATAAGTATTTATTAAAGGGTTTAAAGCGGTCAGAAGTAATGCCTACTGCATGACGTTGAACATCCTAAGCAGATCTGCGTCCATTTTGGTATTAAGATGCTCAGCCCGCAATCGACTTATAAGCTTGTAATGGCGATTGGGTCTGCCTACTCCCCAGCGGCTTGCTCGGAGGCATCCAGCCGGGCCATTTCCAAATCGATCCGTCGTTCAGCCGTCCGTAAAACCTCATCACTAAAGCGTTTTTCGGTAGCCAGTTCCAGCAGAAGTGCTTGCTGGTATTCACCCAGGGCTCGTTCGGCAGTCCGCTGTTCATTCACCAACGCGTGGTCAGTTGTCAGCTCTGGCTCCGAGTTAGTCTGATAAAGCGTAGCGTCCAATTCGTTCACCAAAACCCGGTACCGCCGGATAAGGGTTTGTTTCAGCTCGCCCCGCAAGCGTATCGGGAAGTCGTTTTCCAGGTACGCTAGTGACTGGCTAGCCAGCAGGAACTCCAGCGCTTGATCCACCCGCGTCGGATCACTCTGTGGAGTTATACCTAGCAGCCGAATGAGCAAGGGTAAGGTCATTCCCTGCAGGACCAGCGTGACCAGAATGACCACGAACGATAAGAACAAAATCAGGGGTCTTTGGGGAAATAACTGGCCTGAGCGCAGCGTGAGAGGCAGGGCCAGGGCGGTAGCCAGCGAGATCACGCCCCGGGTTCCGGTCCAGGCCACAATCAGTACGTTCCGCCAGTCTATGGCATTGGATCGTTCGTCAACATCCGAACCCGATGCGGTTGACCAACCCAGCAGCCGGGGGTAATAGGTGCTAAAAAACACCCATAAAATGCGGATGAGGATGGTAACGACGCTAATCGTAACACTATACAGGACTAATTCTTCTGTCGTATATCCGCGTAAGTCGGCCACGATGGCCGGTAATTGCAGACCGATTAGGATGAAGACCATACCTTCGAGCAGAAAAATAAGGGTGTCCCAGACGGCTCGGGATTCCAGGCGAGCCTGGGGTGAAAATACTTCCGGTGCCCGGCGGGTAATGAGCAGCCCCGCGCTAACAACGGCCAGAATGCCTGAGGTGTGTGCGTGTTCAGCAGCTAGGTAAGCTACGTAGGGAGCCAATAGGATCAGACCCGTTTGCGTGGTGGAGCTATCGATTCGACTGAGCACCGTCGCCACCAGCCAGCCCAGCACACCGCCGATCAATAGGCCGCCCCCGGCCACCAGCAAAAATTGCAGACTCGCTTCCCACAACACAAAATGGCCCGTCATCACGGCGGCTACGGCGTAGCGGTAGGCGATCAGGGCGGAAGCATCGTTGAGCAAGCTTTCGCCTTCCAAAATAGCAACGACGCGTTTGTTGAGGCCCAGGCCCTTGATGATGCTGTTAGCCGCTACCGCATCCGGTGGCGAAACGATGGCTCCCAGCACGAAGGCCATCGGCCAGCTGAAGTGGGGAATAACGTAGTGAGCAGCCACGGCCACGGCACTGGCGGTAAAAAATACGAGTGTAACGGCTAAGGTAGTTATGGGTCGAATGGAGCGAGTAAACTCCTGCCAAGCTGTTTTGGAGGCAGCCTCGTAGAGCAGTGGGGGCAGAAAAATGACTAAGGCTACGTTGGGATCTAAGGCCAGATTGGGCAGAAACGGCATGAAACCAATCAGTACACCCGTGGTCACCAGCAAAACCGGATACGGCAGCTTGATTTTATGGGCGATGGCCGACAGGCCAATTAGGATCGCCAAAATAAAGATAACCGTCTCAAAGTGGGCCATACGCTGCCGGTTTATTTGATAAAAACGGACATTCCGCTCGCTGCATTAGAATTGATAAACGACGGCGTTACTATTCATGCCCGCTCCCACCGAGGCTAATACCACCGTATCACCGGCTTCAATCCGTTGATTAGTCAACTGACCCCGTTGAACTAAGTCGAGAAGGGTCGGAATAGTAGCCACTGAACTATTACCCAGCCAAGAGATCGTCATGGGCATCAACGCTAAGTCTGGACTTTTCTGACCGTATAGCTTGAAGAGCCGTTCCAAAATGGCAACATCCATTTTGTGATTCGCCTGATGGATCAGAATCTTTTTGACTGCTGAAATGCTTATACCTGCTTTATCCAATGCCGTTTTAATGACGAGTGGAACGTGCAGTAAAGCAAATTCGTAGAGCTTTCGCCCATTCATCTTCATGAACCGATCAGCAGGCTCGCCTTGGTCTGGATTGTAGGCGTTACCCATTTTCAGGAGGTCAGCGTATTTATAAGCGTGCGTCTGGGTATGGTGCGATAGTATACCCGTTACACAATTAGGGCTGGCTTCAAGAATAATGGCCCCGCTACCATCACCAAATAACAACGAATCCCGATCCGAAGGATCGATCACCCGCGACAACGTTTCGGTACCGATGATGAGGCAGCGCTGGGCATCTCCCGACCGAATATAGTAGTTCGCTTGAATAACTCCTTGCAGCCAGCCTGGACACCCAAAGGCCAGATCATAGGCTACGCAATGAGGGTTTTTTATGGCCAGGCCTGCTTTAATGCGAGAAGCCAGGGAGGGCACCAGATCGACCCGGTTGGTTTGATGCACGACATCGCCAAAGTTGTGGGCTACGATCAGGTAGTCCAGTGTTTCGGGATCAATACCCGCGCGGGTTAGGGCCTGACCGGCGGCCAGCAGACCCAGATCGGAGGCTTTCTGATCTGGTTGAGCGTAGCGCCGTTCCCGGATGCCGGTAATGGCTTTAAACTGGTTTAACAGGATGGGTGGCTCCTTAGGAATGGCTGCCCCTTCCGGGGTAAAAAATTGCGTGTTTAAGAAAGCCTCATTGGGGACGATGGTGGCCGGGATATGACTACCGGTAGCCGTAATGACAGAACGAATCATCGGGTTGGTGTTTGATGGACTGGTGCGATCCTGGAGCCTGACGACCTACTCAAGATATAAGGGAAAAACGGCGTTCAAAAATTACTCGGGGCGGCACATCGCTGCCAGTACTCGACGATTAGTCCAAGCGTTTTCTCTAATTTGGTAATGGTGGTCGGTTTGATAAAAAAGCCTTGAACCGGCCGGGGATAGGCATCAATGAGCGTTTGTTTGTTGATCCAGCCCGGTGGAAAAGAACAGGTAGGGGATGCATTTTAATTGGAGTTGAGCATCGTCGTGGATTTTTGCTGCAAGGCAAAGTCATCCAGTTTGAGCATGTTGTTGTCCGACAAGATTAGAAAAAGCCCCTTTGTTGTCGATTTTAAGGGGTGCAACCAAATCGTCTCGCCAAGCGCAATAAAGCCTTTGATGTAATTGGTTGTATTCGAGGGATCATCGATTCGTTCGGGATCCAGTAAAGCTTTGTGGCAAACAGTAAATTCTTCAATGAAGGTATTGGGATGCTGTCTCATGGGAGCAGAGCTATTATCGAGCAGCTAGACCGACCAGGTAGCGTTAGGTCAGAGAAGGGACTCAGTGTATACTGATAGGAGTATAAGCTTATTTAAGCCGGTTATGTTTGGTTAGTAGCGCCAAATAAGCTCCAATGCAAGTGATATTGGTTGACAGGTAGTCGAACTAGCCGTCCAATCAAATGCCCGAATTACAGATACGCAAATCTCTCTTCGTCTCATGGGGCGCCTTATGTGATAATTGATAAAATAAGGTTGACCCGTCATCGATCTGCTATCTTGTTCACAAGCAAACAGACGTATATACATAATCGTTAGAGAACCTAGTAGTTGCTTAATCAGAATCTGGTAAAAAAAGCAGATACTGACTGGCTTCTTGGTAGGTGCGCATTAAGTCCCAGTAGAAATAAACTCGATCCTAACTAATGAAAAAAGCCCGCTCGTTTGGCTAAGGGAAAGTAAAGAACAAGCCATTGGCAAAGTGACCCGAGCCAACTCCGTTGACGCAGTTAAAAAGAGGAGAGATAAACGTTAAGTGCTACAGGTCGGGAGATAGCGGTTCTACGACGTGGGCAGACTGCCGCATGATCTCTAGCAGACTGGTAATATCCTGACATTGATTCTGAGTGCCCACTTCATCGATAAAACATATGCGCTTACCCCTCTGAACAGCTCGATCCAACCGAGCTGGCTCTGGCGCGTAAAGAACATTGAAGGTTGAAACAGCTTGGATTGGAACAAGCGAGCCATAGCTTCCAGATAAGCGATTAATTGCGGCTGTGTCCACACAGCATTCGAATACTTGATCATCTAAAAACGACGTCTAACTGCCGGTAAGCACGCACGCAGCAAAGCTGTCAGGCTGTGAACAAGGGAATTCCAGAAATGATTACAAAAGAAAGTTATCCAGCAGGAGTAACAATAATATGTTCTCTCTTAGGCCAAGTGAACGCAGATGACCAGTTGATAGACTCATTACCCTCCTGCGTTGCCAGCTACCCAGAGCTATCGAAAATAAATAAAGCGTTTTAGTGTCAAAGGTGTTCTACTAAAAACCCAATCGCATGGCTCATCAGGAGAAGAAAAACAAAAACGTAAAGAAAGCGGCGACGAAACCCGCTAAGATAGCTGGTCAGCCCGTATTGCCTAAGTACGCTCGCAACGAAACTGTGATAACGACACCCGCTGTGTCGCCCAAAGCGAAGAAGGGTTAGTATGAGCAGCTGAGTAGCTTACCGCTGTATTACCCGAGATATCGATGAACTGGTATGACGTTGTTTGTCCTTACGGGTTCCTGATGCAACCTGTAGAAAAGTTGTCCTGCTTTAGAATCACCTTACTAAACTGATTTTTTTATGACTACAAACACGTTGATCGTTATGACAGGCTATAGTTCGATTTCGCCTAAGCCTTTTCGCAAAGCGTACCTAAACAGTAGTGAAGAAATGGCCAGGCAGCGCTTTGTTCAGCAGCACCCAGGCGTTCGGGATGTCAGCGTGGCAATCATAGCCTTTGAGGATGAATTAACCATTCGCTCTAATGGAGAGGTTGCCGCGTATTGATCATTAAGGTCCGATCATTCTTTGTATTCCCAATAAGCTTTAGTGAAATTGATAAGCGAAGGATACGCCTAACGATACCGAATACTCCATTGTGTCAGAGAAATGACGATACTATACGAGCCTATTTTGGTGTAAATAACCCAACAGACTAATAAATCGGTTGATCTGATTGGACAACTTATCAATCATTTGCAAGCGCTTATTTCTTATCAGTATGACGATTATCTTCCAGTATCTGTTTACTCAGACCAGTAGCGGCTTTGTTTGCCGCGTCCCGCTTCGCATCTTAGACGGACCTGTACTGGGTAAAGGAACCGTCCCTACTACAGGTGAAGCCGGAGGTATTAATCTACAGGATTGGATTGGAAAAAATCTGCAGGTAACAATAGAGTCGGGTGTCCACACGATTACGGGCGTGGCAGGCTAGTACCGCATGGATCCGCTTAGCCCTCGTATGGAGTCTGAAAACCGACTCTGTACGTAGGCTTAGGGTGCAAGATGACCAGTTTAACACATTTCCCTGCTTATATTCTGTATGAAAAAATGGCTCAAGGTTACCCTATATAGCCTGGGTAGTTTGATAGTACTGATTCTGATTTGGCGCATCAACTCTACAGATAATTATACTAAAACGGTCCTTTTAGAGAAACAACGAAAAGCAGTCGTAGATAAGACTGCTAGGCCCAACACTCAGCGGGATTTAGTGATCGATACGTTTCGATGGCAGAAAAACGAACGGAATTCAATCGGTTATCATTGGTTTACGGTTCGTAATACCTCAAAGCGGCATAACTATACAACGATACCCGTCCGATTTAGCTATTATTCAGACGCAGGCGAAGAAGTAGGTTATGTAGATAAAGTAGTTCATAAAGCCATAAAAATAGGGGAAACCGTGCGAGTGGATAAAATAGAAACAGCATTACCCGATCAACATGCGGATGGCGCCGACATGGGAATCACAAAGTAAACGGCCTTGAGGATAAGTCACGGATAATTCATTATACCGCTTCCTGCAAGATTTAGGCTAAAATGACCCAATTTGCCGTGATACGGCTTTGAATCGCTACCGACTTGGCAAACGGTAAATGTCCTTTAGGAGACAATAAGTACAGCTCCCCACCACTGAGTAAAGCCAATTGGCTCAGCAGTTGAAGCTTGGACAGCAACTCATCCACAGGACTGGTTTTGAGAATCACTTCAAAGTAAGACTTCTGCTCAAACTGCTTCCCCGTTACATCCGGAATAAACGATAGTCCATCCTGCTGGCGACCGTAGCCACCCGGCGTTGGGTAGCCATCTGCATTAGCCATGATATCAATGAAACCGTGTGCTTTGGCCCAGTTAGCGGCCTGCTGAATATACGTTTGTTTTCTCATAATCCGGATTGATGGGTAAATAAGTGATATACCACAGCCGCCTAAAGCCGTTGTTCGTGAGCGTATTCTACTTCAGAAACGGCCCGTCGAATTTGCCGGTTGAGATAAACCCGCTGGTCATCGATAAAAAAAGCCAGTTCGTTGTTGAACTCAACCGTAAAAAATGAGCCATTGGCAAAATAGCCCCAGCCCTGATTGGCGTATCGGTTTAGTCGATTGGTGGTAAGCTGACCGGGCTTATCGGTAGCTAACTCGGGTAATCGGACATACATCCAGGTAATCAGGGAAGTGATGTCCTGTATTTTTCCGTTTACGCCCACGCCTTCCAGAAAACGTCCGGTGCCCGCCGCGCATTTGTCATTCATCAGGAAGTCGGTGAGGTTACCGTC
>JAAIGE0100556344.1_pt1 | contig 16011 bp, 14 predicted proteins | sample 6487951 | NCBI WGS metagenome assembly JAAIGE01 (sample SAMN13974128, study PRJNA590717) | phyllosphere metagenome | biome: tomato field; feature: multiple bacterial spot infested tomato fields; material: tomato leaves; isolation source: leaves from tomato fields | host: Solanum lycopersicum ... | reverse complement strand
GGCCGTTTTCCGATTGCAGCATGACGTCGATGTCTGTCGGGACATAGTTGGCAACCAGCGTTGGAATGCCGATCCCCAGATTCACGTAATAGCCGTCCTTGAGTTCGCGGGCGACGCGCTGAGCCATTTGTTCGCGGGAAAGTGCCATGGTCTGAATGCTCTTTGTGATTGTGTGCCGATTCCTGCTTCGTGAAGCGCCTGTCGCCCTCAGGATTTTCTGAGGGTGCGCTGCTCGATGCGTTTTTCGAAAGTGCCCTGGATCACACGGTCGACATAAATGCCGGGAGTGTGAATCTGGGTCGGCAACAGCACGCCGGGTTCGACAATCTCCTCGACCTCGACCACGGTGATCCTGCCTGCTGTGGCGACCACGGGGTTGAAGTTCTGCGCGGTATGGCGATAGATCACGTTGCCGAAATGGTCAGCCTTCCAGCCTTTGATCAACGCGAAGTCACCGGTGATGGCTTCTTCAAGAATCACGTTGCGGCCGTTGAACTGGCGGGTCTCCTTGCCTTCAGCGACGGGAGTACCGTAGCCGGTGGCGGTGTAGAACGCCGGGATGCCTGCGCCGCCCGCACGAAGTTTTTCGGCGAGGGTGCCTTGCGGTGTCAGTTCGACTTCCAGTTCGCCGCTCAGCAACTGACGTTCGAACAGGGCGTTTTCACCTACGTAGGACGAGATCATCTTTCTGATCTGGCGGTCTTCGAGCAGGATGCCCAGACCGAAGCCATCGACGCCACAGTTGTTGGAGACGACGGTGAGGCCCTTGATGCCCATGCGCTTGATTTGCGCGATCAGATTTTCCGGGATGCCGCACAGCCCAAAGCCGCCACAGAGCACGGTCATGTTGTCGGTCAGGCCGGCGAGGGCCTCTTCGTAAGTTGCCACTCGCTTGTCGAGTCCAGCCATGATGATCCGCCTTTTATAGTTGTGACCGGCAGGTGCTGCCGGAGGATCGGGTTGCCTGCATCTTCTCTCGGCTTCAATGATTTGTTAATTTTGTTTTTCTGATGGATTGATAAGAAAGATAAATATATGAACGTGAAGCAGCTCCGCGCTTTTCTGGCCGTGGCGCAGTACCTCAGCTTTGCGCAGGCGGGCGAGCGGCTGAATCTGTCACAACCGGCCCTGAGCCTGACGATAAAAAGCCTGGAAGAGGACCTTGGCGGCCAGTTGCTCACGCGCACCACGCGCAATGTCAGCCTGACGCCCGAGGGCGAGACGCTGCTGCCGCTGGCACGCCAACTGCTGGCCGACTGGGACAATACCGAGGAGTTGCTGCGCCAGCGTTTCACCTTGCAGATGGGACGTGTGTCCATCGCCGCCATGCCATCGTTTGCAGGCAACCTTTTGCCCGGCGCCTTGAAGACTTTTCGAGGGCGCTACCCACGGGTCAACGTGGCGGTGCATGACGTGGTCAACGAGCAGGTCCTGGAAATGGTGCGGCATCGGCGGGTCGAGCTGGGCATCGGTTTCGAGCCTGAATCAAGCAACGCACTGTCGTTCACGCCGTTCTACATGGATCGATTCGTGGCCGTGGTCTCCACGCAATCGCCGCTGGCCGGGCGCGAGGAAGTGTCCTGGGCCGAGCTGTTGAACGAAGACTTCATTGCCCTGCAGCGGCCCTCAGCCGTACGCCTGCTGCTGGAACACGCCATCGAGTCGCAACATGGCAAGCTGTCGGTGGCCTTTGAAAGTCATCAACTCTCGACCATCGGGCGCATGGTCGCCAACGGTCTGGGCGTCAGTGCGGTGCCGTCGTTGTGCATCGAACAGATGCGGGAGCTTGGTGCGCGTTGCGTGCCGCTGGTGGAGCCGCGTATCGAACGGCGTATCGGGTTGATGATGCTGGCCGATCACAAGCTGTCGGCAGCGGCTCAGGCACTGCGCGAGGTGCTGATTGAGCATGCCCGTGAACAGGGGGCGTGAAAGTCGATAGCCACTATCACGGCTGTTGATTTTTGCCACGCAGGGTCGGGGCGTAACCTTGCTTCATTCCCGAAATGAAGCCAGCCTGGAGGCCCGCCATGAACCGTTTATTTGCCCTTGCTCTTGTTCTGTCATTCACCGTCGCACTGGTCTCCGGTTGCTCGACTCATCATGCGGTCGAGTTGCGTCCCTACTCGGTCGAAGAGAGCCATCAACTGGCGATGGAAGACCTCAATCGTCGCGGTCTGTCCTTTGAGGAGTATCAGGCCCGCAAGGCGCAACTCCTTGCAGATCCGCAGATCCAGCAGGTTCGCCAGTTCGACGATCAGGGTGAAATCAGCGTTGATCGCGGTACATTGAGCCAGAATCCTCAAGGTTAACAGTCAGGCTTGAACGAGGTTTTCGCTCGAACTGTATGGTAAGAAACTTCGCTTAACTGTCCATGTGTTTCCTGTCGGTCTTTCGATAGGGTGAGTACCCGACTCACGGCTTCACAGACACCTGGATCGCTTCATGTCGTTCTCTCTGGATTTACTGCTGGCTTTCGCGCTGTTTGCCTTCGTCACGTCGGTGACCCCCGGCCCCAACAACATGATGTTGCTGGCTTCGGGCGTCAACTTCGGTTTCGGCCGCACGCTGCCGCACATGCTGGGCATCAGCATCGGTTTTTTCGTTCTGGTTCTGGCGGTGGGGTTTGGTCTGGGCAGTGTGTTCAAGGCCTGGCCGATGCTCTACACCCTGTTGCGTTACGTGGGCGCGGCCTATCTGCTTTACCTGGCCTGGAAAATCGCCACGTCCGGCCCGGCCTCCGACTCCAGCGAAAGTCGTGGTGAGCCGATGAGCTTCATGGGCGCAGCGCTCTTCCAGTGGGTCAACCCCAAGGCCTGGATCATGGCGATTGGCGCGATCAGCACCTACACGCCAATGCAGGGTTACTTCACCAATGTGGTGATCATCTCGGGCGTGTTTGCCTTGATCAACCTGCCAAGCGTCGGCATCTGGGCCGGATTCGGCAGTCTGCTGCGCAACGTGCTGCGTGATCCCGTCGGATTGCGGATCTTCAACGGTGTGATGGCTGCCTTGCTGGTGGCGTCGCTGTATCCGCTGATTATCGAGCATTGATGGCCGGGACGTCTCATGATGGCTCCCACAGCCCTGTGTTTCGCTGCGGGAGCAGGTTCAGCCGATCACAACGCTAACTGTAAATGCCCGCCTGCCGCCTTGTGTCGCGCCTGAAGTCGGTGCTGCAGGCTGAGGTAAAAGTGCTCAAGCCCTTCGTTCAGCCGCTCGGTGAGGATTTCGTCGAGCGTGCCACCTTCCTCGTTGTCGCCATAGGTGATCTGGGTGTCGATGGCAAAAATGCCGTGCAGCACTTCCTGGGATTTGAGCGCCGACAGCACAGGCTTCAAGGCGTAATCCACCGCCAGCATATGGGCAATGCTGCCGCCGGTTGCCAGTGGCAGTACCACCTTGCCGTGCAGGGCGCGCTCGGGCAAAAGGTCGAGCAGTGTTTTCAAGGCGCCGGAAAACGAGGCCTTGTAGACGGGCGTTCCGATCAGCAGGCCGTCGGCCTGCCGAACCGCTTCGACAAATTCCAGCACTTGCGGGCTGTCGAATTTCGCGAACAGCAAATCTTCGGCATTGAAATCACGAATACGTAGCGTGGTTACGCCGACACCGTGGCTTTGCAGCCAGCGTCCAGCGTGAGCCAGCACAACGCCTGAGCGGGATTTGGGGGAGGGACTGCCTGACAGTGACACAACGAGCATGCGGGAATTCCTTGCGATAAGCGTAAGGCTGTAAAGCAGCTTGTGTGCCAGAGCGTCATGCAGCGGCCCATGCCTCTGAAACACTGGGGCTGTGGCCTTTTTCCCGTGGAAAGCGCACCTTGCAATAGCTGCTGAAAAGCCGGCCAACTGTTGAACTGCTGTTGCACCCGCAACACTTCTGCCAAACCCCAGGCAAAAAAAACCGCGACCGAAGTCGCGGGTACAAGGTTTGAACGTCGAGCGGATCAGTTACGGAAGGCCGCCCCGGTCTGCACAACGCTGGCCGAGCCGAGCAGTTGGCTGATGAAGCGGCTCCACCGGGTGATGTTGGCCGGGCCCACGAACACCACATCCTGAGCCTTGAGTTCGAACTGTCCGGCCAGCAGGTAGGCCGTGGGCTTCTTGGCGTTCAGGTGATACACGGTGGACGATGCATTGGCGAAGTTCTCTGCGCCGCGGATCACATAGACCGCATCGCCATCGGCGCTGTCCGGACTCAGACCGCCGGAATTGCCCAGAGCTTCGAGCAGGGTCACGTTGGTGGTGGCGAAGGAAATCACCTGCGGATTACGCACTTCGCCCAACACGTAGATCTTGTTCTTGGAAGCGCTGTTGAGGTGCAGGTAGTCACCGTCCTTCAAGAAGACCTTGCTCAGTTGCGAGCCTTTGCGGTTCAGCGAGTCGATGTCGATCATGTAGTCGCGACCATCACGGCGCAGCGTCAGGCCTGCCAGGTTGGCGTCGGTCAGGTCGATGCCCGCGACACTGATGGCCTGCACCAGGCTCAGCGGAATATTGGTGATCGATTGCGGACCAGGGCTTTTGAACGAGCCGGACAGCAGCACGCGCTGACTGTTGTAGCGCAGCACCTTCACGTCGACCTTGACTTCAGTGTATTGCGGCGCAAGGCCCATGCGCAGTTGTTCACGAATCTGGCTGACGGTCTTGCCGCCCGCACGAATCCTGCCGACATACGGAAAAAACAGCGTACCGTCGCTCAGCACCTCTCGGGTGTTGGCGTCCAGTTGGTCCTGCGAGCCCGGCGCGGTCAGCTCGGGGTGTTCGAAGACCGTCACCAGCAATGTGTCGCCAGGCCCTACGACGTACTCCGGGGTCTTGTAGTTCAGCAATTCGGCGGGCAAGGCCTTGGCGTCCATCGCGGTGTTCTGCTGCTGTTGCTGCAGGGTCTTCGGGCTGATGTCGACCAGCTGCGCTTTGGGTTCGTCCGGGTCGCTGGTGGTGACATCGCCGGGTGTCATGTGTTGGCCGGGAGCGAATACGCACCCCTGCAGGATCAGGGAGGAGAGTAGCAGGACAGCCAGGCTTCGATTCATGGGAGTGTTCCTTCGTGACGGTGCACCTTGCACCTGAATGATTTCGTTACGTCCATTTCCACTACCGGCAGCAGCACCGGTCCACGTCGTGATCGTTTTTAGCGCGCGCACATACCTCCCTCCGGGCAAAGGCTGCCGGAGCCGTCGTCTAGTCAATGGAAAGTCAGAAGGCGTTCTTGTTGAAGAAGCCTTTGAACAGCGTCAGCAGAATGATTTTCAGGTCCAGCCAGATCGACCAGTGTTCGATGTATTCCAGATCGAACTCGACCCGTTTACGCATCTTGTCCAGCGTGTCGGTCTCGCCACGCCAGCCATTGATCTGCGCCCAGCCGGTGATGCCCGGCTTGACCTTGTGGCGCAACATGTAGCCGCTGACCTGTTTGCGGTATTGCTCGTTGTGAGCCACGGCATGCGGACGCGGGCCGACGATGGACATGTCGCCACGCAACACGTTGAAGAACTGGGGCAGTTCGTCCAGCGACGTGCGGCGCAGGAACGCACCCAGCGGCGTGATCCGTGTGTCGTTGCGCGTGGCCTGGCGCACCACATCGCCGTTTTCCTGCACGTTCATGCTGCGAAACTTCCAGACCATGATCGGCCGACCGTCCAGCCCGTAACGGCGCTGGCGGAACAGTACCGGACCTTTCGACGTCAGCTTGATGGCCAGGGCAATCAGTAACAGTGGAATCGCGATCAACACCAGAATCAGGCTCGACAGCAGGATGTCCTCGACGCGCTTGACCACGCTCCAAGCACCATCCATGGGCGAGTCGAAAATGCTGATGCTGGCCAGCCCGTTGATACTTTCGCTGCGCGCGTGCAGCAGCTCGAACATGAACACGTCCGGTATCAGGTACACCGAGGCGGTGGTGTCACTGAGGCCGGTGATCAGTTCGCGCAGGTGAGGTTCGGCACTGAACGCCAGCGTGATGTACACCTTGTCGATCCGGCCCTGACGGGCGTCCTCGACCAGTTGCTCGAGATCGCCGAGCACCGGCACACGCCTGCCAGTGGCCTTCAGGTTCATCTGCTGCGGATTCGAGTCGTAGAAGCCCAGCAGATTCAGGCCCATCCAGGGCGCGCTGGAAATCGACTCGGCCAGCCGCTCGCCGACCTGACCGGTGCCGACAATCGCCACGCGCCGTGTGTTGAAACCGTGGCGGCGCAGGCTGTGCAGCAGCAGGCGGATCAGCAGGCGATAACCACACAGGATCGCCAGCACCAGCGCGAACCAGGTCATCTGTCCGTTATCCGGCAGGTTGTCCCGGTCGAGCAGCAGGTAATCCACTGACAGCAGCGTGATGAAGGTCAGCGCCCAGTAATTGAATACCTTGGTCAGCTCGCGCAGGATTCGCTCGCCGCGCCAGGAACCGTAAAGCTGGTGGTACTCGCCGACCCAGTGAAACACCAGCACAGCCAGAATGATATGCAGCCAGGCCTCGGTGCTGTCGATCATTGCCAGTCGGCTTTGCCAGTAACCGATCAGTACGATGACCGCCAGGTCCAGCAGACGGTGAGCGACCGACAGCGCTGACTGATGGGCATGCAGAATGCCGCGAACGGAGGTGCGCATGACGGTGCTCGCTCAAACGGATTTGATGGGAACGACTCGGGACGGCAACTCGCTGGCAAGGCTTTGCGAGGTCTGGGGTGTCCAGGGCTGAGCGGGCAGGCGGGACAGGTGTGCGGTGGCCAGGTGGTTGTCGACAAAGGCTTTGATTTCCTGCTCGAAACGGATAATCGAGAACCGCTCGGCGTTGGCGCGGCAGGCCTGCGCGGTGATGCGCGCCTGCGCACTTTCGAACTCGTTGACCGCTGCGATCAGTGATTCAACGGTCTGCTGTGGATAGAACACCCCGGTAGGGTGTGGATGATCCAGCCCGCGCACGGTCTCCAGCATGCCACCCTTGCCGAAAGCGATCACTGGTGTGCCACAGGCCTGGGCTTCCACCGGGCTGATGCCGAAATCCTCTTCGGCAGCGAACACGAATGCTCTGGCGGTGCGCATGTGCTCGATCAGGACGCTTGCCGGCTGGAAACCCATCAGTGTGATGTTGGGCGCCCGGCTTGCGATGGCCTGCGCCTTGGCCAGGTCAGGACCGTCGCCGATCATGATCAGACGCTTGTCCGGCATGGCAGCGAAGGCTTCGACAATCATCGGCATGCGCTTGTAGGGGACCATGCGCGAGGCGGTGAAATAGAAGTTCTCGCGTGTACCGTTAGCGGTGAAGCCGAGCGTATCGACCGGCGGGTAAATGACCGTCGATTCGCGCCGATAGGCCTTGCAGATGCGCGCGGCGATAAACCCTGAGTTGGCGATGAAGGCATCCACACCGGCCGAGGTGCGCTGGTCCCACAGGCGGATGTAATGCAGCACCAGTCGCGCCAGCCGGCCTTTGATGCCGGTGTTCAGGCCCGCTTCGCGCAGGTACTGGTGTTGCAGGTCCCAGGCATAACGGATCGGTGAATGGATGTAGCTGACGTGCAGTTGATCCGGGCCGCTCAGCACGCCCTTGGCCACGGCATGACTGCTGCTGATGATCAGGTCGTAACCGGACAGATCCAGTTGTTCGATAGCCAGCGGCATCAGGGGCAGGTAGCGCTGGTAGCGGTTTCTGGCGTTTGGCAGGTTCTGGATGAATGTGGTGGTGGCCACCTTGCCGTGCAAATGGGCACGGTCCTCATCGTTCAGAAAGTCGATCACGGCAAACAGGTCGGCCTGGGGCCAGATATTGATCAGTGAAGCCAGCACACGCTCGGCACCGGCATAGGTCACCAGCCAGTCGTGGACGATCGCAATTCTCATGGAGATTCCTTGCTGTATTCGCTCGCTCTACTGCAGGCGCGACAGGGCGCGTCTTGACGTTGCTGTTATTGATTCAGGGTTTGCTTGAAGAGGATTCGGGGCTGATGCGCTGTTTGCCGAGCAGCGCCGGTTCCGGCCCCAGCAAGGCATCGATGCGCTGGGAAAGGCGGTGTGCGGACAACTCCCAGGAAAAGCGTTTCACATTGTTCAGCCCGTGCAGGCGCAAGGCGTCGCGCAACGGGGCATCGACCAGCACCCGGTGCATGGCCGCTGCCATGTGGCCGACGTCCAGCGGATCGAAATACAGGGCACTGGCCTGCAGCACTTCCGGAATCGAGGCGGCATTGGCGGCCAGCACCGGGCAGCCGCACGCCTGGGCTTCCAGCGGCGGTATGCCGAACCCTTCGTACAGGGACGGAAACACAAATGCGGTCGCGCCCTGATACTGCTCGATCAGCTCGGCATCGCTGAGCCGTCCCAGAAAACGAATGCGCGGATCACGACAGGCCAGGCGCTGCAGGTTCGGATCGGCGAAGATGCCAGTGGCGGCGCCCACAATGTGCAGTTGCAGATCGTTGTGATCCCGCAAGCTCAGAAACGCCTGGATCATACGGTTGAAGTTCTTGTGCGCAGCGGGTGAGGACACAGCCAGCAGGTATTTCGGTGCATCGGACTGCACCGGGCGAGGACGGAAGCTGTCGCTGACCGCAGCCGGCACGACCAGCACCCTGGCTTCGGGAAAACCGTAGAACTGCGCTATCTCGCCTCTGGAGAAGTTGCTGCTGGTCACCAGGGTTTTGATGCGCGACAGCAGGATCGGTGTGATGGTGCGGTAGGCCAGGCGGAACAGCCGGGTATAGCTCTGTGGAAAGCGTACGTAATTGATGTCGTGATGAGTGGCGATCTGGTTGCGGTAAAACATCGGGCCGGTGCTGCTGATGGAGATCAGCAGCGGATTTTTCTGCCGCCGCAGGTACAGGGGCAAGTCGATCTGTTCCCAGAGATGACCCTTGTTATGACCGATGCACTGTACGTTAAGCGCTTTGGCACTTTCGTGCAGTTTGATGCCGTGAGGCGCGACGAATACCAGATCGTTGCGCAGCCTTTTCAGCGCCATGCAGATCTGCTCGGCATAACGCTGAACGCCACTGACGTCCTGGGTGAGAAACCGTGAATTGATAAAGATCATCTCAAGCATCCTGCAAGGTCATGGTGATGTAGGGTGGATGCGGGTGCTTTTTTGAAGGGTTTGCGACCTTCGATCCCGTTCTTGTTGGGCGAACAGCACGGGCCTCATGCCCAGGCTGATGATTTTCGGAAATTCGTCGATCCGGATCTGGGCCGAACAGCGGGCGTCGGTGCAGTTCCAGGGTGTATCGGTCTCGAAGCGGCCCTTTTCCGGCTGGCCGCTGTCGATCATTTCCACGTTACCGCGCTGCACGCTGCTCGCTTCGACATGGGTCAGGTGTGGCACACCGGTGGTCCACGCCACCAGAATCTGCTCCTGGCCGCGGGTGAACCTGAGCAGGTAAGTCGAATCCATTTCCTGGCTTCTCTCGACGTCGTACTGGTAATCCAGCAAGGTCCTGCTGATGGCCTTGAGCGTCGCGTAGGCAGGCTTGGTGCTCAGGTCTTTCCTGAGCAGGCCGAAGTTCTGTTGCGGGTCCTCACTGTCAGTGCCGCTGTCGATCAGTCCGTGCCACCAAAGCCCCTTGATATCCGGCAGCGTGCGGGCGAGAAAAAAGCTGCGCGCCAGAAAGGCGGCCTGGTTCTGTTCGCTGACGCTGCAGTCACCGGTGCCTGTCGGCCAGCCCATCTCGGTCAAATACAGCGGTACCGGACGGGTCGCCAGCGCACGCAGGTCCGCATCGATCCAGCGCAGCCAGGCGATCCAGCGCTCGGGTGTGTGGCGCTGCTCGGTCCGGCAATGCACGTAGGGATGCAGTGACAGGCCATCCACCTGATTGAGCAGACCGTTCTGGATCAGTCGCTCGGCGAACCCCAGCTCCATTCCCAGGCTGGTGACGGCGCCAGCCAGAATCGTGACCGGCTTTTTCTGTGTTCTGATGCGGGCCGCGGTTTCTTCGACCAGCGTGCTGTAGTCCTTCGCCGCCCAGGCATCGACCGGGTTTTCCCGATCCCACTCGTTCCAGATTTCGTAAAGATCGATCCGGTTGGCCAGTTCCTGTGTGATGAAACTCACGTAGTTGCCGAATGCCTGTCGCACGACCGGATGACGCGGTTTGGCGTGGTTGTCATAAAACGGGCTGCCGTAACCCAGCACCAGCAGCGGCCTCAGACGATGCTCGCGAACCCCGTCCAGATACGCCTGCCAGACGGGATTGATGCGCAGAAAGCCGCGTCGGGGTTCGACCTGGGTCCAGTACGCGCTGTCGCGAACCGAATTGACGCCTGCGCGCTCCAGCAACTCGAGGGCCTGCGTCGGCAGGCGGTCGCTGCTCATCAGTTGCGCGTCGACGCCGATGATGAAGTGTTCCTCGCCCGTGGCGAAAAGGCTGGTGAACAGCCCCAGCAGAAAGACCGTCAATGATCGTCGTCGACGGAGTGCGGGTGGCTTGGACATGTCTTGGCTCAGTCAGGAAGCACGCTGCGCAGCACTGTCTGGCGGAGCACGTGCCGAGGAAGATCACTGCATCGTGGAATTGCCCGATCCTAGACCGGGTTGTACTGGCGCTGGTCGGGTGTTGTGATGCTGTCCAGTACGGTCTGGGCAAAGAGCGTCTCGTACTGATCCAGCATCAGGTCCAGGTTCAGCAGCGACGCGACGCTGTTGCGCGCCTGAGCACTGAGTCGTGCCAGGAGGCGGGGCTGCTGGTGCAGCTTGAGCATCGCCAGCCCCAATGAGTCGGGATCGTCCGGGCTGCACAACAGGCCGTTGAGCTGGTCCTGGATGATTTCTGTCAACCCTCCCATGCGGCTGGCAATGACCGGACGGGAATAGGCACAGGCCTCCACGGCTACCATGCCGAACGGCTCGTTCCAGATGGACGGCACCACGGCCACGTCGATCTGGCTGTAGAACGTTTCGGGCTTCTGGTAACCGACAAAGCTGATGTTCGGTGAGGTCACCATGGCCTTGAAGCGTTTCTCGTCGTTGATCTGTCCGCGTCCGGCAATCTGCAGCGTTGCGTTGAATGGCAGATGTTGAAACTGATCGATCAGCCAGCCCACGCCCTTCGAGTCCGACAGGGTGCCCAAATAGCCAAAACGCAGCGGCGCGTTGCTCGGCTCTGCCGTTTGCGGGTCAATACTGCGTGGCTGTGGCAGGGCAATCGGTATGGGACTTGCGTTGTGCACCACATAGCTTTTGGCACCCTTGAAATAGCCTTGGGCCTGCAACGTGTCGAGCATGTACTGACTGACGCCCACCACCGTGCTGACCTGGGCCGAGCGCTCGTCATGTCCCTTGCGAAACTGCTTGCACATCACGCATTGGCGCTGGCAGCTGTGGCCTTTCTTGAACATGGTGCTGCTGGGACAGAGCAGATAGAGGTCGTGAAGGACTTGAACGATGGGACGGCCTGACGCCGTGATTTCATCCCACGCCGAGACCGACCAGCCGGTCAGGTTATGGCACACCACCAGGTCCGGCTGCTCCATTTCCATGACCTGACTGACGTACTCGCGCATGCCCACGTTGTAGCGGTCACGCAGGTGCCAGCCGAGGCGGATCAGACGGCCGGGCCGCTGCGCTGTGAAATGCCAGTACAGGTTATGCAGGCCGGCGCGGTAAACCTTGATCTGGTTGACGGCGGTCATGTGCAATCCGGGTTGGTCCGTGGTGGCCAGCACGGCAACCGCGTGGCCACGCTTCTGCAGGCCTTCGACCGTGCGCTGCAGGATGATTTCCGCGCCGCCGCCGATGTCAGGTGCATAGAGGCTGCTGATGAAGAGGATTTTCATAGAGGATATGACCTGTTGAGGCCCAGCACGCCAGCCTCGCCATCGTGGATGGCCTGCTCGATCAGGCTCAGGCGCTGTCCGGCATCACAACGCCTGGCGATCACGCGCAGCAGGCAGAAAAACACCCAGCGGTTGAGTCGGTAGAGCAGAGGGGATGACGCCCAGACGTTTTTGTCGAACCAGGCCTGATTGCGTGCCCCGTAATAGGCACGCAGATCCGAACCGGCCAGCAGATAGTTTTCGTAGACATTTCGGGTGCGTGCCTTGATGTTCCAGGAGTCTTCCAGGTCATCGAGCAGCGCCTCGGGCACCAGATAAATCCGCCCGCCACCCGCGGTGATTCGCCAGGTGTACTCACTGTCATCGGCATACAGCTTCAGTGCTTCCAGCGGCAGGCCGATCTTGACGTAAAGGCTGCGATGGGCCAGTAATCCGCCGTAGGTGGCAAAGGGCAATTGGACTGTCTGTGGCACAGCGTGATCGGCCACCGGTTTGCCCCATGGCAGACGACGCCAGATTTTGTAAGGCAGTTGCGCGATGTGAAAGCCGAAGAAGCTCGATCTCAGCTGGACCGCGTATCGTCGGGGTACGCCTGCTGCGATGTCAGCCTGATGGGTGGGACGAAACCCGAGCACGGCGGTCTTGTCTCGCCCATCGATGCTTTCCCGTTGATGGAGATGATGGTGAAGCACTTCGATGGCGTTGATGGTGGGGGCGTTGTCGTCATCCATCAGCCATATGTACTCGGCCCCGGCATCCAGCGCGGCCTGAATGCCGACCGAATAGCCATGTGCCGAACCGGTGTTGTGCTCCAGCCGGATGACTTCGACCTGACCGGGCCACTTGCTGCTCAGATTCTGCAGCGGCGCGACCGAAGCGTTACTGACAATGATGACCCGCTCGATCAATGGGCTTTCAAGCGAGCGGCTGACCAGCGTGTGCAGGTAGTTGAAACGATCACCATAGGTGAGCGTCACCAGGGTGGTCCGGTGGGTCATGGTCTGTTTCCGGTGGTGGCTTGAGGGGGAACGCCGATGGTCATGATGTGGCTGGCTGGCTGGCTGGCTGGCTGGCATGCACTGCGCGAGCCCTCAAGCCCGCGCTTCCATCCGCGTCAGACTGCTGATCGGCAAAACGACCTTCTGCTGACGTTGCAGCATGTTGAGCAGGATCACGGCGCGCTCGGTGCCATCAGTGGCCAGGAAGATGGCTTCGACATCGCAAAAGCCTCCCGCTTTGATCAGCACCGGCTCGCCCTGGGTAAACACAATCCTTGGGACGGGAGCAGACAGGCGCTCGCGGATCTGCTCGATCAGCTCGTCACGCACCGGCACCGGGTGGCCGCCGAAGGTGACGATGCGGGCCACGCCGCGTGTCGAGCGGATCGGGTACCAGTTGTCGTGTACCTGATCCATGCGGATGAACAGGTAGCCCGGGAACAGTTCTTCCTCGATCGGCGTACGGTTGCTGCGCTTTCTTTCCCCTGACTTGAGTGGCCGGTAGCACTCAAAATGCTGGCGCTGCAGGTGCTCCTCGGCACGGGCTTCCTGACGGGGTTTGGTCTGAATCAGATACCAGCGGGCGGGGCGCTCGGACATGGACATGGGGTCACTCCACTGCCAGTTGCGGGGAAGGGGCAAGTGTTGCGTCAGGGCCAATCCGCACACAGGTATCGTTGGTAACCTGCAGATCGTGAGTCGTGCAATGACTCAGCAGCGCCTGAACCTGTTCCAGACTGTTGAACATCAACACGTCAATGATCGACAGATCACTGACGAAGGGCTGGCCCAACTGTGGATACGTGAAGGGTCGCATAGAGAAAAAGCGCAGCAGCAGACCATTGCGGGCAAAGCGGTCGCGGTCGTAAAGCTGAAGGCCACCCAGCGGGTTGAGCACCGAACTGGCGGACAGCGCGTGAGCGACCCGGATCACCCGGTCCTGCTTGTCGGTGCACTGGTTGATCTTCAGGTCGGAGCCCCGAACCATTGGCGTATCGATCTGCAGATAAGCGCACAGCTCGCGCAAGGCGTTCTCCGCATACAGCGCCAGGTTGTGCTGCGGATGGCGGATCAGTCGCTCCAGTAACGGCATGACCTGCGCAAAGTACGGCGCCTTGCGGTAGCTCTGAGCGATGATATTGATCAGGCGACTGGCTTCGTCTGCAAAGTTGTCGATCAGGCTGCGCTGCATGATGGGCAGTTCGAAGTGGTCTTTTTTCAGCGGGAAGGTAATCAGCCGGGCCTGACCGTTGCTCAGGATCCGGTTCCGGTTTACCCAGCCCGCCCGGATGTACTGCAGGTCGTCGCCCAGGACGAACACGTCAGCGGCTGCGATCAGCTGGAAATAGCCCAGATAGGGAAACAGGTAAGGCTGCATCATTGCTACGGTTCTGGCCATGATTAATTCCTTTTAGGGCTTGAAGAGCGCGTCGTCTGGCGCGTTCATTTGTTGACGGGGTGGTAGTTGTAGCCATACGCCGCGCAGTCGTAGTCCGAGGTGGTTGCCTTGCGGACCACGGCGTTGAAGATGGCGCCCTTGATCAGAATGCCGTTCTGACCGAGGCGGCGTTTGCAGGCCTCGATTTCCTTGAGCGTGGTGATGCCGAAACGCGCGACCAGCAGGCAGGTGCCCGCCTGACGGCCGACCAGCGTGGCATCGGTGACCGCGAGAATGGGCGGGGTGTCCACCAGGATCAGGTCGTACAGGGGCGACAACTCGGTGAGCATCTTGTTGAAGTTGTCATGCATCAGCAGCTCGGAAGGGTTGGGGGCCGCAAAGCCGCAGGAGATGAAATCCAGATGGCGAATCTGGGTGTGATTGATGACCTCGGTGCATTTCAGGCGAGCGGCCAGCGTGTCGGACAGGCCATGCTTGGGTTGCAGGCCGAAGATGCGGTGCAGGTAGCCCTTGCGCATGTCGGCGTCGATGAGCAGTACGCGTTTGCCCGTCTGGGCGATGATGGCGGCCAGGTTGCTGGACACGAATGACTTGCCCGCACCGGGCGACGGGCTGGAAATCATCAGTACGTTGTTGCGCGCTTCGAGCATCGCGAAATGCAGGCTGGTGCGCAGGCTGCGCAAGGACTCGATAGCCAGTTCGTTGGGCGCCGCAATGCTCAGCAGCCGGGATTCCTTGGGAGCACCGCCGCCCTTGGTGGTTTTCTCCAGACGATCCTGCTGGCGGGAGTACGGCAGCGATGCGTAGACCGGCATGCCGCTGTTTTCGATGAATTCGGCACTTTCCACGCCGCGGTAGAACGCCTGGCGAACAAAAATAATGGTCACGGCCACCAGTGCTCCGACCAGCGTGGCCAGCAGCACGACCAGCGTCTTCATCGGCTTCACCGGACGTTCGACGTTGGTGTCTGCGTTGTCGATCACCCGGACGTTACCGATGCTTCCCGCCCGTAGAATGTCCTGTTCCTGACTCTTGTTGAGCATCAGGGTGTAGGTCTGGCTGGTGACCTGCATGTCGCGGGTCAGGCGCAGCAATTCCTGCTGCGTCATAGGCAGGGCCTCGATCTTCTTCAGCAGGCCCTGTTTCTGTTGTTCAAGCTGGCTCATCTGACTCATCAGGCTGCGATAGGTCGGATGCTCCTGGGTGTACAGCCGTTCGATCTCGACGCGCTTGAGCTTGAGCTCCGACAGCATCGAGTCCAGTTTGACGACCTGATCCAGCACGCCCTTGGTCTCGATGCTCAGGTCCACCGATTTGGCGCTGGTCTGAAAGTTGTTAAGGGCCACTTCGGACTCTTCCAGCTGCTTGCGCACCATGGGCAGTTGCGAACGCAGGAACTGCAGGCGCTGTGCGGCTTCGGCCGAGCTGCGCTCAACGTTCTGGCGCACATAGAGGTGGCTGACCTCGTCCAGAATCTTGTTGGCCTTGTCGGCGTCCTGGTCCTCGATGGACAGGTAAATGATCCCGGAGTCTTTGCCCGCTTCGGTGATCTTCAGGCGATTCTGATAGATCAGCGCCGAGGTCAGAGTCCGCTGGCGCGAAACGGTGAACTCAGTGCCAGGATGCGCATGCAGGGCGGAGACCTGGATCTTCACGCCGTTGCCCTCCACGATCCGGTTGATGGCGCCGCTGAGCAACAGGTTGTGGTCGCTGTCATACAGCGAAAACTGGCCGGGATTGCCTGCCACCAGCGTCAGCTTTTCGCCCAGCAGGGCTTCGGGTACTTCCAGCTGGAAGACATCGATTTTTTCGCCGCCCCAGGCGTACTGGGTCATGCCGAACAGCGGCTCGG
>JAAIGE0100839703.1_pt1 | contig 16015 bp, 16 predicted proteins | sample 6487951 | NCBI WGS metagenome assembly JAAIGE01 (sample SAMN13974128, study PRJNA590717) | phyllosphere metagenome | biome: tomato field; feature: multiple bacterial spot infested tomato fields; material: tomato leaves; isolation source: leaves from tomato fields | host: Solanum lycopersicum ... | reverse complement strand
GTCGGGGCAGTTCTGGCACGACAGCGAAAAATAGGATTCGAATGCAAAGTCGCCGTCCAGCGCCTGGACCTGCTCGATCACCTCCTGCGCCAGCTTCGAGGGATGCCCACCGACCTGAAGCAGCGCCAGGACGAGCGAAGTGAACTCGTGCCCCATCGGAATTCCGGCAAAGCGCACAGACACATCGGTGCCGACCCGCCGGATCAGGAAGGACGGCCGCCGCGCCTCCTCGTCGTCCCGTACATAGGACACCGCATCGGACAGCGCCGCGATCTCTCCCAGCAACGCCTCCAACTCCCCCGACTTCGCCGACCCATCCAACGACGCCACCAACTCGATCGGCTGGACAATATTCGCAAGATAGGTCTTCAGCTGGGTCTTCAGGTTCGCGTCGAGCATGTGCAGGGTCCTGGGGATAAACGGAATGGTGGCGCGGGGCCGGCGACGATGCCGGCCCCGCACATGTCGGCTCAGATCTTGCCGACGAGGTCGAGCGAGGGAGCGAGCGTTTCTTCGCCCTCTTCCCACTTTGCCGGGCAGACTTCGCCCGGATGCGCGGCGATGTACTGCGCGGCCTTGACCTTGCGGAGCAGTTCCATCGCGTTGCGACCAACACCTTCCGACGTGATCTCGACGAGCTGGATGACGCCCTCTGGATCCACGACAAAGGTGCCGCGATCCGCCAGGCCCTGGCCTGCACGCATGACTTCGAAGTTGTTGGTCACGACGCCCGAGGGATCACCGATCATGGTGAAGTTGATCTTCCCGATCGCGGGCGAGGTGTCATGCCAGGCCTTGTGGCTGAAATGCGTGTCGGTCGACACCGAATAGATTTCCACGCCCATCTTCTGGAACGTGTCGTAATTGTCGGCCAGGTCTTCCAGCTCGGTCGGGCACACGAAGGTGAAGTCCGCCGGGTAGAAGAAGAACACGGCCCACTTGCCCTTCACGTCCGCGTCGGTAACGGTCAGGAACTTGCCCTCGCGATACGCCTGAGCGGTGAACGGCTTGATGCTGGTGCCGATGAGAGACATGGCTTTTCCCTTTCTGAATTGGTGCACTGCACATGGTGATGCTGCGGCGCAGCGGCAAACAGGAATTGCCGATATCTGTGGCAGACGCGAGCGATTTAACGTGTCCGGTGCGCTTCCTGGTTCATAAGGCTTGCGCTGAACGCCCGGTCGTCCTAGGCGCCTGTCCACCGTGTCGGGGAGTGGCGCAGTCTGGTAGCGCGCCTGCTTTGGGAGCAGGATGTCGCAGGTTCGAATCCTGTCTCCCCGACCACTTTACAAAAATCGTTGCAAATCAGTTAGATAGATGCCGGTGCTGTAGCATGTGCAGGTGCATTTGCTGTAGCAAACGCGGCTATCGCACCTTGCCTTCCAGGTGGTTTCGTGATGATTACGTCTAAGGTCACGATCAATCCTGCGTGGCTTGGGGTTGATCGATGGCGAAAACTAACCTGAAAGCGCAGAAGCGCGCGAAAGCGGCATTCACCGAGATTTTTGATAATCCTGCGTCTGTCCTAGTCATACACTACTCGTGCGAGAGCTTTTATGATCGCCCCCGCGGCGATTCGCCGCGCATTACCTCAATCGCAATTAGACGCCTTGATTCAGCTCAAACAACTTCGTTCTCAATTCATCAAGTTGCAGAACTTCACCAAGCTGACTTAGTCGCCCTTGAAGCGAATTATGATGCCTTCGAGCGAGAAATGCTTGATGGATATTTTCAGTTCATTCAGAGGAACGAACGCGCGCGCTGGTTACATTGGAATATGAGGGACATAAACTACGGGTTTGCAGCCATCGAGCATCGATACCGAGTTCTTGGCGGAATTCCCACCATCATCGACGATGACAGAAAGTATGATTTGGCGCGCCTACTAATTGAACTCTATGGTCCTGATTACACGGGTCACCCTCGATTAGAGACTCTCATGGACTTGAATCATATTTCAAGGATGGCCTTCAAGTCGGGTCGGGAGGAAGCAAACGCCTTTGAAAATCGCGACTATGTCTCTTTACACCAGTCCACGCTTCGCAAGGTTGACGTATTGGGCAACATCGCCACGCGGCAGAATAACAAATCACTGAAAACGCGTGCGACATGGTGGGCTAAAAATGGGTCATCAGTCCGTGGCACGTTTGAATATTTGGTTGCCCATCCAGTATTCGTTATAGTATTTGTTATTGGTGCCGCCATAGCAACCTTCCTCGGTCTCTATATTAGCTTGAGGTAGAAAAAGCTGCTTTGTGGTGGATCGCACACACTTTCCGCACCACTGGACGACACAATAGCTTGCAGCCCTATGGACGCTTCACCGCACGAATCACCTGCGGGGGAGACACGATACCATGGGGAACACCGACAACGCCGCGCTCATTACGGCGGCGGACATGCTTGAGCTGAACGCGATCGGCGATGCGATCTTCGCCGATTGGTTTCCGAACCACCGCCCCGGCGATCCGGTGCCGGCGATGCCGCCCCCTCACATCATGCAGGAAGCCCGCGAACTGGCATTGCGACACCGCATGGTAGCTGCTCGCCGGCGGGGGCAGTAAGCGGCCTAGCGCAGCACCTTCCCGTCCCTACGGGGCCGGGAAGCAATCAGCTTACTTCCGCCGCAAAGTCGAGGTTCCTACGGCGGTAGCCCAGGTCACTTTGCAAGTGACGCCTAATCCGATCGTATGAGACGACCTGCAAACGGTTGGACAAAGACTCGTTTACGTTACCACGCATCGATGTCTGTCCCGGTGTTTCGTGCCGGGAGTCGCCGATCAGCAGCAGCACGCTCTTTGGTCGAACAATCTCTTTGACGCCTGTCATCGACCGAACTGTATCAACGTAGCGATCGAACTGGTTCAGGTAGCTCGTGCATTGCACAAGCGCCTTATTAGCGGTTGGGCTGAAAGCGTCGGCCTTCACGTTGGCAAACTGAACGTCCGCGCGCTTTAGCTCGATAATCCACCATGTATATCCATCTGAGTTCGCAGCAACTGCGAGGAAGTCGGGTATCTTGCCGGGCGACCCATTCGGCTGATGCAACGCAATTTGTTGTTTGGGGAACAGCCAAATGCCATGATGGCCTGTGCTGGGGGTTATATACTGCGCAAGGTAAGGCCGCTGCTCAATGCAGCGCTGGATGGCTTCCTCATCTTTCGCAGCCAGGGCTGTATCGAACGCTTCAAGCCAATCTAGGCGAATATGGCTCGGACTGCCGTAGAGGGCACCCGGAAACCGCTGCGCTTCCTTCGCCTCGTATTCATCAAAGTCTGCGTCGGTCATTATCTTGAGAACGGGCACGGATCACTCCCGGCGTGGCCTGATACTACGTTGTGGTCTAGCTAGGAGCGCACAGCAAATCCGAAGCGAGGGGGGCCCGGGCCGATTTGACATGAAAATTGAGGTCCGCCCTTTGACAGGGTTTCGCGCCGGCCGAGTCGTTCGCGTTTTCGATGCTTTGTGATTCGACGCAACCTATCGCCAAACGCCATGAGCACGCCGCGCCCCGAAGCTCGCCGGGATCGCAGCGATAGCGCGAAAAGCTGGCGTGCCTTAACGGATCGGCGTGGGCGCGGCTCGCACCACGCCGGCGATGTTATCGGATCGGTTTGCCATCCTCATGCCGACAGACGCAGTGCGGGCGCTCCGAGGCTTGCTGGTGCGTAACGGCACTGTTGCGGCTGATTACCCCGCGCACACCAGATCAGCGCTGTGCGAGCCTGTGTGGCCGCTGGCGACGTTGTGGCCCCGCGTGAGCGTTCTGGGTTGCGAAACGATCAGACATAAAAGCGAACTAAAAAGATTTGGCTTTGCTTCGTGGTGATACCCCCCCCGGGGGGGTGCCCCACTCCTATGCCCGCCTCTCTACCCGCTGGATGGCAGCGCGGCTCACGCCATACTGCTTAGCCAATACGCCCAGCGATACGCCCTGTGCGCGGCTTGCGAGCACCGCTTGCTGTTGCGCCACGGTGAGGGCGGACGGACGTCCTAGCGCCTTCCCTTCGGCCTTGGCACGCGACAGGCCGGCTTGTGTGCGCTCGATCAGTAGATCGCGCTCGAACTCCGCGACAGCCGACAGCACGCCCATCGTCATCTTGCCTGCCGCGCTGGTGAGGTCCACACCGCCAAGTGCGAGGCAATGCACGCGAACCCCCTGCCCTGCCAGCGCCTCCACAGTAGCGCGCACGTCCATTGCATTGCGCCCTAAGCGGTCTAGCTTTGTCACGATCAGCACGTCGCCATCCTCAAGGCGATCGACCAGCTTAGCGAAGCCCGCGCGCTCCATAGCCGCGACCGAACCCGACACGGTTTCAGCGATCACCCGGCGCGGTTCGATCGCGAATCCCGCCGCCTCAATCTCACGGACCTGATTGTCGGTGGTCTGGTCGGCGGTGCTGACACGGCAATAGGCGAAAGTACGGGCCAAAAGAACAACTCCTGTATCGAAAGCGTGTCTCGGAACTAGCGCCGTATCGCAATCATCGTCAAGCTATATTTCGATACATGCTGAGCATCTGGCACGTAATCGGTCGTTTTCGATACAGGCGGATTGGCGGTGCGCGGCGTGTGCGGGATCGCCCCCCGGTGTGTTGCTTGCATGATGCGGTGGTAGCAGCGGGCCGCGGCGTTGGTCGCGACGTGGAACGTGGCCCGCCGTGAACTCCGGGGTGGTGTGGAGCGGCGGGCTATAGGTACCGTGGTTCCATTTTACTGGGATGGCGATAGCATGAGCCTTATCAGGGAGACCTAATCGTATGCTACTATCCACCGCGCTTGGATTGAACGTAAGCCAGCCGATGTTGGACTTTGTCGACATCGACCTCGATTTGGACTTCCCTCTTTACATAGACCCCATCGGCTTCGTGAACCCGCTCGATCACTTCGCCAAGGAATGTCAGGACGACATTAGAGATTTCTTCCAAGCGGTATTACAAGCCATAATCGACGGCGATGTGGAGCGTGGCGAAGCGTTGCTCGCCGCACTTCAAGAGCCGAACGAGACGCATCTAGGCATTTCCCAAGGTGAACCGCGTGGACGAGGTATCGGCCTTATTCAAGCTCAACAGCTCGTTGAAAATCTGCGCGCAAGTCCCGCAGCCCAGACAGGCTTGCTAACTGATCTCACCGATTGCGCCTTGTTCATCGACGGGATCGGCGCTGATAAGGTGTCGGACATTACTACGAACATCATTAGGCGCCATCTAATAGAATACACCCAACAGCAATTCGAACTTCTTGGCGTGGCCATAGATGGGGATATTCCTACCGGACGGATGTGGGTGCGGGGTGAAAGTAGGTGGGAGACGGACCGATATGATCGTCTTCCGTTGGTCGATGGGAAGCGTGTTCTGCTCGTGCCGAAGCGTTATGTGCGCTGGAAAGGTGGAATGCAGCAGCTTGCGACCCACTACTACACGCATTTTGTTACAAACTTCATTCGCGACGAGCAATTACGAACAGATGGTCACTTGGTTACCGTCATTCGAACGAAGCGCGGAGAAAAGAGGCAGGTTTATAAGAAGGACATTAAGGCAGATATGCCGCCAACCAAGCGGAATCTTGCACACTTTTCAGTGGAAAACCCCGGAGTTTATCGAGACTTCAAAGCTGCGGTAACCCGACGCGGTTCACTTGGCCTTCGTCGCCTGATGGAGCTTGACGGTGAGCCATTTGTCGAGCGGGTGTTCAACGAGGAACTATCTCGCGTTCTTCAACACATTCCTACCGGCAGGCGCGATGCTACGGCCTATCACCATACCGTTGCCGGTATAATCACTTACATGTTCTATCCGATGTTAATCACGCCGACGCTAGAACTCGACGTCAATCAGGGGCGCAAGCGGATTGACATCTCCTTTGCCAATGCGGCGGAACGCGGTTTCTTTTCCGAGATGCGTCTTGATCCCTTCTTGCAAGCTCGCGAGGTGATGGTGGAGTGCAAGAACTACGCCGAGGATTTGGCCAACAATGAAATTGACCAGATGATTGGCAGGTTTGACCCTCGCCGAGGTCGATTGGGAGTGGTTTGCTGTAGAACCGTCGAGAATGAGGATAGGTTGCTTGAGCGGTGCCGAGACGCCATGCGAGCCCAACAGGGCGCTATCCTTGTATTCAATGACGCCGATTTTATTGAGCTTCTTGGACACCACGACATCGGCCGCGCCACAGCTCTTGAAGCGATGTGTCGCCGCAAGTTTAGAGACTTATTGCAGTAGCGCTAACGCGAGTTCGCTTCGATCAGCGCCGCGCCAAAATCATCCACCCCGGCGCTATCCCGCTTGGACACGTCACGGCTCTTTTTCGCCAGCCCGAGCTTGATGAGGTTCGCGCCTAGCAGCGTCACGTTGCGACGGTAGTTCTCTTGATCGACCGGCTTGCTTTCCAGCAAGTCGGCGGTCGCCTGTTCGCACAGCATTGCGAGCGTAGCGGCATTCATAAGCAACAGGCGTTCCGATGGGGTCGGGTTTCGGCCTAGCTGTTCGGCAAGCTCCAGCCCGATCGATCGGAATCGCTTGGCTTCCATCGTGCGGCCGTCGATCTTGCGGCCGGCAACGTTCATGTCGAACGCGATTGGCTCAATGGACATGACGACTATATCCCAATTGCTTGATCGCGTTGTGGACCCGAGCGCGAGTTGAGGGTGTGATGTGAGCGCGATCGTGGATCACATTCGATACGGTAGTCGGCGACACGCCAGCCTGTCGGGCAACATCGGGGATAGAGACCTTCCGGGCGCGTGCTGGCACGTTTGTCCGGTTCACCCTCACCAGCGCGGCGGGATTGGTTTTCACCCTTTCCAAGTAGGATAAGACACGACGACGCACGTAGTGGGGCTCCAAACCCGCAAGCTGGCACACGTCGTGGAAATCCTTGGAGTCGCCGTTGAACCAGTCGAGCGCCGATTGCTGGACGGCATCACGCCCGTATCCCACGCATCCTGCCCCTGCGGCTTCCTGCGCAGCATTGACAATCACGCCAACAAACAGGCGCTGTTCCGGGATGATGGTATCGGCGATCATGCAACACGTCGCAGGGTAGCTTTGCACCGGCATCCGGCTTCCAGCGGTGGTGTGAAGCATGGTCCGAGCGGCGTCGCGAAAGGTTGATTGAGGGGAACCCCGTTTGGGTTCATCCCCGGCACCTGTGCATGAGCAAGACGCACCCGTTCGTCACCAGCCGTGCGCCAATATCGACGCTGGTCGGCGGGCAGCGCACCGAAGCGCTGTGCGATCTGCCATCCGGTGAGCTTGGCGGCTTCGGCAATCTGGTGGGCGGCGTTGCCGGTAACAGCCTTCGTGCGAGCTCGCCGGAGTGCCTTGGCGTGGTTGTCCAGCAGCTTTTCTGCCTGATCCGGGGAGGTGCCGTTTCGGATTGCCTTGACCAACATTTGGCGCTGTGCGGCGGTGATGCTGCCGCGCGTGGCGACTAGGATCGACTTCGCATTGCGGGTGGGATCGACGGCATGGGCAATCAGGGCTTCGCGGGTCGCGTGGAGCGAACGAGCCTGTAAAACAGAAAGTCCAACAGCGCGCCGGATCTGGGCGGCACGGCTGTCGGCGCTGCCACGTGCGGTGAGCATGCGTTGGGCGGTATCGCGGAGCGCATTGGCGCTTTCGTAGAGGTATGCGGCGCGGAATGAACGGATAGCGTTGTTACGCGCGGTTACGGCATCGGCAGCGTTCGTGTTCGCGACATGCCCGACTTGTGCAGCAGCGAGTGCCGCGACGGCCGCGAAGAACGACGCCAACGCGACAGACATGCTGGTGGCATCCAGCGCGTCAGGGACTAGCCCGCGTTCGGGATCGTCGGTGCCAATGAGCGTGGCGAGCTGGTCGGCGTAATGGTCGCGGGCTTCGTGGCCTTCATAATCGGCGTTGTCCATGAGCGCGCGAACAGAAAGCAAGTCGAACATGGCGATTGCATCATCAAGCGCCGCGTCGATCGTTTCGTTCAGGTCCGCCTCCTGCCGTTCCGTGAGCTGGTCGATAGGGTCGATCACAGCGCCACCTCCGCGACGTTGGCGGACGACGCGCGCAAGTGCGGTTCGATCAGGCGGCGGACGTGCTTGGGCAGCTCATCGGCGATAGTCGGGAAATACATGGTCATGCTGTCGCCAAGCATCCGCTGCATGACGGGGGCGCCGGGAAGCTGCCCCTGTGCGAGCAAGTGAATTGCCAGCTCCACACAGGCCGTCACGATCGCAGGCGGGGTGGCGGCAGCAAGCGGATAGCCGTGCGGGCATCGATCGGGCACGCGCGGCCATGCGAGAGGCTGTGTCGGTGCAACGGGGCGGCCCTGCCACCGCATGCGGTCCAGCAACGCTGTAGCCGTGATGAGGGCTTGCGATTGCGCCGGCTCCCGTGCGCTAGTCCACGCTCCTGCAAAGAGGCGCGTATCGGCAACCGTTTGAGCATCGGAGAGGCTGACATACGAATTAACGCCGGCACGGATCGTCCAGGCGGGCACAGGGTCGGTCACGTCAGATATACCTTGTGGAGCATGCCATCGGGGAGCTTACGGCGCTCGTGGCGCGCGACCTTGAGGGTCGCGGTGTCGGGCAGCTCGAAAGTGTCGCCAATGGCAATGGGATGGGGATGGTCGATCAACCACACGGTTGCGGCAGCGTCGGCCACGGTTTCGCGTGATGCGGGGGCGAGCATCTTGCCGGGGCTGTAGGTGATGCGGGCACGGTGATCGGTGAATATGCCGGCTTGAACCTTGCCGAACGCGTCGCGCTTGCCCGCGTGAAGCTGGCGCACGGTGTCGGTCATCAGGGGTAACAGGTCGGCAAGCATCGGGCACCTTGGAACGAGGGTGCCAGCCGCGCGTCCGGACAAGGAGAGTGGACGCCGCTGGCTGTCGGGGTTTTGCATGCACGGGCACTCGCCGACTGATCCCGCGCCGGGTGGTGGCACCCGGCCCCTTCCCACTCCCGATGCGCGCGGCGGGCAACCTTTCCAGCGCATCGGATCGTGTGGGAGGCTTCGTTATGCCCGCCGGGGTATTACTACGCCGCCTTGATGCCCTTGAGGCGAGCGGCGGCCTTGGGATGCTTGATGACGAAACCCGAATACCATTCGGTGCGCGTGCGGAGCGCGGGCTTGTCGTCCACCTCGCCGAGATCGCGCGCCTCGATCGGCTTCGTCTGGATGCCGTGGAGCGTGTCCGCGCCGAAGCGGACGGCGTAGATGCTGGTGGTCGCGTTCGCGGTGCCCTGCGCCTCATCAAAGGCCAAAATGTCCGCGCCCGTCTCGTCTTCCTCGACAAGCCCGAACGGCACGCCCGCGTAGCCATCCAGCTCGCGACCCAACTGGTCGGTGCTGATGGTGAGCGCGTTGACCGAACGAGCGAGTTGGCGAGCCTTGCGACGCACGGTCTTGTTCATGAGCAACAGCGACGGAGTGCCGCGCACCGCATCGACCAGCTCGTCCAGCATTTCCAGCGTCAGCACACCGCCATTCGCACCGGCAGTCAGTACCTGCTCGCCGGTGAGGCGGCGGTTGAGGCCGTCGAACGCCTTGGGATTGGCCGAAGTGTCACCATCGAAAAACGTGCGGAGCCACGTCAGTGTCGCGGCCTTGGCCTTCAAGCCGTCATGGATGGCGCGGGTGTCATTGTCGCCGGTCTGCATGGCGATCTGCGCCACGTCAAAGTCGCTGTCGCCGCCGAGGATGGTCAGCGTTTCCGTCAGCGGGTTCACGACGCCGGCGGAATCCACATATCCTTCATTGAAGCCACGGAAGGCCACGCCGGGGAGCGACTGTTCGCGATTGTAGGTGTATGCGTTCCCGGCGATATTGATGAACGGCAGCGCGGCGAGCACCGGGTTCTCGGTCGCGAAAATCTCGACAACACCGGACGTAAGCTGATCAGGGTTCAGCTTCGCCCATTCCGATATGGTCAGCACTTACAGGTTCCTCTCTTGTTCTTTTACTTGCGGTATCCGCCGGCCATCCGGGCAAATACCGGCAGGGACGAAGGATCGGGGGTAGTCGGCGTGATTGCCGGTTTGCCGCTGTCGGTCGCGGGCACCGCCGGCTTGGCGTCGAACACGCCGGTCGCCTTGGCGGTGTGGAACCATGCGAGCTGGTCGGCGGGCGACAGGCTGGCAGGGATCAAACCGCGCAGGTGCTCTGGCACGCTGGCAAGCACGGTGGTGGCGGTGTCGGTGAGCTGCGCCTTGAGGGCAGCAAGCTCCGCGACGGCGGGATCAGGGGTCGGTGTCTCGTTTTCCATGTCGGTTCCTACAGGGGCAGCGCCAGCGCGGCAGACTCGTCGCGGCGGGATTGAAGTTCGCGCATCGCGGCGGCGCGGTCGGGGAAGCCATCGGGGTTGAGCGCCATGAGGGCGTCAGCCGGCGACCAAAGCCCCAGGTCGATTTTATCGCGGGTGTTGGCGAGCTGTTCGGCTTCGGTGAGGCTGTCTTGCAGCTCCGCGAAGTCCACGGCGATCGTTGCGTCGTCGGGGATGGTGCCGGGGCGATGCGTGTTGACGACAGCCTTGAGCACCGCGAACAAGCGGGCTTCGGCGATGCGCCATTGCGCGATGTCATCTAGCCTTTCTTCACGGAGTTCGATGCGCCCCGCATGCTTGGCGCTACCGGACTCCGCTACCTTGGACAGGTCGAACACGTCCGAACCGACGCCATGCGTAGCGGCGGTCTGTCGCAACACGAACTCAATCGCCGACAGGATCGATGAAATTGGGGAGTTCGGGCTGGCGAAACCAAATTGCCCGCCTTGAGGCAGTGCAATTGCGCGGTCGGGGCCAAATTGCAGCACCTCGTTCGCGCTGATGCCGGTTGCCCACGCCTGTCCGTGCGCCTGTGTTTCAACCGATCGCCACAAGTTCGCGAGCGCGACGTTCACGGCGTCTTGCGCCTCGATTAGGTCGTTACCGCCGGGGAGGAAGAACTGGTCATCGGGCAAGCGGTCGAACAGCGGCACGAACGGCAGCACACCGTAGGGGTTTGCGTTGCCGGGGTTGCCTTCGATCCGGCGCGGCACGCCGCGATAGTTCAGGTGCCGGAAGCCTGTGGCAGTCCAGTCGAAATAAGTCACATCTTCGGCGCGGGTCGCACCATGCGTGATGATGACGCGCTCCGGGTTCTCGGGGTCGCTATAGAGCACGTCCAGCACATTCGGCGTGATGACGTTCAGCGTCGGCGTGCCGGTCGCGTCGTTGAAGCCGATTTGAAGCAATCCCGTCTTGCATAGCTTCACATACCGCGACGCCTTCTTGAGCACTGCGTCAGCGTTCGTTGCACGATAGAGCGCGTCCATCGCCGCTTGATCAACGCCGGTGAACACACGCCGGGGTTGGATGCGATAAGTGTTCGCCCGGCGATTGGTGATCGCTCGCACTAAATTGATGCTGAAAACACGAAACTGTTCGGGTCGCGCCCAACGGCGGGCGATGAGCTTGAGTGTCTCTTGTGACTGCTCATCCCAGTAATAGCGAAGACGACGCGCATAATCGTCCTTGCGATCGCGCGACGCAGATGCTATCCGAACAGTGTCAGTTGCGAACAACACTTGACGCACAAAGCTCCAAACAGACGAAAGTGGTAGCAGTATAGCTCAAAACTGCTTGTGAGTCACGAGTTATATTCATCGTGGCACCGTATGTGCGCCAACATTTTTCAGCTTTGTCGCTGCGAAGACTTCAAAATCGACCGGCTGAACCGGCTTGCGAGCGCAGTATGCATCGAACAGGCTGGAGGCTTCACGCATCGACCGGCACTCACGCGCGCATAGGGGCACATGAGCACCACCGTTCAGCACGCACGCCGCGACGGCCGGGCCGCGTCCGTTGCAATGGATGCCCTCAAGCTCATACGGGTTCAGGGAGACGTGACGCAGGGAGTACGCAGCCCATGCGAGCGCGTGCACAAAGTCATCGTGCGCGCCGCGCGGATGCGTGAATTTGGGAACAGACGCTTCCCCATCGGTCGCCTTGCCATCCGCGTGCACCTCGAACACGGCGAGTTCGGCAAGCAGGTCTTTGAAGGCGGGATGGATGTGCAGGCGCTGTTCGGCGGCGGCCTGATACAGCCCCATGAAGGCCTGATACTTCGTGCGCCGCGAAGGATGGACCACCTCAACGCCGGAGCTGAACGGCTGTGTCGCGGCCCAATCCGCCACATCCTGTGCGCCGTAGGACTCCAGCGTAGCACGGCTCATGCCGTAACCCCGATGGTATCCGTCCAGCCGGCTCTTGATGCCGCCAAGGCGGCCAAGGAACACGCTGTCGGCGTCCAGCACGAACACGTGCTCCTCATCGTCTAGCACGATCTTGGCGACACAGGCGGTCACGGTGCGGTCGCCGTGGCGCGATCCGCCAAAGGCGCGATCCAGACCACCGCCGACGATGTAGGCGGACCCGGCTGCGAGAGCCTTCACGTCCAGCGGGTATTCGTGCGTGCACGCCGCCAGCACATCGGCGGGAAACAGGGCGCTGGTCGCATCGCCCCAGCGGTTCAGGTGATACAGCGCAAACTCATGCGGGAGCATCTGGCGCGACAGTGACCGGAGCTTGATTTCGCTTATCCAAGGCGGCGCATTGCGGCATGCATCGTCAAGGTCGGCATAGGAGATGTGGCTGAACGCGATCGACGTATCGGGATCGGTCGGATGGTTCGCAGCCTGATACAGCTCAAAGAGCTTGTTGGACTTGGGGGAGACGGTGCTGTCGATCAGCATGAGAGAGCCGGCGGTGTCCAGCAGCGAGCCGGCGAGCGCCGCAAACACCTCATCGCCGCGCGGGGCCGCGTGAAGCTCCGATTGCTGGGCACATGATAGCTTCTTGCCCCACAGCGCGGCGGGGTTGGCGCTGAACGCCTGAATGGTGGAACCGGCGGTCGGGAACTCTATGCGGTCGCCCAGCACGTTGATGGTGCCCGCCGCGACCAGACGCTTGAGCAACGGGGTTTGCTCGAAAGCCTCTCGGATCGACCGGAACGCCGTATCGACCACCTGCTTCTCGCTGTTCGCGACAACGGCGGTCATCTCGGTAGCGCGCGTCAGAAAGCGCCACACGATAATCATGGCAGACGTAATGCTTTTTCCATGCCGCCTTGGCCACGCAAAGACAGCGACAGACACATCCTTGCCGTCCAGAGCCTTCGCGATCTCGGCAGCTTCGCGAGGTCCAGGAACGAACGGAGTGAACCCGCCGGTGCTCGACCGCACACGTGGTTGCACGTCATCCAAGAACTTGAAAAAGCCTGCGCTGCCGGAACGCCATGAGGCGATCGACGCGGCGAGGCTGGATGTAGCAGACGTGGTGGACAAGCGGATGGACCCGGAGAGCTGATTGGAACGCCGCGTAGTCGCGGGATCAGCCTAACAACGCTCGACTTGAGCGGCCCCTGTCCGGGCGTGGACCGCACGCGGTCCTGAAAGTTCAATGCCTTGCGCCGCTTCGCGGCTAGTGGCTCGCTGTGTTCGCCATGAGCGCGCTAACGTGATCGCCTCGAACGCCGCGAGTTTTAGGAACCCCGGAAAACCTGTAGATGTAACCCGATCTTCTAGCGGGGTTCTTGGGATCGCCGAGAACCCGGTTATTCTATCAAAATCATTCCCTCATGGGAAGATGTTTCTTCAACTCCGCGGTCCCGGTGATGCTCGAATTGAATTAGGTCAGTATTTCTGTCTTTTGACAAAAAAGCGACGTGGTGAGCGTCGCTTGGATTCCCGAACGAAGTGAGGGAATCAGAATCATCTGAATCATGAATCTAAGTAATAATTATCTTTATATATATTCTTATACCTGCACGTACACGCGAGCGCGCGCATTATGCGCGGGGGTGCACGCGCTAGGGGGTTACGACTTTCCCCGAACTCGCTCCGGGGAGGGCGCTGGGACGAACCATCTCTCGACCAGCATCGGTCGCGGCGAGGGTTCTGACCTTGCGGGACCGGCGGTGCAATAGGTCATATTTGCCCGGAAAGGCACCGTACAGCGCGATCTTGATCATTTGGCTACCCGACTAGCATCATCGCCGTTCCTTTGCATCTAGCGGCCCTCTATGGCGCTTTTCGCAAAATCAAACTCCACCCCATCGAAGCGCACCTGCGCCATTACCGGAGCGAGGAACCGCACCGTGCCCTGCCGCACAGCGCCATAGCCGGCGGTGGTGCTTTTCTGGTCATGCCCTAGCGCGACCGCGATCTGGTCATCCACAAGCCCAACCTCCACCCGAAGCCGGTCTGCCAACTCATGCCGGAAGCTATGCGCGCCCAAGCCATCGGCACCCGCCTTGACGCCAATACGAGTGAGATAGTCGCGCCAGAAGGCCGAAGGCTCCGCGCCGAGCTGGTCGCGATCGTTCGCCACCAGCTCCGGGAACAGGCGGCTGTCACCACCAGCTTTGCGGCGATCCTCCACGAAGGCGACGAACCCGAGCTCTACCAGCTTGGCATGCGCGACTGATGCCCGCGAGTGCCCCGCTTTCGTCGTCTGCCCCTTCTCCGGTGCGTGCTGAATGTCGATGATCCACGCGCCGCTTTCATGCTGGGAGACATCTTCGGTGCGAAGCTGTGCCGCTTCGCCGACACGCATGCCGGTGAACAGGCACAGCAGAGGTATCCAGTAGCGCCAATCGTTCGCCCGAACCTCGCCGGGCCGGTGCTCCTTGCCGTCCGCCTCGAACCCGGTGAACAGGGGCGATGCCAGCACCTTGTTTAAGCGATCCGTGCCGAGCGGCGGGCGCGGGTTCTTGCCGCGCACCTTGTCGTGGAACAGGCCGGCGCATGGGTTTGACAAGTCCCAACGTTCTTTGATGAGCCAAGCGAACAGCGGGGATATGGTGGATAGGTGCTTGTTGACCGTCGTGAGCGCCGTGCGGGGCATGTCGGTGGCGCGGGCCTTTGCTACCGCCTCTCGCATGGACAGGCCGCGCATATCGCCCCTGTCTCGCCACTTCGGCGGTAGCTGGCGCAACGTGTCGCGGTATTCCCGGACGTGCTCCGGCTTGATCGACGCGACCGCGCGGCCGGCCCCGACGAACGCCGCGAATTGCTCGATAACCTTGCGATCCTGCTTGAGCGTGTCGTGGCGTTTTCGGCCTTCGGCGAGGCGCTGTTCAGCGTAGCGGTCGAACAGGTCCAGCAACGTCTCGCCGGGCTTGGCCTTGTCCGCCTGCCGCTGGCGCTCATCACGGATGAGGGCGCTTCTAGGCTCTGCGTTCAGCTCGCCGGAGTATCGGCGTTGATGGATCGCCAACGCCTCAATCGCGCTTTCCGCCAGCCCGGCGACCAGCGCCTCGTATTCCGAGCTACCCTCCACAATCGCCAACGAGCGAGCGGCAATCATGCGATCTGCCATGGCACGGAACGTCCCGTCGTCGCCATCGGCATGCCGGCGGGTCAGGCGGCGAAGGTCCGCTGCCCGCTTCGCCATCTCCGCGTCCTGTGCGGCATCGTCTGCCGGAAGGGCGCGACGCTGGTCTTCAAGTCGCTGCAACAGTGCCTCATGCTGTCCAAGCACCAGCGCTGGCACTGTCACCTGATGGCGAGGCGGTGCTTGTCGCGCGGGCAACGCCGTGAACGTCTCACCCCGCGCTGTCGCCCATTCTCGCTTCCATTCGTCCAGTACCGCCAAGGCACGATCAGACGCGATGCGGCGATCGGTGGTACCCATCGACAAGACTCGTTCCTTAGGCTTGCCGGGGGCGTGGAGGGCGCGCGGGACCGGCACGCGAAGCTGGCGAAGGCGACGGACGCGCAGGCCGTGATCCGCGTCGAGCAGATCAGCGTCTCGGGCGATCCCGGCCCGAACCGCCTCGAGATGCAGCTCGACGACAGCCTCTACCTCGGCGACCGCTGGGAGTACCGGATCCGCCGCGGCAACTTCGCGGTCAAGGCGAACGGCGCGCGCCCGCTGCCGCCCGGTCGGATCTACGCCGAGTTCCCGCCGGAAAGCGTCTGGGTCTTCCCCGCCGCCTGAAGCCGACCGCACGGGGGCCGACGGCGTCGCCGGCCCCCGCCATCCCGCTCCGGAGAGACCC
>JAAIGE0101367191.1_pt1 | contig 16042 bp, 15 predicted proteins | sample 6487951 | NCBI WGS metagenome assembly JAAIGE01 (sample SAMN13974128, study PRJNA590717) | phyllosphere metagenome | biome: tomato field; feature: multiple bacterial spot infested tomato fields; material: tomato leaves; isolation source: leaves from tomato fields | host: Solanum lycopersicum ... | reverse complement strand
CTGCTGTCGTTCGTCCTCATCATCGTCGGCTACTACGTGCGCAAGAAGGTCGAGGAGAGCCCCGTCTTCCTCGAACTCAGCGAGCGCAAGGAGAAGACGCGCGCCCCCATCGTCCAGCTGTTCCGCAAGCACGCCCTTCTCGTTCTCATCGCCGCCCTCGTCTTCGCGGGCAACAACGCCGTCGGCTACATGACCACCGGGGGCTACATCCAGCGCTACGCCACCAACCCCGACGGTCCCGTCGGTCTCGCCACCGCCGACGTGCTCGGCGCGGTGACCCTCTCGGCCGCGTCGTGGCTGCTGTTCACCTGGATCGGCGGGTGGGTCGCCGACCGGATCGGCCGACGCAACACCTACTTCGTCGGCTGGGCCGCGCAGCTCGTGGGCGTCTTCCTGCTCTTCCCCCTGGTCAACACGGCCAGCGTGGGGCTGCTCACCCTGGGCCTCGTGATCCTGTCGGTCGGTCTCGGACTGACGTACGGCCCCCAGGCCGCCCTGTACGCCGAGTTGTTCCCGGCATCCATTCGCTTCTCAGGAGTGTCGATCTCGTACGCGCTCGGAGCCGTCCTGGGTGGCGCGTTCGCGCCGTCCATCGCGCAGGCGCTGGTCGATGCGACGGGCGGCACGACGGCGGTGACGTGGTACCTCGCCGGCATGACCCTGATCGGCGTCGTAGCGACGCTGCTTCTGCGCGACCGCAGCGGCATCCCCCTCGGTCCCGACCACGAGGCCGAGCAGACGGTCAGCCCGATCCGCGGGGTGATGCGGGCCTGACGGCCCCTCCGTCGAACGGTCCCGTTGCGCGCCGGCGCGGCGGGGCCGTTCTCCGCGTCGCACGCGGCGTCTCGCGCCGGGACGTCAATCAGCGGCGAGCTGCGCGCGGTATCGCGTGGGGCTCATGCCGACCTCGTTGCGGAACGTCCGCGCGAACACGCTCGGGTCGGCGACGCCGCAGCGCAGAGCGATGTCCGGGATGGCGAGCGTCGTCTCGCGCAGCAGACGGCACGCGCGCGACATCCGCTCCGACCGGATAAACGCGGCAGCGCGCAGTCCGCGCTCGGAGAAGACCTGGTGCACCGTGCGCACGGAGACGTTCTCGACCGCGGCGAGCGCGGAGACATCGAGGCGAGGGTCGTCCAGGTGCTCCGCCACGATGCGGTGGAACGAGGCGAACAGCGCCGCGTGAGAACGGGGTGGGGAGCTGCGCCGCCCTCCCCCGCGCAGAGCCGCGGCGAGCAACTCGGTCGCCACGCGGATCGACTGTGCGGTGTCGTCGAGGACCGGCCTGCCGGTGAAGTGCGAGCGCACGACCCGGCTCGCGGTGCGCAGCAGAGGATCACGGCGCGCGGACAGACGCTGCGCCGCGATCGTGGAAAGTGTGGATGCCGATAGACCCAGCCACTCCGTCGGCACCTGCAGCACGACGAGCTCCGCGTCGTCGGGGAAGTCGAGGTCGTACGCGGATCGGGTGACGTACAGGACGCCGTCGCCCGGGCCGATCGTCGCCTGCCGGTCGTTCTGCTCCACCAGATTCCGACCCGAGACCTGGAAGGAGAACAACGCCATGTCATCCGCGGCCGGGGACAGCAGAGCCCGATCCCGCGCGATGTGACAGGCACCCGAGTGGATGGCCGACAGCGCCGCGCTCGCATACCCGCGGTGATCGAGGGAAGCGACGAAATGAGCGCCCGTTCGCACACGGAGCGGCACGAACGCCTGACTCGAGAGCGTCTCCCACTCGGGAGCGGACACCGCGGTGCGCACTGTCATGAATCGATGATGTGCCATCCGGATGCCGCGGAGGTAGCGCCCGATGACGATTCTGTTTCTCCGGGCCACGATGCAGAAATTGCACGACGGGACGCACGAATCGTCTTCGCCGTGCCCCCACGGCAGTCCTACTGTCTCCTCACCACGACCCCGAGGAGATCCCATGACCACTCGCATCGCCGCCGTTCAGGCCGAACCCGGCTGGTTCGACCTTCCCGCAACCGTCGCCAAGACGGTCGATCTCATCGCCGAAGCCGCCGCCCACGGCGCCGAGATCGTCGCCTTCCCGGAGACGTGGCTTCCCGGTTACCCGGTCTTCCTGTGGGCGTACCCGGTCCCCGAGCAGATCCCCCACCTCGCCCGCTACCACGCCGCATCACCGACCGTGGATGGCCCGGAGATCGCGACGATCCGTGCAGCAGCCGCCGCGCACGGCATCACCGTCGTCCTCGGCCTGAGCGAGCAGGACCACGGCTCGCTCTACATGGCGCAGCTGATCATCGGTCCGACCGGCGACATCCTTCTCCACCGCCGCAAGCTCAAGCCGACGCACGCCGAACGGACGCTCTTCGGGGAGGGTGACGGCGGCGACCTGCAGGTCATCGAGACCCCGCACGGTCGCCTGGGCGCCCTCAACTGCTGGGAGCACCTGCAACCGCTCGTGAAATTCACGATGTACGCGCAGCACGAGCAGATCCACGTCGCCGGCTGGCCGTGCTTCGGCATCTTCGCCGAGCACCCCTCCCTCGGGTGGGAGCCGTCGATGGCCGTCAGCCGCACCTACGCGCTGGAGGGCGGTGCTTTCGTGGTGGTGTCGACCCAGATCCTCAGCGAGACCGGGGCGCAGAACTTCCTCGTCAACGGCGCACCGTCGCCCATCGTCGACTTCGGCGGGGGCTACGCGCGCATCTACGGGCCGGACGGCGCGCTGCTCACCGAGCCGCTCGACACGCACACCGAAGGGCTCGTGTATGCCGACATCGATCTCTCCGCGATCGACATCGCGAAGAAGTTCGCCGACCCCGTGGGCCACTACAGCCGGCCCGACGTGTTCACGCTGACGGTCGATCGCACGGCGCGGACGCCCGCGACCCTCGGGGAGACGAGCACGGCCGAGGCGGACGAGCTGACGTACGACGTCGAGGTCTGATCCCGCCTCTCTCAGCCGCCGAACTGCTTGGCGAGCGCGGAACGCCGAACCTTTCCGGCGTCGTTGCGTAGCGACGTCGTCACCACGTGCAACGTGACGGGCGATCGCCGGCCCAGATGCGTCCGCGCGTGCACCATCACCGACGCGGATGCCGCGGGGTCGGCGAGCCGGACGGCGGCGTGGACCACGTGGCCCAGATCGTCGTCCGGGATGCCGAAGGCGACGGCCTCCTCGACGGCGGGGTGTTCCTCGAGCACCGCCTCGACGGCAGCGGGCGCGATCTTGTCGCCGCCGCGGTTGATGAGGTCGTCGGCCCGGTCGTGCAGGAAGAGGTAGCCCTCGGCATCCAGGTGTCCGACGTCGCCGAGCGTGTCCCACCCCTCGTCGTCGCGGCGGGAGGTCGCTCCCACGTAGGAGTACGCCGCCGTATCGCCCCGGCGCATCCACACCAGACCGCTCTGCCCGAATGGGAGGTCGGCTCCGACATCGTCGCGGACACGAACCTCGGTGCCGCCGATGGGTCGCCCGACGCTGCCCGGGCGTTCGAGCCACTCCGTTCCGGTGATGCGCGTGAGGCCGTTCGACTCGCTGCCCGCGTACACCTCGTCGACCCGTTCGGCGCCGAGCCAGTCGAGGAACGCCCGCTTCAGAGCCGGCGCGCACGGCGCTCCCATGTGCAGCACTCTCTCGAGGCTCGCGACGCGCACGGGCCTCCGTGCCTCGGCGGGCAGGCGCAGCAGCCGGGCCATCATCGTCGGCACGAGCAGCCCCCACGTCGCACCGTGCGTCTCGACGGCGTCGACCCATGCGTGCGCGTCGAAGTGCTCCAGGATGACGAGCCGGTGCCCCGTGAGCAGACCCCGGAACGCGTACGTGAAAACCGCCGAATGCCACAGCGGACCGGCGACGATCTGCGTCGCCGCCCGCGGGAGGAAAGCTGCCACCGGGCGCGAGGGATCGAGCGTCGCCGGTGCCGCCGCCCGCACGATCTTCGGCCGCCCCGTCGATCCCGAAGTGGCCGGTGCCTTCCAGCACGACGCCGCGACATCGGGGAGATCGCCCGCCCACGGCTCGACCCGCGCTCCGGGCACCCATGTGACGTCGGGTGACGCGGGTCGCACGCCCACGGCGGCGGCGGGCAGGGCGATCGCCTCGAGGTCGGTGCGCTCCGCCGCGGTGAGCGAGGTCGACAGCGGCTGCGGCGTCGCACCTGCCCGCCAGATCCCGAAGCAGGCGATGACCATGTCCCGCCCGTTCGGCAGAGACACAGCGACCGTGTCGTCGCGGCGGACGCCGCGGGAGAGGAGCTCGTGCGCGAGGGCCGAGGCGGCGGCATCCAGTTCCCCCGCCGTCATCACGCCGGCACCGTCGATGACGAGCGGTTCGTCGGGGGCGCCCCGAGCGCGGTCGGCGAGGATCGCCGAGAACGAGCGCTCGGTCACCGCGCGCTCCGCTGCGGCACGCGTGCGTAGAACCGCTCGTGTGCCTCGGCAGCCCGCTCCCAGGTGTGCGCGCGGGCGAGTGCCAGCCCGGCGGCCGTGTCGGTCGGCGCATCGCCCCGCAGCACCGCGTCGAGCCGCACGGCGATCTCTCCGGGAGTCGACGCGTAGAGCACGGTGTCGCCGAACACCTCCCGGATCACGGGCAGATCGCGCGCCACGACCGGTGTCGAGGCGGCAAGCGCTTCCATCGCGGCGAGTCCGAAGCCCTCTTTCGTCGAGACGAAAGCCAGCGCACGGGCCTCCGCGACGAGGGACGGCAACGCGTCGTCGTCGACCGGGCCGAGGATCGTCGGTCGGATGCCGAGCTCGTCGGCGCGAGACTCGAACCGCTCGCGGTACTCGCGGTAGTCGAACAGCGTCTCGCCGCCGCCGAACACGAGGCGCACCTCGGGGTGGGCGTCGCGCAGACGCGCATATGCCTCGAGCAGGTCGAGGGAGCCCTTCCGCGGTTCAATGCCGCCGAGCGCCAGCACGTAGGCGCCGAGCTGTGCCCGCCAGGCGGCGCGTGCGTCGTCGGCGCCCACCGCGGCGGCGAAGCGCTCGGCATCCACCCCGTTCGCGATCACCTCGGGGCGCACGCCGTACCTCTGCTCGACCTCGCGGGAGACCGCGTCCGAGACGCACAGCCGGGCCACCGGCTCGACCACCGCACGGTCGTGGCACGCGACGAGCTGCGGGGTCGTGAACGCGTCGAGGTGGTGGATCGTTCGGACGACCGGGATGCCGCGGCGCAGCGCCGCATTCGCCGAGATGCAGTCCTGCGCGTGCACGATGTCAGCGTCGGCTTCGAGAGCCGCAGCCATCAGCTCGATCGAGCGCTCGATGCGCTCCCCCACACCCTCACCGTCGAGCGGGGGGAACGGCACGACCCGCACGCGCACGCGCGGATCGACCGGGCGGAAGAACGTCGTGTCGTCGCCGCGTCCGAGCGTCCAGACCTCGACCTCATGGCCACGGGCGGTGAGCGCCTCGGCGAGCGCGACGGTGTGAACGACCCCACCGCGGGGCTTGGTGGAGTACGTCAGCTGCGCGATGCGCATCGATGTCCTTTCCGGGGCGGCTCACGCGGGGGCGCTGAGCCGGTAGGTGTGTTCCGCCCGCTGCGCCAGGTGGTTGAGCTTGCGCCGGGCGCGCGCGATGTGGGCGGCGACGTCGGCCTCGGCGACGGCGAGCCCGCCCTTGGCCCAGGTCTTCGCGATGATCTCACCGGCGGGGTCGACGACCTTCGCCTGGCCGAGGAACCGAAGCCCGCCGAGCACGCCGGTCTGGTTCGACGACACGAGGTAGACCTGGTTCTCCGCCGCGCGCGCGCAGTCGTACAGGTCGAACAGGTGCGCCTGACGGTCGTTGCGGATGCGGTCGGATCGGTCGGTGACGCTCGCCGGCCACGCGCTCAGGCACGCGATGATCTGCGCGCCGTCGAGGGCGACCGAGCGCGCCGCTTCGGGGAAGGTCTTGTCGAAGTCGATCAGCATGCCGACCCGCCCCACCGGGGTGTCGAAGGCACGGAAGTCGGCGCCCGCGGCGTAGACGTCGGACTCGCCCAGCGGCAGGTGCACCTTCCGGTGCACGCCGAGCACGCCGTCGCCGGTCACGCACACCGCGGTGTTGTAGCGCCGCTCCTCGCCGTTCTCGACGGCTCGCTCGGCGATGCCGAAGCACACCGTCATGTCGCCCGCGAGCTGCATGATCGCCGCCACCTCGGGCCCGTCGATCTCGACGGAGTGCGGGATGCCGTCGCCCTCCTCCACCGGGTGGTGCAGGTCGAGCAGGTAGCCGCCGATGGTGGCGTCCGGCAGCACGAGGAGGTTCACCCCGCGTCCGCGTGCGTCCTCGACGATGCCGGGGAGCTTCGCGAGCGTGCGTTCGACGTCGCGACCGAAGTGGGCCGCCACCGCAGCCATCGTGACGGATGCCATTCCCCGAGAGTACGCGGTGGCCGATCAGCGCACCGCGAGGACACCGCGCGACGCCTCGACGACTCCGGCCGCGACGTGCTCGGCATCCCGGGCGATCGCGTGGAACCGCCCTGAGCCCCACGTGTGCAGCCAGGGAAGACCGACGAACGAGAAACCCGGTACCGCGGTCATGCCGCGCTCGTGCACGGGGTGCCCGCCCGCGTCGAGGACGTCGAGGTCGCCGAGCCACGACCAGTCGGCCCGGAAGCCGATGGCCCAGACCACCGCGTCGATCTCGTCGAGGTCGAGGTGCGTCGGACCCCCGTCGGGCGTCCACACCGGTCGGTAACGCTCCTCGGTCGGCGCGTCGATCCCCTCGCGCTCGATGTAGGCGTCGATGTCGTTCTTGATCGACTCGGCCACCGAGTCGGCACGATCGAGGTTGGACGTCAGGGTGTCATCGAACGCCAGGATGCCGTCGACGATGCCGATCGCTCGCCCGTGCAGGCCCATCCCCTGGGCGGCGAACGCCCGCAGATCGATGTCACGCCCCCCGTCGCGCCCGGTGACGTAGTGGTTGGTCGCGGCGCGTTTGGCCGCGGCCTGCTCCCCCACCGGCACGTCGTAGACGCCCATGTCGGCGAGCCACGTCATGCAGTCGCGGCCGCGGTAGAACCGCGCGACGCGCGGTGCCCGGCCGACCGCGAGGTGCACCTGTCGCCCCTCGAGGTGGAGGTCTTCGGCGATCTGGGTGCCCGACTGGCCCGTGCCGACCACGAGCACGGTTCCCGGGAGCTGCCCCGCGTTGCGGTAGTGGTGGGAGTGCATCTGCACGATGCGCGCGGGCAGGTCCTCGGCCCACGACGGGGTGATGGGGCGGTGATAGCCCCCGGTCGCCGAGGTGACGGCATCCGCGGTGATCTCTCCTGCACTGGTCTGCACGACGAACACCCCGTCGTCGCGGCGGTCGACCCGCCGCACCTCGACTCCCTCCGCGAGGGGCGCATCGAAGGTGTCGGCATAGCCATGCACCCACGCGTAGACCTCGTCGCGGGTCATGAACCCGTCGGGGTGGGGACCGTCGTAGGCGTACCCGGGCAGCCGGCAGTGCCAGTTCGGCGTCACCAGCGTGAAGTTGTTCCAGCGACCGTCGCGCCATTCGTGCGCCGCCGAATCCCGCTCGATGACCACGTGCCGCACCCCGGCCTGGACGAGGTGCCAGCTGACCGACAGCCCGGCCTGTCCCCCACCGACGATCACGGCGGGATAGTGGTCGCCCGCCCGCAGCTCGACGGGGATCACGACGCCCTCGCGGGGAGGGGCGGCTCCATGCGCAGCACGGTGACCTCTCCCTCGGCATACGCGGCGGCGGTCCGCACGATCTCGTCTCGGGATGCCATGGCGGAGGTGCACGCGAAGCCGTAAGCGGCCCGCACGCGTTCGGCTGCGGCATCCAGAGCTTCACGCGAGCGCTCGACGAAGTCGGTCACACCGTAGCGGCCGCCGGTAGAGAGGTAGTCGTGCATCACCAGGCTCGGTGAGTAGTGCGACGTCTCGGCACCGTCGGGCCAGCGGACGGCGAAGCGCATCTCAGGCACGGGCCAACTCCTTCCATCCCTCGACGTGCGCGCCGACGGTCTCGGCGACCGGGCCGTAGACATCGGGGCGACGGTCACGCAGATGGAACATGCCCCCGCGCATCGCCCGGAAGGTCTCTTCGATGTCGATCTCGGCGATCGCGAGACCCGTGCCGAGCAGGGTCGTGGCGAGGATGTTGCCGCCCGGATCCACGACCTTCGCATTGCCGACGTAGCGGAGCGACCCGAAGGTCCCCGACTGATTGGATGCCATCCAGAACACCTGATTGTCGAGCGCCCGCGCGATGTCGAACTGGTTGAACCGGTACGTCCACCGGTCGTCCTGCAGATTCTCAGCGGTGGCGGTGCGGGCCGCGGGCCAGGCCGACATGCTCACCACGATCTCGGCACCGTCGAGGGCGAGCATGCGCGCGGCCTCGGGGAACGCCTTGTCGTAGCAGATCTGCATCCCGACGCGCCCCACGGGGGTGTCGAACGCCTCGTAGGTGTCGCCGGCAGAGTACGACATGTTCTCGCCGAGCGGCTGGTGAACCTTGCGGTAGGACCCGTAGATGTTCTCGCCGTCCAGGCACACCGCCGCGTTGTAGCGGGTCTCGCCGTCGTCGGCCAGCTCGCAGAAGCCGATCGTGACGATCATGTCGCCCACGAGCTCCTGCACCCGGGCGATCTCGGGGCCGTCGAGGCGGATGGCAGGCGGCATCGACTTCGTGGTGGTCTTGATCGTGTCGCCGTGGTTGCCGAGCGACGACAGGTACCCGCCGATCGCGGCCTCGGGGAACGCCAGCAACGACACCCCCGCGGCCCGCGCCTCGGCCACCAGGTCGGCGATGAGCGCGTAATTCTGCTCCAGGTCTCGCGTGAAGTTGGCCGAGACGGAGGCAACGGTGATCGACATGGCGAGCCTCAGAGGTTGTACGTGGAGTTGATGATGGCGCCCTTGCGCGCGTAGTAGATGAGGGCGTCCTGCACATCGAGCGGGTGCGCGGGGATGACGCCCTCGATGAGGTCCTCTTCGCGGATGCCGTGCAGGGCCAGGCCGAAGCGGCAGCAGTAGACCGTGCCGCCCTCCTTGATGAACGTCTCGAGCGAGTTGTTCATGTTGAGCTCACCCGGGAAGCCCGCGTCGCCCGTGGTCGGGAAGCCACGGTTCGCCGTGGCGGCGAGCGTGCCCGGGCCGTACAGGTAGATGGCCGACTCAAAGCCCTTCCGCAGGGCGCGGGTGGCCTGGAGGATCGCGACGAAACTCACCGATGACTCGTGCGGGATGCCGTGGATGAGCGTGAAGTACGACTCGCCGTTCTCGGCCTGGAAGTCGGGGAACAGCTTGGTGGAGCCATAGATGTTGCTGCCCTTGGGAAGCGACGGGTGCGGAACCTCGCCGAGGGACTTCGCGATGTTCTCGGCGATCTGAGCGTCGATGTCGGTGGTCATTGTCGTGTCCTTCGCGTCGGGTGGAGCCGGGGATGGAGCGCGTGTGCCTGATACCAGGCTCGCGTCCGTGTGTTTCGGATTGGTTTCAACGGGAATGAGCTTGCGTTACGCCTTGCCGAGCCCGGTGGCATCCGTGTCGAGAGCGCGGGTCTCGACACCGTCGGGCCAGCGCAACACGACGCCGGGCTCGGCGCTGAGCACGCCGATGGTGGCCGACTGCGCGAGGGGCGAGGGGATCTCGGGAGCCTCGGCGGTGAGCATGCCGAACCCCGGGAAGCAGGTCAGCCAGTCGCCGAAGGCGACGTCGGGCGGCGCGGGGATCTCGGCCACGTCGATCAGTGCGCCGGTTCCCGACGCCTCAGCGAGCATCGCCGCCGTGCCGACGATGCCGGCCATGCTGACGTCCTTGGCCGCGGCCGGCCGGTGCGCGGCGAGAAGGCCCGCGAGGTGCCGGAGCTCCTCACCCGTGCGGGTCGAGGTCGAATCCCACTGGCGCCCCTCGAAGCCGCGCCGCCAGCGGCCGTGAAGGTCGACCGTCAGACCGAGCCGATGCCCGACCCGTCCGCCCCCGCCGGGGATCGGCGCCGTCGTGCGCCCGAGGGCCGTCACCGCGAGTGACGCCGCCCCACGTAGCTGTGTATGCCCGCCGAGGACCGGGACGTCCCACGCCACGGCAGCGCTGCGCAGCCCCGAGACGATGCGGCGCACCGCCGACGGGGTGGCAGCCGACACGGCATCCATCAGTCCCACCGCCCGCGCGCCCATCGCCGACAGGTCGTTCACGTTGACGAGCACGCCGCACCAGCCCGCCCACTCGGGGTCTTTGTCGATGAGCGCGGGCAGGATCGCGTCGGTGGCGACCACCACGTCGGTACCCGAAACCAGCGCGCCATCGTCGCCCACCCAGCCGTCGCCGCCCAGGGCTTCGGGGTGGTCATCGCGGATGCCTGCGAGCACGTCGCCGAGGGGGAGCTTCATCGCCCCGACGAGGTCGGAGATGCGCTCGATGGGCCAGCGCATCCGCACGTGCGGGGCTCCGCCGATCGCGGTCTCTCCCCCGCGCACCCAGCCGAGGTGGCGGAACAGGGGTTCGTTGCGCTCCTGCACCGTCGCGTCGAAGCGCAGCACGCCCCGGCTCACCGCCTCGCGACACGCGGCCTTCACGAGCGCTGAGCCGATGCCGCCGGCCTGCCGGGCACCGCGCCGTACGACGAGCCGACCGCCCGTCCACCAGCCGATGTCTCGGGCGGTGGCGGGGGCGAGGCGCACCCCGCCGAGCACATCGCCCGTGGCGGTGGCCGCAACCAACACCACGGTGCGGTGGTCGTCGTCGATGTCATCGTGGTCGGTGCCGGCGAACAGCCCTTGCTCGTCGACGAACACGTCGCGCCGGATCGAGCGGTAGGCGGCGATGTCGGCGGCATCCGCCACCCGGATCACCCATGGCGGCGCCTCCTGCGGCCGGGGCGCCCCGGTCAGCACGGGAACGTCGAACATCACGCGCCCGCCGTCTTCAGGATGCTGCACGCCCCGCAGGCGGCGCAGCCCGCGCGCTGGTCCTCGCCGCGCATGCCGGCCGCGTGCAGCAACCCGGCCACGCGAGAGGTGATGTCGTCCACGACCGCGCGGTGCGGCGCCGGGACCTTGTCGACGTCGGTCGCGAGCGTGCCCTTCAGCGGCCGGAACGGCACGACGAAGGGGTAGACACCCATGTCGATGAGTTCGCGGGCTCCCTCGACCGCCTCGTCGGGGTCTTCCCCCATCCCCACGATGAGGTAGGTCGACACCTGATTCCAACCGAACACCCGCACGGCTTCACGCCACGCGGCGCGGTACTCGTCCATGCTCACGCGGGATTTTCCTGGCATCCATCGCCGACGCACCTCGTCGTCCATCGACTCGACATGGATGCCGATGGACCGGGCGCCTGCGTCGTACAGGTCGGTGATGGCCTGCAGGTCGGCGGGCGGCTCGCACTGCACCTGGATCTCGAGCTCGGGAACGGCGGCCTTGACCGCGCGGACGCATCGGGCCAGGTGCTTGGCACCGCGGTCCCAGCCGTTCGACGTGCCCGTCGTCATGACCATGTGCGTCACGCCGTCGAGGCGGACCGCGGCCTCGGCGACCTCGGCGAGCATCGCGGGCGTCTTGACCGCGATGGTGGTACCCGCATCGAGCGACGCCTCGATCGCGCAGAAGCGGCACCGCTCACTCTCGTCGTAGCGCACGCACGTCTGCACGACCGTCGTCGCGAGCACGTTCTTGCCGTGCAGCTTCGCGATCTTGTCGTACGAGACGCCCTCGGCGGTCTCGAGGTCGTAGAACCGCGGGCGAACCACCGGGGCGACGTCGAAACCGAGATCGGCGCCGTCACGGGTGAGTCGTCCGGAGGCGGTGATCACGTACGGACTGTTCGGGTTCAGGGGGATCGCGGCCCCGTCGCCGTCGATGACGAAGTGACCGTCGTCACTGGGGCCGGCCCCGCCCGTGCGGCGCACGGGTGCGTCGCTGCGGACGCCGAGCAGGGCTAGGCTGACACGCGTCGAAACGCGGTCACGGTCTGCGGGTGCGAGCGCTGAAGCGTTGTCCATGCAGTCCAGTAGAACGACGGGGTGTTTCGATACGACGTCGAGCGGATAGCGGTTCTGTTTCGCGATCCCGCAGCAGGGTGCGTCGCGGAGGCGCCTGCGGCGGCGTGGGGGCCAGGCACGGTGTGCGAAACTCCGGAAAGATCGGCGGGCGGACGGTTTTTTCGGGATGGGAATGACCGGAGACGGCGCTTGTTCCGGAGTTCGGCACCGCGTTTCGTCGCTGCTCGACCCGCATGCGTTCCGCGATGACGGCCCGTGACGATGCGGCCTCCCCTGGCCGTGGGGGCAGGCGCCGACCCGTGCGTGCACATCCGTGACAGCACCACCAGCGCCGCGAACTTCACGAGCGACGGCACCGCCGACGTCTTCGACGTGGCGCTCGACGCCCCGACGCCGGACGCGAAGCTCGCCCTCCCGCGCCGAGGCGCGTCAGCGAGCCTCGTCGGTCGTCCGGGGTCCGCCACGGAAGACGACGCGCGCGATGAGGGCCGCGCCCGCGAAGCCGCACAGCACCGCGACACCCCAGACTAGGAAGCCGAGGACGGGGTTGGGTTCGAGCCAGGCCTGGACCGCATCCGTCCCCTTCAGGAGCATCCAGGTGAGGAACGCTGCAATCAGCAGACCACCTGCGAGAACGAACCCCACTGTTTTCCCCATGGGGGAGACGGTACCGAAGCACGTGACGGCACGAAAGCGCGGCCGCTCTGCTCAGACCCACCGAGTGTCCAAGAAACCCGGACGAATTTCTGAGGCGTCCGGGTGTTTTGGACACCGGATGCCATGACCGCACGTGACTGTCCGTGACGGCGCCCGGCCCTCGCCGTTCGCGCCCCGGCTAGCGTGACCGACATGGCCCGTGCACTGCGCTCCCTCGGCTTCCTCACCATCGGCCTCTTCGACCGCGAGAACCCGCGGGCGGGGCACGCGACCACGCTGTCGATCATCGAGCGCGGAGAGCGCCTCGGCTTCGACAGCGCCTGGCTGCGCGACCGTCACCTGCAGTACGGGATCTCCTCGCCCGTCGCGGTGCTCGCCGCGGCGTCCCAGCGCACGAGCCGGATCCGGCTGGGCACGGCGGTCATTCCCCTGGCATGGGAGAACCCGCTCCGCTTGGCCGAAGACCTCGCGACCGTCGATGTGCTGTCGGGAGGACGCCTCGAACCGGGGTTCTCCGTCGGTCCACCGCCGCGCCTCGACGACGTCGCGGCGGCGCTCTACCCCGACACCGTCGAGCACGAGGATTTTGGGTACGAACGCCTCGCGCGCCTGCGCCGTTTCCTCGCGGGGGAACCCGTCAGTGCCCGCGCCGGGACCGAGGGCATCGAGGAGTACTCCGAGCGCGTCGAGCCGCACGCGGCCGGCCTCACTGACCGCCTCTGGTACGGCGCCGGCAGCCCCGCCTCGACCACGTGGGCGGCCGAGAACGGCTTCCACCTGCTGACCAGCAGCGTGATCCAGTCGACGACCTCGACCGACTTCGACGCCGAGCAGCACGCGCAGATCCGCCTCTACCGCGACACGCACCCCGACGGCGAGCGCGCCCGGGTCTCGCAGGGCCTGGTGGTCGTGCCGACCGATTCGGCGACGCCCGATCAACGTCGACGGTACGAGGCCTATGCCGAGTCGCGGCGCGGGCGCGTCGGCATCCCTCAGGGTCCGCGCCGGATGCTGTTCGCCGAAGATCTCGTCGGCACGTCGGAGCAGATCGCCGAGCGGTTGCTGTCGTCGCGGGCGTTCCCCGAGGTCGACGAGGTCGCCTTCGCGCTGCCGTTCTCGTTCGCCCCCGACGACTACGCGCAGATCCTCGAGGACATCGCGGGCCGACTCGGACCGCTCCTCGGCTGGGAGCCCGCGGCTCCCGCCTGACGCGCGCGCAAGCCGCGTCGAGTGTCCAGAACACCCGGACGATTTTTCGAGGCGTCCGGGTGTTGTGGACACTCACCCCCCTGAACCGGTCGGCGGCGCGAGGCGCGTCACGAGCTGGGCGAGCGTCCAGAACACGCCGTAATGGCGTCGCGCATAACGGCGTGTTCTGGACACTCGACGGGCCGGGATGCCTGCGGGCGCCGCTCAGCGCTGCCGCTCGACCGCCCTCCCCAGCCGCGCGGCGGCCTCGCGCAGCAGCTCCTCCGACGTGTCGCCGTAGGCCAGGCGCAGGTGCCGGTCGGCGTCCGTCCCGGGCCCCGAGGGGAAGAACGAGCCGCGCTGGTACTCGACGCCCTCCGCGCTCGCGTCGGCGGCGAGCCGGTCGGCGTCCAGCGAGTCGTCCGTCAGACGCGGCCAGAGGAACAACCCGCCGTCGGGCACGGTCACGTCGAAGGCTCCGGATGCCGAGAGCGCATCGGCCAGGGCATGAGCCCGCGACCGGTACAGCGCCCGCGCCCGCCCGAGCACCCGGTCGAAGAGCCCGGCGTCGCTCGTCAGCAGTTCGGCGACCACCGCCTGCACGAAAGTCGACGAGTGCGAATCCTGGCGACTGCGGAGGGCCACGGCATCCGGGACCAACCGCTGGGGCAGCACGACCCAGCCCAGGCGGAGCCCCGGGCCCAGCGTCTTGGTGAAGGTGTTGACGTGGATGACGTGGTCGGAGTCGTGGAACGGGGCGAGCGACTCGGGCTCGCCGGCGAAGCGCAGTTCGCGGTACGGATCGTCGGCGAACACGACGAAGCCGTACCTCTCGGCGAGGTCGACGAGCTCGCGGCGGCGGGCCGTGGGCAGCGACGACTGCGACGGGTTGTGGAACTCGGGCACCGTGTACACCGCGGCGGGACGCGCCCCGGCCCGGAGCTCCGCGGCGAGCGCGTCGACGTCGAGCCCGTCGGCGCCGACGCGGATCGGGAGCACGCGCGCGTCGGCCAGCTCGAGGCCCCGCAGGAACAGCGGGAACACGGGGTTGTCGACCGCGACGAGGTCACCGCGCTCGAGCACCGTCTGCACCGCGATCGCGAGGCCGTGGAAGCCGCCGTTCGTGATCAGCACGCGGTCCACGGCGACGCCCTCGCGGGCCGCGATCCATTCGCGCAGCGCCGGGATGCCCTCGGTCCGCGAATACTGCAGCGACGGCGCCCCCGGCGCGCTCAGCACCCGAGCGGTCGCGGCGGCCAGCTCGGCGGTCGGCAGCACCGACGGATCCGGGATGCCACCGAGCAGCTCGATCGCGTCGGGTCGACGATCGCGCAGGGTCTGGTCGCCGAACCCCTTCGGCGCGGTGAACGCCTCGATGAGCGCGGGACGGGAGCGGGGTGGGGAGAGCAGGGTCATCGGGAACTCCGGGGGTCGCGGAACGGGATCGCGTCGACGAGGGCGCGGGTGTACTCCTCGCGGGGGTGCGAGAGCACGTCGGCGACGCGGCCGGCCTCGACCACCCGCCCGTCTTTCAGCACCGACACCGTGTCGGCGATCTGGCGCACGAGGGCGAGGTCGTGCGAGACGAAGAGGTACGTGAGGCCCCGCTCGCGCTGGAGGCGACGCAACACGTCGAACACCCCGGCCTGCACGGTCACGTCGAGGGCCGAGGTCGGCTCGTCGAGCACGATCACGTCGGGCTCGAGCACGAGGACGCGCGCGATGGCCACGCGCTGACGCTGGCCGCCCGACAGCTCGGCCGGACGGCGGCGGGCGAGGTGCGGCGGGAGGCCCACGGCATCCAGAGCCTCCGCCACTCTCGCCGCCCTCTCGGCGCGCGTGCCGATCCGGTACTGGTCGAGGGGCTCGCGCACGATGCTCCCGACGCTCCACGTGGGATCGAGAGAGGTGAAGGGGTTCTGGTAGACGAGCTGGAGGTGCCGACGGATGCCGCGGAGCTCCGCCGCGGTCCGGCCCGAGACCGCGACGCCGTCGACGAGGATCTCTCCGGCGTCCGGGCTCTCGAGCCCCAGCAGCAGACGCACCGTGGTGGTCTTGCCCGAGCCCGACTCGCCCACGAGGGCGTGCGTCGTGCCGGGCGGAACGCGGAACGAGACACCCGAGACGGCGGCGCGGGCCACCCCGTCGACCACGAAGCTCTTCGACACCTCGCGCACGTCGATGCGGGTCGCGGTGGTGTCGGTGGTCCACGCGTCGACGCCGCGCTCGTCGGCGTCGCGGCGGTAGCGGTCGGGGT
>JAAIGE0100109961.1_pt1 | contig 16080 bp, 13 predicted proteins | sample 6487951 | NCBI WGS metagenome assembly JAAIGE01 (sample SAMN13974128, study PRJNA590717) | phyllosphere metagenome | biome: tomato field; feature: multiple bacterial spot infested tomato fields; material: tomato leaves; isolation source: leaves from tomato fields | host: Solanum lycopersicum ... | reverse complement strand
TGCGGTGCGAGTCAATTATCAGAATGTGCTGCGCCCTCATTCCTTCATTCTGCTCCAACTCTTGGAGCTCAAGACCGTCCAAAAGTGTTTCGTATACTCCGTCTGCTACACGACTTCCGAACGTAGTAGTGTAGTAGTACTCCTTTATCTCCCACACCGCGATAGGATTGACAGTAGATGGGAACGCTCCATCAACACGACGGGCCAACGTCCGCAGTGGAATGCCATTTTTTGTAAACGTTGTTAACTGGCCCGGGTTGTAGTTACACGGCGCATCACCGATCACCTCGTGTAGTAACATATTAACTAGACCTGTCAGAAAAGCGGGCGCAGCCATCATGCCCTTTTGCTTATTCATTGGGAGCGGAACGAAGTGTGCTGGGCTCACCCGCGCACTTACCTGCTGAAAAAGTGCGTCAGCTTCTTCTACATCCATAAGATTGGGCCGCACCGTATGATTGAGTATGTCCGCGCGGTAAGCAAAATAATTTTGCAGCCGTTCTCCTAACTGAGTTATCTGGTTATCCACCAATAAGAGTGCAGGGCTAAGACCCAAATCGAGCAGTGCCGCTGCCATCTGCTCAACGCTATGGATCTTTACGGTCCCGGAACCCTTGGGCACTCCGCGCGGAGACCGATTCGTATACCCCAGCTTTTCTGATAACGTCCGAACCAAGGCCCAAAATCCCTGTTGCTGCCTCATGAATTCTGGATTTCCCCTCACCGCTCTCCCCTCTCAAGTAATGAAACGAAATCATAAAGACTTATACCCAGCACACTGCACAGGTCAGATAACTCAATCAGGTCTAAGCGGCGTTCGCCACTTTCGTACTTGCTGACATACGACTGCGGCTTGCCAAGGGCATTCGCCAAGTCGGTTTGAGTCATGTCTGACTGGTTTCGCAAGTCGCGAAGCAGTAGTGCAAGCAGTGCGTAACGGTCGTGGATAGTGTTCATTGACGACAACTTTAGAGTGGACTTGCCATCTATCCCAATTCAGGATATTCTTTGGGCATGTATCGTCCCCTCCCCCTACGCACTCTCGACCACGTCAACTTCAAAAGCCAGCTTCTGAAATGGGTTGGCAATAAGCAACGCGTCGCTTCGGAGTTGATCTCGTATTTCCCCCCAACGTTCAACACGTACATTGAGCCATTCGTTGGTAGTGGCGCTGTCTTGGGAACGCTGGCTCCGAAAAGTGCCATCGCTGGAGACATTTTTGCGCCCCTCCTAGAAATCTGGAAGGCTCTCAAAGACGATCCCGAACTGGTAATTGCATGGTATCAGCAGCGCCACAATCTTATTGGCGAAATTGGAAAAGTTGAGGCATATAAGTCAGTTCTGTCATCCTATAATCGTACTGCTAACGGTGCTGATCTACTCTTTTTATCGCGCACTTGTTATGGTGGTGTTATCAGGTTTCGGAAGTCTGATGGTTTTATGTCCACTCCGTGTGGGCCCCATGCCCCAATGCCACCCGATAATTTCGCGGCTCGCGCTTATATTTGGCATCGCCGAGTGAAAGGCACGCAGTTCCACCACGCAGACTACCGCGACTTGATGGAGCGTGCCAAACCTGGCGATCTCATTTACTGTGACCCCCCCTACGTAGACTCGCAGTCGATCTTGTATGGCGCGCAAGACTTTCGGCTCTCAGAACTTTTTCATGCTATTGCTGCGTGTAAGAAGCGGGGGGTCTATGTAGCATTGAGCATCGACGGCACTAAGAAGTCTGGCAACAATGTCGTTCGGATTGACCCGCCAACAGGCCTGTTTAAACGAGAAGTATTAGTGAACTGTGGAAGGTCCATGCTGCGTCGATTTCAAATGGATGGTCAGACACTTGAATCTGAACTTGTCGCAGATCGCCTGCTGCTGACGTACTAAGTTGTCAGCAACATAGTAAGATCTGGACTTGCCAGCGCATAAATTGAGGCCAACGATTTCGCCTAGTTACATTTTGCGGGCAATGCAGCCGTGCGCTTTTCGCAAACTGGACATGGCATGAGAGGATTTGAATGAGGACGGGTCGACTAGTGCTCAATTTTCAAAGACCTCTCATGTTTCCTTGTTTATCCGGAATCCCTTGCGGACTTGCGCGCCGCAAAATGTTGTAGGCCCATTTCCTTCAGTGCCGGCAATTTGTCTGGAGTGAGGTTACGCAGGGCTACCAGCAACACGCCACACAATTCGGCCGGATCCATGTGATCTGCGCCCGCAGCAATCACTACTCCACCAAGCTGAATTTTTCGGTGCGCGTCTTTTTCCCGTGTTAGTTTCCACGCCTCATCGAACTGCTGGCGTTTTAATGCCGCAGCGGCTCGGCTTTTTTCTTTTTGGACTTTTAGCTTTTCTTGAGCTTTGAGTTGCAGCAAGTGTTTTTCAGTTTGCTTTATACGCTCGCCTAGTGTTTTTTTTGTACTCATAGAAATATCCAAAATCTGGTCATTCCATTCAAACAGAAAATTGGCACTTGTCGAATCTAATTTTTCTGTTTCAATATACTAGGGTGACGGTTGAACGTAGCGAAACCCGCCCGATTGGTTCTTTTGCGACGCCCGAAGGGTGTAGTAATAGCGCACTTATGTTTTCCCCTTCGTGTGAAAACGCGCGGTCAGGGGCTACGCCCCCGACACCCCAAAAGGCCGATTGGCTTTTCTGTGTGGTTGGGGATGGTTTTTCTGTGTTTTATATTTTGCGGAGTTGTGGGCGTGGCGATATACCATTGTGAGATAAATAGCATAAGCCGAGCGAAGGGCCACAGTGCCACCGCCGCTGCCGCTTATCGTGCCGGTATTCGCATAGAGGACGACCGTTTGGGAGTAATCCAGGACTACACAAAACGAAGTGGTGTCGCCTCCTTTGAAATCCTTGCCCCATCTGGGTCTCCCGCTTGGATCTTTGATCCGTCGCGATTGTGGAACGCGGCCGAAGCCGCTGAAACCCGTAGCAATGCAAGAGTTGCACGGGAGATGGAAATTGCTTTGCCGTGTGAGTTGACCGAACTGCAACGTGAAGAACTGGCGCGTGATATTGGGCGGCAACTGGTTGATCGATATAACGCAGCCGTACAGATTGCGATCCATACACCGGACAAACACGGTGACCAGCGCAACCACCACGCTCATATTTTGTTTACATCACGGCAAGTTGGCGCCGACGGCCTTACCGATTACGCGGCTAAGGCGTTCGACGACTTCAAGCAGGGACCTAAAGAGGTGCTCTACTGGCGTGAGCAGGTCGCCAGTACAACCAATAAGCACCTGAAGAACGCAGGTCACGATGTGCGCGTTGACCACCGCACTCTTGAAGCCCAGGCGGTGGACGCCGCCAAGCGCGGCAGTTTAGATGAGATGCGCGAACTGGACAGGCTTCCCACAGTAAAGGAAGGCCGCGCACCGTCACGACGCCGACATGCGCGCATTCGCAACGCAAAAATCCGCGAAGAGAATGCCGTCAGACAGCGAGAGTGGGACCAAATGGAAATACAGGCGAACAACGAAGCGCGGCTGATGCCCGCGCACCATGATCGAAAACCCGGAGAAAATAATAATGAAGATGGAGCAAGAACCGTTGCCCGATCCCGAGCACGAAGAAGCCGAAAAGGTCCGGCACCTCTCACCAGTGATTCGGTCAATACTGATCGATTGCGAGTTGACGGACCTGGCCGAAAGCCTGTGCTTTCAGTGTCGCCAAGCCACCGTGTTGCAGTTGTCCAGTCCCGATGGAGTCCAGAACGCGGCCGTCATTCACTGCGCAGCACTTTCGAGGGACATTCAGGTGACGGTGGCGCGCTGCACTTCACATCTTCCACAGTCATCCGAGGCGGTTCACTGACTGAAACACCGATTGTTCAAGCATTAGGGGCGGTAGCCAAACCCGCTTTGGATCCATCGCAGCCCGCGCGCGTAGCGCGTGGAACAGTGGCCCCAAAGGGGGCGCTAAAAATCTTCAGTTCCGCGCCTAGCGGAGGGGGCAGCAACGCTCGGATTTCTGTGACTGGAAGTGAGTACGACCGCAGGATGATGCAGTTGGATCAAGAGCGCTTAGACATGGAAGCCGACGCGGCACGGCAAGGGCGACAACGGGATGCGGAAGTTAAAGCATTATTGGAGTCGTTGACTGCGTTGGAGGCAATGCATTGGCGCGACCAGAACCGCCGAATTGCGGAGGCGCGTGCTTGGCTCTCCACGCACGAACACGAGGAGCAGCACCGGTTCGCTGAGCGTGAGCGGCGCAAACGTGTGAGAGATACGGAATGGGCACGGCTGCAACAGTGGAAGCAAACCAATCCCGAGCCGTGGCAATTTTTCCCAAAACACAAGCATTGGGCGTCTGCATTGGAAGAACGTACGAAGTCACTACGAACGGCAGACATAGATTATAAGTTGGCTAAAACCAATGCCGACTTGCCAGCCTTGCAGAAGTTGGGACGCGAACGCATCAAAATGCAAAGACAGTTGGCACGGGCCACCGCAGCCCGTCAGGCCATTGCTATGCTTCCCAGCGAACATGAGCAACAAATCGCTTTACCCATTGCACCGCAACCGCCCATCATGGAGCCGCAGCGCGATACACCCAAAGTTGCGCGCAGTCGCTGGGCAAGATTTCCGGCTCTAAATCCACCGGGATACAGAAGGCCCATTGGCTGAATAAGCGGCTAGCTTTACAAGAACTCCTTCAATTTCTTGATGTTCAACACACCTTGCTGTTCCCAACACAATGACGGGTGACACTGTTTCGACAACTGCTCATAAGCGTTTTGACTATAGTTTAAACTGTGCGCCGTATCCAAGGTGCTGGGCTTTTCGCTTTGTTCGTGTCCTACGTACCGTTCGCGCCAGCCCTGAGAAACGCCATGTCGTGTCATCTGCGTAATTACAGTGTCGCGGAATGAATGGAGTCCCATTTGTCCCATCCTTGGCTTGATGCCTCGCCGCGCGATATAGCGAATAAAAGCACGTTGTGGGGCACCTGCGGGCCCGTTGTTCGCGGCCTGCGTCAGATCTGGAAAAAAATACTGTTCCTTTGCAATTTTTAGTCGCTCCACACGCTCTAGAATCCCTAATTCAATCAAATCCGGATGGATTGGAACTTTGCGTTCGCTGGCTTCGCTTTTCGTGCTTTTGTATTCTCCCAACAGGTTGAAGTCGAACACCCACACTCCCTCTTCCTGCACGATGTCAGCCACTTCCATTTTCGCAATTTCGTTGCTGCGGGCACCTGTGTACACACAAATTAAGGCTACCCAGCGGTCGCGCTCATTGCCCAAGTCGTGGAAATGGTTGAAATCGAAAATATTCTTCAACTGCTCAATATTGAATGGCTCCGATCCAAGCGCCGCCGCTTTTCGCTTTTCCTTTTTAGTGATCGTAATGTGACCGTGAGCAGGGTTTTTCCCATCCTCGAAGTACCCTGATGCCATCGCCCATTTGAAAAATCCCGCAAGCCAAATTTGCGTACTATTGACCGTACTGCGTTGCAATCCCTTTGTTAGTTCCTGTTCGAGAAATGCCGCAATTTGGTGGCGTTGAATTGCGTACACAAACGAGCGGGGTTTGATGTAAGCCGTAAACTCATCGATTGTCTTGACCACACGGCCAAACGTCTTTGCTTTACCTAGCCGCTTGCGTACGACTTCAATATATTTTTCTCTAGCGATGGCGATGGTAATCGCCTTCACTCCCGGGGGTGCGCCAAGTACAGCCGAGACAGGAGGCAGCGTAGCAGGCGCAAGCGTCGGCGGAGACGATTGTGTCCGTGCCTGTTCATTTAGCCGCAACAGCATTGGGAGCGCCGCAACCAAATTATCGGCATCCGCTTGCGTTCCATCGGTTTCAACACGCAGCCCCCCGTTTGAACTGACCTCCAAGGTGTAATCACGTGTCTGATCCTCTCCAAACGCTGTCTGCGCGCTTCTGAGAAGGTCCTCTAATGATTTGGTCACACCACCCCCATCAATCTGCACGAACGCTTGTTGATAGCGTACAGCCAGATACAGCGCCTTGACTTGTGCAAGACGTGGATCGGTTGTGTGCAAAGCATGCTTGATGACCTTACGGCGCAGAGTATTGCGCAGGCGCAAGGGAACAATAATACGAAAGGAAAAGCCGCCAGAACGGCGAACAAGGTAGGTCGGTAAGCGCACAAGTGTCCCAACGTTGTCCCGTTGAGTGTCCTCGGCGCTCGTTCCTTGTTGCGTGTAAGTTGCTGTTCTACAACAACTTATCTGAAAGTGGCGGAGAGGGGGGGATTCGAACCCCCGAGGCGCTATAAACGCCTGCCTGATTTCGAGTCAGGTACATTCAACCGCTCTGCCACCTCTCCAGATGGTCCCCAGTGTCCTGGGGCCGTGCATCATACGGGCACATGGCCCGCGCCACAAGCGGCCCGGGCCGGCGCAGGCAGGGCCAGGCGCGCGTCCAGGCGTGAACCGGTGCTGCGGCACCCGTGCGTGGCGTGTTGCCGCTAACCGGCCGGGCCGCGATGATGGTGGCGCATCTTCTCCTTGGCGACCCGGCCCCATGCTCGAATTCGGACACCTCACCCATGTCGGCCTGCGCCGTGACCTCAACGAGGACACCTACTACGGCGACAGTGAGCTGGGATTGTGGCTGGTCGCCGACGGCATGGGGGGGCATGCCTGCGGGGAAGTGGCCAGCGCACTGGCCCGCGAGACCATCGTGCGGGAGATCCGCGCCGGTACCCCGCTGGCGCAGGCGGTACGCATCGCCGACGAAGAGATCATCAAGACCTCGCGCCGCTGCAACGACACCTTGCCGATGGGCACCACCGTGGTCGCCGCGCGCGTAATCGGCCAGCGTTTCGAAGTGGCCTGGGTTGGCGACAGCCGCGCCTACCTGTGGCGCGATGGCCGGCTGGCGCAGCTGAGCCAGGACCACAGCTATGTGCAGGAGCTCATCGCCCAGGGCACGCTGACCAGCGAGCAGGCACGCGCGCACCCGCATCGCAACGTGGTGACCCAGGCACTCGGCGTGACCGACCCGGCACATCTGAATGTCGCCATCATGCAAGGCGAACTCAAATCCGGCATGCAGCTGTTGCTGTGCAGCGACGGCCTGACCGAAGAGGTGGACGATGCCGCCATCGCGGCCACGTTGTCGCAGGCCGATTGCAGCGCGCAGGAATGCGTGGAATGCCTGGTCGCCGCCGCACTGGATGGCGGCGGTTCGGACAACATCACCGCGATCCTGGTGCGCAGTTACTGATGTAGCGCCGCGCGCGAGCAAAATACCTCAGGCAAGACGCCTCACCCGGCGACCGCAATCTCCTCGACCGGCGGATCCCACAACGCACGCCCTGCCTTCTTGCGCAGCTGCGCCAAGCGTGCCTCGTGGGCCTGCAATTCGGAAGCGGTCACCGCAATGCGCGGACGCGGCAACAGCAGCGCCGGGTCGAACGCAATCACGCCGCTCGCCGCATCGGTCTGCTGACCGGCGTCGGCACTGGCAAACCCGATTTCCTCCTGGCCGGAGGTCAGCGCGATATACACATCGGCCAGGATCTGGGCATCGAGCAACGCGCCGTGCAGTTGGCGATGCGAGTTGTCCACGCCCAGACGCTTGCACAAGGCATCCAGGGAATTGCGCTGCCCCGGATAGCGCTCGCGCGCCATCATCAAGGTATCGACCACCGTGGCGCGCTCGACGATGCGCCCGTAGTGATCGCCCAGCAGCGCCAGTTCGTTGTCCAGAAACCCCAGGTCGAACGCAGCGTTGTGGATGATCAGTTCCGCGCCGTCGATATAGGCGAGAAACTCATCCACCACCTCGCCGAACAGCGGTTTATCGGCCAGAAATTCCAGGGTCAGCCCGGTCACCTCCTGCGCGCCCGGCTCGAAGTCGCAGTCCGGCTTCAGGTAACGATGGAAATTGTTGCCGCTCGGGCGCCGCTCCAGCAGCTCCACCGCACCGATTTCGACGACGCGGTTGCCCTTGCGCCATTCCAGGCCGGTGGTTTCGGTATCGAGAATGATCTGACGCATGTGTCCTCTTACGATGTCGCAAGACCATCGCGCTGGGCGATGGCCTGATTGCGGGCGAGCACGTCGACGCGCTCGTTGTCCGGGTCGCCATTGTGGCCTTTCACCCAACGCCAATCGATGCGATGGCGCTGCGTGGCCGCGTGCAACCGCTCCCACAACTCGCGATTTTTGACCGGATCGCCACCGGCGGTCTTCCAGTTGCGTCGCACCCACCCCGGCATCCATTCGGTGATGCCCTGGCGCACGTACTGCGAATCGGTATGCAACACGATCTGGCACGGCTCGGTCAGCGTTTCCAGCGCCATGATCGCCGCCATCAATTCCATGCGGTTGTTCGTCGATACCGCCTCGCCGCCGGCCAGCTCCTTTTCGCGGCCGTTGTAACGTAGCAAGGCCGCCCAGCCGCCCGGGCCGGGGTTGCCGAGGCAGGAGCCATCGGTATGCACTTCAATGGATTTCATCAGGTTCCAGAGTTGAACGTAAACAGGTCAGATCGTGGCCACCGGCTGTGGCCAGCGGGCAGGCAGGGCGATCGGCGTCGGCCCGATCGCCGCGGCAGCACGCTTTTCCACTTCCAGCAGATACACCGCGCGCCAGGGTGCCCGGCCGGGGTCGGTGGACTCGCCGCTGGGGCGCCAGATCGGCCCCAGGTAGCGCTCGGCCTGCACGCTGTGCAGACCGGCACGCTGGGCCAGGAGGCGCCAGCGATCCGGGCGCAACGCGACCGGCCCGCGCCGCGCCCAGCGGAAGCGGTAGGGGCTCATCGGATTGAGCGTGAACAGCCACAGACGGCCGCCGGGCATCAGCAGACGCTCGCATTCGGCCAGAAAGTCCGCTGCCCCGCCAACCACCGCATGTTGCGCCACGATCGCCTGCAGGCTCTCGGTCGGCAGCGGAAACGGCAGCGCGCAGCGTGCGTCACCCGCAAAGCGGCCGGCACTGCGATGCAGGCGCAAACCGCGCCCTTGCAGCAACTCGCGCGCAGGCATGTCGGCGGTCGGCGTCAGCCACAACCACGGCTGCGACGGCCGTGTCTGTAGCGCTTCCAACGCCAGACGACGCTCCAGCTGAAGCAGGCCGCGCCCCGCGCCGGTTTCAAACCAGGATGAGACGCCAGCTTGACGTGAGAATGGCGGGGCAGGCATGGTCCCAATTCTATGCGACTGATCGCCCTGCCCGCATTCGACGACAACTACATCTGGGCGCTGATCGCTGCAGATGGCCGCGCCATCATTGTCGACCCCGGTCAGGCCGAGCCGGTCCTGGCTGCCGCGCAGCACCAGGGCCTGGTGCCGAGCGCCGTCCTGCTCACCCACCACCACGGCGACCATATCGGCGGCGTTGCCGAGCTCCAGCAGCGCTGGCCGAACCTGGCGTTGTTCGGCCCGGCCGACGAACGCATCCCGGCCCACGCGCATCAGGTAGGCCAGGGCGAGCGCCTGCGCCTGCTCGATGTCGAGTTCCAGGTGCTCCAGGTGCCCGGCCACACCCGCAGCCACATCGCCTTCGTCGCTGACGGCTACCTGTTCAGCGGTGATACCCTGTTCAGCCTAGGCTGTGGGCGGATGTTCGAAGGTACCGCTCCCCAGATGTTCGACTCGTTGCAGCGCCTGGCCTCCCTGCCTGGCGAAACGCTTGTGTGTTGCGGCCACGAATACACCTTGGCCAATGCGGCCTTCGCGCTGCACGTCGATCCCACCAACGCTGCCTTGCAGCGCCGTCAACAGGAAGCCCAGGCCATGCGTCATGCAGCCCGTCCTACCCTGCCGATTTCGCTCAAGAGTGAACTGGCCACCAATCCGTTCTTACGCACCGGCCGCCCCGAGATCCGCGCTGCAGTGGCACCGCGCGCAGCCGGCGAGCTTTCCTCTGAAGTCGATGTTTTCGCCGAACTTCGGCGCTGGAAAGACGAATTTCGCGCATGAGGCGCCTGGTTTTGACAGTGCTGGCCGTCTGTTCGGCCATCGCACCGGCAGCCGCATCGCCCAATGACGCAAGCTCCGCCCCCGCCAGTAGCCAGACCGCGCAAGCCAGCGCGCCAAGCCTCCGCAACGGGCGCGAGATTTTTTCGGCCTTCCTCGACGGTCGCGCCGACCCGGGCTGCGACAGCGCCCATAGCGATGCCCGCTGGGAACAGCATTTTTCGCGCGCCCCGGCACGTCTGGCAGACGATGCGCAGGATGTCCTGCCGTTATTCGGTTATGTCGTCGACGAGTTGCGTAAGGCCGACATGCCGACCGAATTTGCGCTGATCCCGTTCGTGGAAAGCGGCTACCGCCCCGGGGCCCGCAACGGCAGCGGCCCTGCCGGCCTGTGGCAGTTCATCGCGACCACCGCGCGCAACCACCAGGTGCCGGTCGGTGCGCAATACGACGGACGCCTGTCGGCAGTGGACTCCACCACTGCGGCGGTGCGCTATCTCAAAACCCTTTACGGCATGTTCGGCGGAGACTGGCGCTTGGCCCTGATGGCCTACAACGCCGGCGAGTACCGCGTGCTGCAGGCAATGCGCAGCGCCGGGATGAACGCGCAAAACGCACGCCCCTCCGAATTGCCGGGCATGTCCAAGGTCACCTACGACTATGTGGAGAAACTGCACGCACTTGCCTGCGTGCTGGATCACGCGCAACAGCAGGGCAACCTGCTGACGTCGCTGGATCGCCAGGTGCCCGTCCTCACCGAACATGCGTTGCCGGCAGGCACCAGTCTCAACGCCTGGGCCGGACAGCGCGCGATCGAGCCGCAACTGCTCGCGCGCCTGAATCCCGCCCTCGCTGGCGCGCGCGCTGCGCCGCGCGGCGTGCACGTGCTTGCGCCGCTTGCGCCGCCGCAGCCCGGTGCAAATAGCGCCATGGTCGCCTCTGCCGAGGTGGGAACTGGCGCCGCCAGCAGCACTCCCGCACCGACCGCCGTTGCCTCTGCAGCCAGCAAAGCGTCGACCTCGCCAGCACGTACCCACACCGTGCGCAATGGCGAATCGGCCTGGGCGATCGCACGCCGCTATGGCATCACCGTGACGACGCTGCTCGCCACCAATGGCCTGGACAAAAGCGCCATTCTGAAGCCTGGCATGGTGCTGTCGTTCGACGACTCGCCCTAAAGTGACGCGCCAAGGTGCGACGCACCTTAGACGTTGTCGTGGGCACAGGCAGGCGGTAGGCGGTAGGCGGTAGGCGGCATGATCGCGCCGATCCTGAACTTCGCTCACCAACCCAGCCTTCTCGTCAGGCCGCTTCGGTCGCGAAAGATGGATCTTGAGCGTTGCCTGGGTGCAAAGGCACAGTTAGCGCCTGCTGCGCGTCGCGCCGGGCAACCGACTTGGCGCTGTACGGGCCAGCCGAGCTCCGGCAAAACTCGAAGCTTGCAGGCCTCTCTGCAATGCGCGCCACGATGTGTGCGGTGCTCCCCGGCGAGTCAATCCCGCCTAGCCATTCAGCTGACCCGGCCACCAGAGATCATCAGCGGGACACCTGGCATGTCTGTCAGGAGCGCTCCCCGCGCGCGCCGTCGCCCAATCGAGCGTCAGCGACGACTGCCAGATCGTCAGGCGACTAGCCGACAACCGGCGATTGGCGCCCAGGAATCGCAGCTCCCGGCAGCCATGCAGCGCGCAGACACCGCCGGCAAATCGATATGCGCCGCGTAAGATCGACGGCGACTGCGCGCCAGCCGGCCGGTGTTCTCCACGACAAACGCCCAAAGAAAAAGCCCGGTTGCCCGGGCTTTTCTCACCAATCGATTATCCAGCCTTACAGCTGGGCTTCTTCGATCTGGATCTTGTAGCGCTTGCGCATTTCCTTGACGTAAGCCTGCGCAGCGTTGTTTCCGTCGATCTGGCTCAACTGCTCGCGCAGCATCGTCTGCTGCTCGGCCGGCATCTGCTTCAGATCGCCCGGCGTCGCCTTGCTGATGACAAAGACAGCAAAGCGCCCGCCATCCAGCTCCACCTTGCCAACCGACGGCTTGCCTTCGGTCGGTCGCGGCGCGCTGAAGATCGCACGGTTCGCAGCCGGGGTCGGGATCGGTGCCGTCCGCGGTAGCACCGGGATCGGCTGCACCTGCAGCTTCTCGCTGTCGGCCAGCGCCTGCAGCGTCTCACCCTTCTGCAAGCGTGCCAGCAAGGCATCGGCAGCAGCCGCGGCGACCTTCTCGGCACGGTCCGCACGGATTGCCGCGGTCACCTTGTCGCGCACCTTGTCCAACGGCAAGGCCTGTTCGGCGGTGTGGTTGGTGACACGCAACACCACGCTATGGTTCGGCGCGATGGTGATGGGATCGCTCACCGTACCGTCCTGCACCAGCGTTTCTGAGAACGCCGCGCGCAGCACAGCCGGGTTGGCAGCAACACCGCTGGCATCACTGCGCGAGAACGGCCCCAAGGTCTGCACCGGCAAGCCGACCTGCTTGGCCGCCGGCTCCAGTGCGGTGGGGTTCTTGTAAACCTGGTCCACCAACTTGCCACTGACATCGGCAAAGGCCTTGTCTGCGTCAGCCTTGAGCTGCTCGGCCGCCAGTTGGTCGCGCACCTGCTCGAACGACTTGCCCTGGCCGCCCTTGACCTCACGCAACTGGATCACGTGGTAGCCGAATTCGCTCTTGATCGGGCCGACTACCTCGCCAGCCTTCATCGAGAACAGCGCGTCCTCGAACGGCTTGACCATCGTGCCCTTCTCGACCCAGCCCAGGTCGCCGCCGGCATCCTTGGAGCCGGGGTCCTGCGAATTGGCTTTGGCCAGCGCAGCAAAGTCGGCACCCGGCTGCTTGGCCTCGGCAGCGAGCTTGGCAGCCTTTGCCTCGGCAGCCTTTTGCGCGGCGGCATCGGCGCCGGCGCTGATCAGGATGTGCGATGCAAGACGCTGCTCCGGCTCGACGAAACGTGCCTTCTCGTCTTCATAGCGCTTGCGCAGCGTGGCCTCGTCGGCCGCAGTGGCTGGCGGCATCGTGGCAGCGTTGAGCTCCACGTATTCGATCGTCACGGTTTCCGGCTGACGGAAATCCTGCGCGTGACCGTCGTACCACTGCTTGATCTGCGCATCGCTCACCGGCGCGGTATCTGCGGCCGGTGGCGGCAGCATCGCCAGCTCCACATCGCGCGTTTCGCCCATCAGCTTGAGCAGGCGCTCGAACTCGGACTTGGTGGCAAAGCCGGACTCCGCCACCGCCTGCGGGATGACCGACTGCTGCAGGCTATCGCGCACCAGCGCATCGAACTGCGCTGGCGTGCGCGGCGGCGTGCCCTGCGCGAGTGCGGCGCGGTACTGGTCGGGACTGAACTTGCCATCGACCTGGAATGCGGGAATGTTGGCGATGTAATCGCGCACGGTCGCATCACCGATGACGATTCCAGCATCTTCCGCCCCCAGTCGCACCACCTGTTCGTCGACCAGTTGGTCGAGCACCTGCAGCTTGTTTTCGCGGGACTCGAAGGTGCGCGGATCGAATTTCTCGCCCTGACGCTGACGCTCCTGCATGCGCGCCTGCTCAAAGCGCGCGCGGAAATCCTGCGTGCTGATTTCATGGTGCTGCCACAGCAAAGAGACCGGCCACCACGACGGTGCCGATTTCCACCAGGTCGGCGGCGCCTGCACCTTGGCCACGTTGTTGGCGCCAATGCCGCCGAGGTAGCTGTTGTCGATGACGAACAGGAACGGAATCATCAGCAACCCCAGGATGGCGGTAGCGATCCAGCCTGACGTCTTGTCGCGAAGTTTCTGCAGCATTGGCAAATCACGGCCTGTGGGCGAGCCGCGCAGTGTAACGCGCTTGACGCCAGGCACCCAGCCCAATGCCCGTTACGATGGCGTCGTGGCGCATTCATCGGTCCAGGGTGGAAGGCGCCAGCTCGGGCCAAATACCCGAGCACCTTCAGACGCAGCAGAACGCGCTGCTGCCGGATGCGCTGCAATACGCCACACCGGCATGCCTGCATGGACCCACACCCATCAACCGACATCCAAAAAAAAGCCCCCGGCACAGGGCCGAGGGCTTCGTATAACTGGCGGAGCGGACGGGACTCGAACCCGCGACCTCCGGCGTGACAGGCCAGCATTCTAACCAGCTGAACTACCGCTCCGCTTTAAACTTGGACATCTGCCCCCACTCCATTCGCATGACGAATTTCGTGGAGAAAACGAAGCCCCCAATTGCTCAGGGGCTTCGCGTGTAACTGGCGGAGCGGACGGGACTCGAACCCGCGACCTCCGGCGTGACAGGCCAGCATTCTAACCAGCTGAACTACCGCTCCGCGCTTGAAACATTTGCCTGGTGCTTAATGGTGGGTGCTGAGGGTTTCGAACCCCCGACCCTCTCCGTGTAAGGGAGACGCTCTACCGCTGAGCTAAGCACCCTAGCGAGTCGATTAGTTTACTGCATCCTTCAGGGCTTTACCAGCCTTGAATGCAGGATTCTTCGAAGCAGCGATCTTGATGCTGTCGCCGGTCTTCGGATTGCGGCCGGTGCGCTCGGCGCGCTCGCGGACCTGGAAGGTACCGAAGCCAACGAGGGTGACGGCGTCGCCCTTCTTCAGTGCCTTGGTGATTTCGCTCACAACCGCGTCAACAGCACGGCCAGCTTCAGCCTTGGAGATGTCAGCGGCAGCGGCAACGCCATCGATCAATTCGGTTTTATTCATTCTTGAAACTCCCTTTGCGGCAGATGCCGCGGAATCGACAATCGGCGCTCTTGCCGTAAGCGAAGAACCCGACACAAGTGGTATCGCATGACGCATCACATTTGCCGCGCCCACGAGTCGTGCATTTATACCAGCGCCCCCAACAGCACGCAAGCCAAAACCCAATAACGACGCGGGTTTTGGCTTGTTTTGGCGAGGCTCAGACAGCCCTCGTTAGTGCTTGACGCGGGTACCCGGCGTGCTACGCGACTTGCCGCGCACGGTCACGCGCGAGGCCGCCTTGCGTGCCTTTTCCTTGCCGGCCTTCTTCGGCGCGAGCGGACGTTCCAGCGCCAGATCGAGTACCTCGTCGATCCACTTCACCGGCACGATCTTCAGATCGCGGGTCACGTTCGGCGGGATGTCGGCCAGATCCTTGCGGTTCTCGTCGGGGATCAGCACGGTGCGGATGCCACCGCGCAGGGCCGCCAGCAACTTCTCTTTCAAGCCACCGATCGCCGATACCCGCCCACGCAGGGTGATCTCGCCGGTCATCGCCACGTCGGCGCGGATCGGCACCCGGGTCAGTATCGACACCAGCGAGGTCACCATCGCGATACCTGCGCTTGGACCGTCTTTGGGCGTGGCGCCGTCAGGCACATGCACATGCACGTCCTGCTTCTGCAGGAAATCCACATCGATGCCAAGCCGCTCGGCGCGCGAACGCACCACCGACAATGCAGCCGATGCCGATTCTTTCATGACATTGCCGAGCTGGCCGGTGAGGATCAGGTTGCCCTTGCCCGGCACCAAGGTGGACTCGACCTGCAGCAGTTCGCCGCCGACTTCGGTCCATGCCAGACCCGTGACCAGACCGATCTCGTTTTCTTCTTCGGCACGGCCGAAGTCGAAGCGACGCACGCCCAGATACTTGTCGAGATTCTTCGCGTTGACGGTGACCAGTGCCTTCGGCTTGCCCTTCTTGGCAACCGCCTTTTTTGCCGCCGGCTGCGGACCTGCGAGCGCAATCTCCTTGACCACCTTGCGGCAGATCTTGGCCACTTCGCGTTCGAGATTACGCACACCCGACTCACGCGTGTAGTAGCGCACGATGTCCTGGATCGCATCGCTGGCGATTTCGATCTCTTCCGGCTTCAGGCCGTTGGCCTTGATCTGCTTGGGCACCAGGTAGCGCGTGGCGATGTTGAGCTTCTCGTCCTCGGTGTAGCCGGGGATGCGGATCACTTCCATGCGGTCCAGCCCTTCGCGCTCGGCCTGCTCCTTGACCAGGCCCGAACCCGGCACCACCATGGCCAGCTTGACGTTGGCGGCACGATGCCGTCCGCGCACCACCTCGATGCCATTGGCGTGCAGCACGGCCACCATCCGCAAAAACTCGTCTTTCGTGCCCACGCGGGTGCGCGTCGCGCCCTTCTGGTACTTGTCGCCGAGGTCGTACTGGTCG
>JAAIGE0101018061.1_pt1 | contig 16086 bp, 10 predicted proteins | sample 6487951 | NCBI WGS metagenome assembly JAAIGE01 (sample SAMN13974128, study PRJNA590717) | phyllosphere metagenome | biome: tomato field; feature: multiple bacterial spot infested tomato fields; material: tomato leaves; isolation source: leaves from tomato fields | host: Solanum lycopersicum ... | reverse complement strand
CGGCCGACCAGCCCGACCTGCCCACCATCGAGCGCATCTTCGACGACGGCTACCTCGACCTCGCCCGCCAGTTGGTCAAGGAAGGTGCCAACGACCTGAACGCCAAGGTTCAGCTCGACCCGAAGTTCGCCAGCATCGTGCCCCGCCTGACCAACCTGATCGGTGGTCAGTACCTGCTGGAGAATGGCCGCTTCGTGTTTGAGCCGGGCCGCTATGAGGAGAAAGACGCTGCCGCCCGAAGCAAAGCTCAGCACGCGCAGATGTACCAGGACAGCACCGAGTGGAAGTTCGTGCCCGCCAGCAAACACCGCCTGTCCAGCGGCATGACGGCCGAGGGCTTCCGCAAGATCGGCGTGATGCAGCGCCTGCTCAGCAACGGCTGCCTCAGCCCCGGCACCTCAGGCCCGCTACTGTGGGACGAGCCCGAATCCAACCTCAACCCCAAATTGATGAAGGATCTGGTGCTGGCCCTGCTGGAACTGGCCCGCAACGGCCAGCAAATCGTCCTGGCCACGCACGACTACGTGCTGCTCAAGTGGTTTGACCTGCTGATGGACAAGGGCAAGGGGGATCAGGTTCGCTTCCATCGCCTGTATCGCGGCGAGGATGGCGAGAACATTCGCTACGAGGCTCAATCGGACTACAGCATCGTCGGCCGCAGCGCCATCAGCAACACCTTTGCCGAGCTGTACGACGAAGACGTCAAGCGCGCGTTGGGGAACGACTGATGCAGGCCTATCGCGCAGAGCCAACAGCAGAGCTGCTGTTCAACTTCCCCGAGAGGCTATCCTGGAGCGAGTTGGACAAGCAGGGCGTCAAGCTGCCGGTGCGGATGAAGTTCGTCGATCTGGTGATCGAGCGCGACCAGGACATCTTGCTCGTCGAGATCAAGGATCCATCCCACTCGCGCAGCCAAGACAAGGATCGAAACACGTATCTGAAGAGGCTGTCTGACAACTCGGTCCTGACGCAGGAGTTGACACCCAAGGCGCGCGATTCCTACCTGTACTTGCACTTGATGGAACGCGATGGAAAGCCGTTCAAGTACGTGGTGCTGCTTGGCCTGGATGCATTCGACCCTGAGCGCCAGAAAGCGATCATGTTCGGCTTCAAGGACCGGCTGCTGGCGGACATTCGCGAAGAGTCATTTGAAGCCTGGAAGCGCAAACACATCGCCGATTGCGTGGTGCTGTCCGTGGAGTCGTGGAATCAGCACTTCCCTGACTGGCCGCTGCGTCGCGAGCAGCCTGCAGCAGCACTTGTTGTGGGGGCCGCTGTGCAATGACCATCGTGCAGTGCAACGACAGTCAATATGGAGACAGTCGCATCCGCGCACCGTTCAAGGACAGCTGGCAGCGCGACCTGCTGCGGGTCAAGGGCGGCATCACTGACTACTGCGTGATCGGCGAGATCTACGTGCAGACACTGCGCCAGTTCCAGAGCAGCCATCGCTTTCCGGCCAAGCCATTCAAGCTGGTGCCGGATGGATTTGAGATTGATTTTGGCCGCAAGGTATTGCTGGCGGGAGAAAAAGAATGAGTGAGAACCGGAGTGAGAGTCGAAATCAGAATATTGAGAAGTATTTCTTCCGCGCATCAGCGGCGGACTTTAAGAAAGTTCCCGGCGGCCCTATTGCATACTGGTTAAGTGAATCCGTCCTGAAAGCCTTCAATGAGGGCGAGCCTCTGCGGTCCTATTCAAAGGGCTCGACGGGCCTTCAAACAAGCGACAGCGCAACTTTCGTCCGTTACGTTCACGAGCCCTCCGCGTCACTAATTGGAAATAGGTGGATCCGATTTGCCAAAGGCGGTGGCTTCAGGAAATGGTTTGGGAATGTTGAGCATCTGGTCAACTGGGAAGATGGTGGCCACGAGATCAAAACCTACGTTGCAGGCAAGTATCCGTATCTAAAAGGAAACTATGCGTTGGTGGTAAAAAATGAATCCACCTATTTCAAGGCGGGTCTACTTACATCTCGGGTCACTTCGGGGGATCTTTCCTTTAGGATAAAAGATCAAGCTGAAATCTATGCAGACGCGTGCACGGCAATTTTCCCTGACGATCCTGACTTCTTTCTTTGCCTGCTGTCTACGAAGTTGCTTGGAATAATACAAAGCTTGAATCCGACCTTGAACTTTCAAGCCGGAGATATCGAAAAATTTCCGATTCTTGATCCGGCTTTCACTTTAGCGGATCGGTCAATTTCAACGGCATGCGTCAGAATTTCCCGCTGTGATTGGGACTCATCAGAGACCTCTTGGGATTTCTCCAACTTCTCGCTGATGCACTCCGGCCATCGCCAGTCCACGCTCAAGGCCACCTACCAGAATCTCCGCGCCCATTGGCGCGAGATGACGGCGGAAATGCAGCGTTTGGAAGAAGAGAACAACCGCATCTTCATCAAAGCCTACGGCCTGCAGGATGAGCTGACGCCCGATGTGCCGCTGAACGAGATCACCCTCACGTGCAATCCTCACTACCGGTACGGCGGCGACAAGACCGAAGAAGAGCTGGAAACCCTGCTGTTGGGCGACACCATGCGCGAACTGGTGAGCTACGCCGTGGGCTGCATGCTGGGTCGCTACAGCCTCGATAAACCCGGGCTGATCCTGGCCAACCAGGGCGAGACGCTCGCGGACTATCTGGCCCAGGTGCCAAAACCCCGCTTCGAGGCCGATGACGACAACGTGATCCCGCTGTTGGATGGCGACTGGTTTGCCGATGACATCACCCTGCGCTTCCGGAAATTCCTGCGTGTGGCCTTTGGTGAGGAGCGCTACGACGAGAACCTGGCTTTCATCGAGCAGGCGCTGAACGTGAAGGGCAAGCGCAACTACAGCCTGCGCGACTATTTCCTGAGCGAGTTCTATACGGACCATGTGAAGCGATACAAGAAGCGCCCCATCTACTGGCTGTTCAGCAGCCCCAAGGGCAGCTTCAACGCACTGATCTACATGCACCGCTACCGCCCGGACACGGTGAGCGTGGTGCTGAAGTACCTGCGGGATTACCGAGAAACACTCAGCACCGAAAAGGAGCGTCAAGCCTCGGTAAGCATCAACCCGGCCACCAGTCAGGGCGACAAGACGCGTGCCTTGAAGGAAGTGGACCGCCTGGCCAAGGTTCTGGCCGAGCTGGAGGACTACGAGCGCAATGTGCTCTACCCGCTGGCTACGGAGCAAAAGGCCATCGACCTGGATGACGGTGTGAAGGTGAACTACCTTAAGTTCGGCGCAGCGCTCAAGAAGATCGTCGGGCTAGACGCCAAGGAAGAGGACTGAAGACGGATGAGCAACACCAAGATCCAGCAGGCGCTAGGCAATCTGTTTGAGAAGCAGCGCATCGTGTTCTGGTACGACACGCGGCGCGAGTTTCGCGCCGACTTCGAGGCACTGAGTCTCCCCGGCGTCGAGAAGATCGAACTTGCCAACAACGAGTTTGGCGTGAAGTACCGCGTGCTCCGCGAGCAGCCGGCCCAAAAGTTCCTGCTGTTCAAGGACGGACCGGAGCCTGAATATCTGGCCAACTGGTTGCTGGACATTCAACTGGCCAGCGGCAGCACTTTCCGCACCGATCAGGTGGCACTGTGGCTGGCCGAGTTGGAACTGGGGCCCCATACCTACCCTCTGCTGGAGGCCCACCTGGCCTTTTTCGAAGCCGCCAAGCGCCGCGAGAAGCTCAAGGCCCAGCTAGAGCCCGGTGACAGCGATAACGCCGTGCTTCAGAAGATGCTGGCGGTGTGCGTCAACGAAGGTACACGACTGGATGCCATGTTGGAGGCCCTGCTGGCAGAGCTCGCCAGCGGTTCAGATGCGAAATGGAAGTTGATCGAACGCAGCGGTCTGGGCGCGCACTTCTGGGAGCAGATGAAGCGCGCCTACGGCTACGTCAGCGAACAGCCGGGCCTGCAGGACTTCGTGATCGAACTGTTCAAGAGCTGCTTCCTGAGTGAGGTGGATCCGGCGTTCAAGCCACGGCTGACGTCGGAGGCCAAGGTCTTCATCCAGCGCTGGAAAGACAGCCGCTCCCATGCGCGGGCCTTCGAGACACTTTCAGAGCAGTGCGCGGATATCTTGCAGGTGGAGGTCCGGCTTCAAGGCCTGCCGTACCGCACGCTGATGCCGGCGGGCGATTTTGAAGCCATCGATCGCAAGATCCTGAGCGAGCTGGTACGCGAGGTCACGGCGCGCACGGTCAGCGCGCAAGAGGTGGAGCAATGGGTGCGCCAGCGCCGCCAAGGCCATTGGTTCGACCGCTACCAGCACGTCTACCAGGCCATCGAGCACGCAGCACAGTTCATGCAGACGCTGGAGCTGACGCAGCTTGAGATGGCCTCGCTGGCCGACGGCGTTCACAAATACACCCAAAGCTGGTTCCTGCTTGACCAGCGCTACCGCAAGTTCATCTTCCACGCGCGCGAGTCGGGCCAGGCTTCGCTGTTGCAGGCACTGAGCCAGCAGGTTGAGAACCTGTACACCAACAACTTCCTGTCCCACCTGAACGTGCGCTGGCAGCGTTTTGTGGATGCGTGCCAGCAGTGGGAAGCAGCGCCGGTGGTGAGTCAAACGCACTTCTTCGAGCGTTTTGTGCAGCCCTATCTGGAACGTAAGGGCAAGGTGTGCGTGTTGATCTCTGATGCCTTCCGCTACGAGGTGGGGGAGGAGCTGCAGAGCCTCATCCGCCGCGAAGACCGTTTTGACGCAGAGCTGGTGCCGGCCCTGTCGTGCTTGCCGAGCTACACCCAGCTGGGGATGGCATCGCTGCTGCCGCACAAGATGCTGCAGATCGTCGAGAACGACAGTGGTGAAGTTACGATCGATGGCATCAGCGCCACTGGCACGGCCAACCGCGGCCGTATCTTGGCGCAGACCATTGCCGCGTCTACCGCCGTGCTGGCCAAGGAGGTGCTGGCCATGGGCAAGGAGGACTCGCGCACCTTGGTGCGCGACCACGAGGTGGTGTACGTCTATCACAACCTGATCGACAAGACGGGCGACACGCGAGACACCGAAGAGCGCGTGTTCGGAGCTGCCGAAGATACGCTAAAGGAAATGCTGCAGGTCATCAAAAAGCTGGCCAACGCAAATGCCAGCAACATCGTGGTGACGGCTGATCACGGCTTCATCTACCAACACCACCCACTGCAGGACAGCGACTTCCTGAGCACCGAACCCAGTGGCGCCGAGATCCTCTACACCGATCGGCGCTTTGTGCTGGGACGTGGCCTGCACGAACACAGCAGCTTCAAGACCTTTCAGCCTGAGCAGTTGGGCCTGGCAGGCAGTCTGCAGGTGCAGATCCCCAAGTCCATCAACCGGTTGCGGTTAAAGGGCTCAGGCAGCCGCTTCGTGCACGGTGGTGCCACCTTGCAGGAAGTGGTGATCCCCGTCATCAGCATCAACAAGAAGCGCCAAAGCGATGTCGGCAAGGTGGAAGTGGAGTTGATTGGCGGTGGTGGAAAGACCATTACGACGGGGCAGTTGGCCGTGGTGCTGTATCAAGCCGAGCCCGTGACCGACAAATGCCAACCTCGTCGCTTGCGAGTAGGTCTCTACTCGCTGGCAGGCGAAGCAATCTCAGACGTGCAGGAACTGACGTTCGACATGGCGTCCAGCAACCCCCGCGAGCGCGAGGTCGCCGTGCGTTTCATCCTCAGTCGCAAAGCAGACGACTACAACAACCAGCAGGTCGAAATGCTCATGGAGGAGCCGGTGGATGGCACGTCCCATCACAAGCTGTACCAGTCTGCGCGGTACACGATCCGTCGCTCGTTCACCAGCGAGTTCGACTTTTGAAAGATGCCGAGGGGGCGCCCATGAGCCAACTGGACGACAAGATCAATCAACACTTCGCCGGGCTGGTGGTTCGCAAAGACCTGGTCAAGACGGTGAAGGGCAACGCCATCGTGCCCACCTATGTGCTGGAGTACCTGCTGGGCCAGTACTGCGCGACCAACGATGAAACCACCATCCAGGCCGGCATCGACACGGTGCGCGAGATCCTGCGCAAGCACTACGTGCATCGCAACGAGGCTGGCCTGGTCCGATCCACCATTAAGGAGAAGGGGCGACACAAGGTCATCGACCGCATCAGCGTTGCGCTGAATGACAAGTCGGATGCCTACGAGGCCGATTTTGCCAACCTGGGCATCAAGAAAGTCGTCATCGATTCGGCGACGGTGAAGACGCATCCGAAGCTGCTGGTGGGCGGCGTATGGTGCATCGCGGATCTGGAGTACGTGTTCACGGAGGACAAAAACGCCTCGCCATGGTTGCTGGCTTCGATCAAGCCGATCCAGCTCTCGCACTTCGAATTCGATGGCTATCTGGAGGCGCGCAGGCAGTTCAGCACCGACGAGTGGATTGACCTGCTGATCCAAAGCGTGGGCTTCAACCCGCAGATGTTCGGCAAGCGCAACAAGCTCAGCCAGTTGGTGCGGCTGATCCCCTTCTGCGAGCGCAACTACAACCTGATCGAGCTGGGCCCCAAGGGCACGGGCAAGTCACATATCTTCTCGGAGTTCTCGCCACACGGCATTCTGATCTCCGGTGGTGAGGTAACCGTACCCAAGCTGTTCGTTCACAACGGTACGGGGAAGCTAGGCCTGGTGGGCTATTGGGATGTGGTCGCCTTTGACGAGTTCGCCGGCAAGCAAAAGCGCGTGGACAAGGCGCTGGTGGACATCATGAAGAACTACATGGCGAACAAGTCGTTCTCGCGCGGCGTGGAAACGCTGGGCGCCGAGGCCAGCATGGTGTTCGTGGGCAACACGGACCACACGGTGCCGTACATGCTCAAGCATTCTGACCTGTTCGATCCATTGCCAGAGAAGTTCCATGATTCGGCCTTCCTGGACCGTATCCACAGTTACATCCCGGGCTGGGAGGTGGACGTGATTCGGGGAGAGATGTTCTCCAGCGGCTATGGCTTCGTCGTGGACTACCTGGCGGAGATCTTGCGGGCGCTTCGCAATCACGATTTCTCTGATCGGTACAAGGCGCACTTCAGGCTGTCTGAAGACATCTCGACACGCGACCGCGATGGCATCAACAAGACCTTCTCGGGCTTGATGAAGGTGATCTACCCTCACGGGGAGGCGAGCGCGGAGGAAATCGAAGCACTGCTGCGGGCTGCGGTCGAAGGCAGGAAACGGGTCAAGGATCAGTTGCTGCGGATTGACTCGACATACCCGGCCGTTCGCTTCACCTACTTCGATCAGCAGGGCAAAGAGCGTCCCGTGGCGACGCTGGAGGAGGAGGAGTACCCAGCGGCCTACCACCAGCGCGTTGCGACTGAGGCTTCTGCCGATACGTCGCCAGTGCTGGACACAACAACGCAAGTCGCAGTCACGCCATCAGTACCGTCGAGGCCATTGAGCGCCAGCGGTCCGATGGGAAGTGACGCACCGGTCGCTGGAACGCTGAAAGAGCAGCACCTCGTGTTTCAGGAGAACCAGCGTGGCGTGGCGTTCGACAAGCTGTTCGGCCCCTACCTAGCTGGCGCGAAGCGGATCATCGTGACTGACCCGTATCTTCGAATGTTCCACCAACAGCGAAACCTGATGGAGCTGCTGGAGACCATCAGCCGAGTCTCAACGCCTCAGGACGAGGTCGCGGTTCATGTAGTGACCGTGGAGGAGGAGTTCAACGGTGACCGCCAAACCGAGAACTTCCAGAAGATGGCATCGGCCTGCTCATCAATTGGGATCCAGTTCTCTTGGGCCTACGACACCTCAGGCACCAAACACGACCGCGACATCACCACCGACCATGGCTGGAAGATCGTGCTCAGCCGTGGACTGGACGTGTTTCAACGCTGCGAGATGAACGACGCCTTCAGCTTCGCCAACCGCATGCAGCAGCATCGGCAGAGCAAGGAGTTCAATGTGACGTTTGTACGGCTGGGGGACTGATCATGTGGCTGGCAGTGAAGCATGCGATGGCCTTGATGCAGAACTGACGGTTCACCCGCGTTTTGTTCAGGCCAGCGCGCACCAACACCTCCTCAGCGGTGGGGTAACGGCCCTCCTGGATGAGTCCGCGTGCGGCCCAGAATGCCAAGCGGCGATCTTTTCCCGAGTTCACGGCGGCTATCAAAGCTTTGAGTGTTGGCGTATGGGCAATGGTGTGCTGGGCTTGGTGCATGGAGATCTGGACGAACCTGGCCAGCACCCCCGCATGTACACGCGCCGGGCGCGCTTGCGTTCGTAGAACGGACAGAACAGCCCGCGAAAGTGCCACGGCCCTCTCATGCTGAGCACGTTGTGCCGGCGTTCGCAGAGAGCCGGCGGTGGCGATATGTGCCTGGATTCGTGAATGCAGCCAGGCCCGGTCGCGAATTGACGCGCGGATCCGTGCAACGTTGTGGTGCGGGACCTTGCCGCTGCGTTGTCGGAGCAATTCCTCGATCATTTCGCGATCGGCCATGATGGTCGGAACGGGGGACCGATTGCGGTAACCATAGGTTTGCATAAGGGCTAAGTCGTGCAAGCGCAGCAGCCAGAAGAGGTTCGGTGAACTATTCAGCAACCGTTTGGCGGCGTGCCCCGGTGATTCGGCTTCGAATCGCTCAAATTCGCGGCGCGCTTGTTCGATCGTGAGAGGGCGCGATATGAACTTCGCCGGGGCCGCTCTGACTTCGACCTGACCCATGGCATGCTTGAATTCATCGAAGCTCAGTCCGGTCGCGGCTAGTAGCGCGCAGAATTCGGGAGCGCGCAGCAATGCTGGACCGCCCCCCATCTTCAAGCGCAAGGACGACCCTGCACACTCCCAAGTCAGTACGGGTCGGGTCCTTGAGTGGATGTTCTCCGGTGCGCCATAGGTGTCTTGCATGAGCTGCAGTGAACTGCGTGTGAATCGTTCGCGAGTAATTTCCGAGCGTTTATGTAGAACTGCCAAAACCTGCTCCAACGTCCATGGTGCTTCTACGCAGTCCAGCGTGTCAGCGGCGAACCGGCTTAGTCGCAGTAGCGCTGGCAGATGCTCGGGCGATGACGGGGTGGTGCTCGACAAGTCCTTCCCGCACTGGCATCGCAGCGCCGGGGGGCGCAATAGGGCCCGGGTGAACGGTAAAACAGTGGTCCCGCACGCGGGGCAAGCGAACTGCAGCGCTACGCCGTGCCGGGTGCAGATGCTCGCTACTGGCAACTGGTGCTGGCGGTGCAGGTACGGTTCGCCGTACGCCTTAATGTCGTCGCATAAGCAGGCCGGACAATACCGTGCGCCCGGCGTGAAATGAGAGTGGCCCAAGATTGTGAGTTTGGTGGCATGGCCACTTGCGGAGTGGAATTTGATCTGAAATCGGGCGTTGGTGGCTTGATTGAAGGCCAGCCAGAACGGCAAGACAGTCAGCTCGCGAAGCATTCGCGGGTAGGTGTAGCCCAACGCAGCCAGCAGTCTTTCCAGTTTTACTTCTCGGATGGGAGGCACGAAAAACGGCGAAATGGTGCGCCGTCCATATCCCGACTCCTCAAGGAGGCTTCGCCATAAGCCTGCACCGTTGTGCAGCCTCACTCGCGTCAAGAGCGAAGCGAGTAATTCGTCAGGGTAGGCTGTCGGAACGAAGGGAATTCTGAGCATTGACTCGGTCAATCTGTTGATTCGTATAGGCAGCAAGCGCTTGCGACCATTCGCGCAAGCCTGCCAGACGCCGGACGCGCCACAGTTGCAGTTGGATGCCGTCCATGACCAAGCGGGCAATGGCGCGGTCGACACGGCGCTTGCCAAAGGCATGCGCGGACTCCACCGCTTTGTCCAGCAAGGCGCCAAGCTGGGGAAGCCGACCGAGGTTGCGCCTCACCATCGTTTCGCCGAGTGGACGCAACAGAAGAGTCTTCGTCAAGCGCCGCGGCGGCACCTCGTTTCGGAGCACGTCGAGCTGCGCTGCAAGTAGCTGAGAGAGCTCGGCGTCGCGACGGCCCCAGTCTACTCGGGTGGGGCGATCGATGCGGGGTTGAATAGGGCGCGCCCTGTCGCTGGTCGCCGAGGCGAGCCAGGCGCGGTCATGTCGGTAGAGCCAGGCATAGTCGGCGCCGGCCCGGGCCCGGGCTTCTGCAACTAGGTCCATCCCTTCCGTCTGGCAGGCCAGCAGCGCTGCCATCCAGCGTTCCCGCCGCAGCGGCAATTGCGCGATGCCGGTCGTGTCATGGCGTGGCCGTGGCGTCGTTGGGTACTGTGCCAGGATCCGGTACACCGAACTTAGTGAGACGCCCACCTGCTTCGCCACGGCCGGTAACGAACTCAGCGAGCCCAACGCCTCCAGGACCTGAGCGATCACCTCGGAATTCTGCGACTTGGGGCGTTCACGAATCGGAATGTTCCGTTCCCGGCGCCAAGCCACCACCGTCGTCACGCTGCGGCCGATGCTCGCTGCCACCTGCCGGCAGGATAGTGATGTATCGCGCAGTGCGGCCTCGTAGTCGCTCGCCAGCGCTGAGGAAGAAGCGTAAGACATAGCTGCCTGCTCAACGGAGGAAGCATGAAGAGACGGAGCATGTGGTTCCACGGACACTGCACAAGCCGTCTTGAACGCCGATACGGAGCCGAAAAGGAAATCGATCAGCAGTAGGTGGCAGATAGGGTGCAGCGATCGCTGCGGCTTCTCGAACAGTGGCCGCAGCCACCCCAGTGGATTTGCGGCTGTGGCGAGCAGTCGCACCTGGTGGTCGAAGCCTTGGAAATCATTGAAACGCTGGCGCAGCGCATTGGCAATCGCCGGAAAGTCCACTTTGCCACGTCGGGTGCAGTGTCCAAGTGATAGCGCAGCCACCCTGTAGATCTCTGCCCGCCGCGATGGAGCGATCACCGGAAGCGCGGCCTCGACCAGATCCTGCGACATGTGGGCGAACCTCAGTTGCCGCGCGTCGGCAAGGACGGCGAGTTGAGTCTCGGGCATACGTGCAGGCAGGATTAGCTGCTGGCGGTGAGTACGAGCCTGCAAGGGCACGGCCTGGAGCACGACACCATGAGCGGTGCAGCAGTTGACTCCTGGCAACTGATGCTGGCGTATCCAGTGCATGCTGCCGTGGCGGTTCCAACTGTCGGCTAGGCAACGGGGGCAGCTACGCAGCGCTGGATGAGCGCCAAAGCGGTTGGCCACCCGCCCCATCAGTGTCTTCAGCCCCTTGCCGTCGCCATGCAGGAGGCGTTGGCGCACTCGCGAGTAAGTCGCCTCAGTGAGGAATGGCCTGTGATAGGGCAGAAGCGTGCCGTCTTCAAGCAGCCTCTCGAGGGTGGCGAACGGTAGCAGGCCGCCGAGCCGCTCTGCCGCCGCAAGCAGCCGCGATGGCAAGTCCACGCTAGGTATCAGTGTGCGGCATCCAAAGATCTGCTGGAGTACATCGCGCGGTGCGCCCATGGCATTGAGCGCTGCAAGCCGGGCCAGCCATGAATACAGCAGCTCGTCCGGCAGCAGTGGGGGCGCATATGCGATGTTCGCGCTGAATACCGAACTGCGGCCGTTCAACTGCAAACCCAGGAGTGTCTGTTGAAATGCTTAGAGGGCCAGCGGATCTTCTTCGGGGAGATCGACCGAGCCGCCGCTGGCAGCGGTAGATTTGCGCCCCCGTTTGGTGGGAGGTGACGCCCGCGGCGGTGTGGTCGCGACATCATCGAACTCCTCGTTGCCTTCCCCGCCCACCCCGTTTTCCGACTGCTCGTCTTTGGCGCCGAGCAGTTTGCGAAGCGCCCGGTACTTTGGGCTAAAAATCAGGTCGTCGAAGGCGCGCAACTTGCGAGGATCGTTGCTGCGCAAGGCAGCGATGGCAGGTTGCAGAAAGGCCATGTCGGTCGCTGCGGTGCGCTCGAATGCAGCGACATCGATGACCTCGCGCCCTCCGATCTCGTTGCGCTGTGACAAGGTGAATGCCAGCGCGGCGAATGCCGTGTTGCCTGCCGACGCCGAGTGCCAGGCGTCCAGGATCTCTTTCGTCAGAGGCGTCTTCTTCTTGACAAAGGTGTAGTCCCAGTAGGTTTCGCAAAACTCCTGCCACTGCGGATCGGTGCGCACCATTGGGCGAAGTACCGTCTCGCCGTACGACGCCAGTTTTCTAGCGTTGCGGACACTGCCCTCGATGACGGACTGCACTGCTGGTGTCGCGAGCGCTAGTAAGCTGATCCCCAATCGCTCTATGATTTCGCTGAAGAGGTTAAGCACGAACTCGGCGTTCTGGCCGCGAGCGCTGCGCAGATTCTGGACTTCATCGATGACCATGAACCCCAGGGAGACAGCCGTGGCAACCCGGTTCATCAGTTCCACCATGGGCGCGATGTTGCGAATCGCGCTGGCTTGCCGTGCGTAGTTGGTTCCAAGCAGCTTATCGATTTCATCGAAGAACTGGATGCAGAGGCTCTTCAACGTGGCGTCGTGCGGAACGCGAAGGACGACGTAGACCACCTGATGGCATTTCAGATCCGTCCCCTTGTAATTGCTGTGCGCAATCACCTGCGGGTAGCGCAGCAGGTAGGCGAGGGCAAAGGTCGTCTTGCCCATGCCGCTGACCGCCATCATGAAGTGACCTTTGGCGGATGACTTCCAGCTGGCCGGGAAGGGGAAACCGTCGGCGCCGCTGGTCGCTAGGGCATGTCGTCGCTGGCGATCCACTACGGTCAGTGGATTGCGCGCCACATAGGTATCCCGCATCATGGTGGCCAGCGCAATACCCGCCTTTTGATATTCGGGAAACGGGAAGACGATGTCGTTGATCACCGACATTTCCATGATGCGCACAACCTCGCCGGCACGCCGCGTAGTCGCAGATGGCTTCGACGGGTAGTGCGACAGCAGCGTCAGGAATTCGAGCTTGGTCTGCTCAAGCTGTGGCAAAGCTTCGATGAACGGGTTGCCTGCGAAGCGACTGACGCCCGTATCGCGATAGTCGGCGGGTGGATCTCTACTTTGCTCAAGGCTTGTTCCTATGCTGTCGGATCAATGCAAGATTGCGCAGGCGCTCTTCTTCCTCCAAGCGAGCCCAGTCAGCTGTTGCTGTAGGGTCTTCCGTCCGCTGCTCTTCGTTTGGTGCTGACGGCTTGCCGAGCAGCCCCTTCTTCATGCGGGCAGTCTCCTGCGCTCTTGCCGCCATTTGGTCCGCCTTGGGCAGCTTTGCTGCTGTCGATCCGGCTTTGCGCGAAGGCGCTCGTTTCTCGTTTTTAGCTGTCAAGCGCGCGATTCGCCCCTCATGCTCGGCACGGGCCCATAGACGCGATGTGCGGCTTGCAAGGGCTTCTTCTTCGTCGAGCGACAGGCCAGCAATCTCCTTCGCCGCGCCCTCTGTCATCACGAAGCGAGCCCAGTTTCCTTGGTCGCTCGGCACCAAGACCTCTGTCGGCAAAGACTTGTCCAGCCGGATTCCGACTGCCTTTGCGCGGGCGGTCGAGCGACGCGCCAGATCGACAGCCTGCTCGTTGTCGGGAAGGTAGGGGCGACTCTTGTAGCTGAGCACGCCATTGGCAATACTGGCCTTGTCGCTGCTCAGCAGTAAACGGTAATAGTCGTCCTCGCTGAGTGGCGCCGATCGCAGACCGGTGATATTTTTCAAGCCCCAAAGATAAGCGTCTCTGGGTGTTGGAGAAACGCCGGACTGGGTCAAAACGCGACGGCGTCGCAGGGTTCGATGTGGGCGGTTGTTGTGGTCCTCGATGATGTCGACGAGCAGTCGATAGGCTTCGGCCAACGTGCGAACGGCGCCTGCCTCCGCCTTGCGAGCAGTTCTCTTGGTCCTTGGATCCATCGGACGGTCTGCGTATGCTCCTTCGATGCCTGATGCAGCCATCCGCCGTTTTACTTCGCGAATTAACCGCTCCACGATGGCTTTGCCGTCAGGGCACAGGGGAGGAAGCGGCGTGAGGTCAATACGCAAATCGTTGACTACGCTCTGCTCCATGGAGTCGCTCATGAAGTCCGAGCCGCGGTCGGGACAGATGACAGCCGGCATGCGGCCGACGGGCCAGCGGGCGTCGGTGACATTGATGCCCAGCCGTTTGAAGCGCGCCTCCCGTGAGGTGAAGGCAATGAGCAATGCGTGGCGCACTTCCTCATAGGACGCAGAGCGCAACGAAAGGTAGACCGAGACAACAAACCGGCTCCACCGGTCGATGAGCAAGTAGATCGTCGGCTTGCCGACCTGCACCGGTGGGTCGCCGTCTGAGATTAGGTGAATGCGGCCACCCGTAGCGTCGATTTCGTAGATCTCGGCGGGCCCAGCTGCGCGTACTGAGCCTAGATATCCAGGATTCCGCTGATGGGTGCGCATATTCCTTGCAAGCTCATCTGTGACGCGAAGGTGCTCATCGATGTAGTAGCGGAACTGCCTCGCAGTGACGGCCTCGGGCGCTTCGCCGGCGATATACCGGGCGTAGATCGCTGGATGGCGACGACGAAACTCTCCGGCCAGGTACTCTTCGTGCGCGGTCGTTTTGAATGCTGGTCCCTTCGTTAGGAGGCGCCGGAAGCAGGCCACCATGTCTTCGATGTCTTCTGGTCCCACGATGAATTCGTTGCGCCCCAATTCGTCGGCCAACGCAGATTGGCGGCCCCGTCGCTTGGGGGGGACGTGGCCCTCACCTGAAGCTGTGGGGTACGACGCCTGCCCTGGCTTGACGCCGGGAGGCAACGACAGAAGGGCGAGGCGCGTGCCACCGAAGTAGTAGTACCTCAGAACGGCTCGGAGCAACGTCGTCTGGCTGGTCTCCGTCTCTTCGGCGCGCTGGCGGATCAGCGCGGTGAATGAGTTCCGGGATAGGTTTGTCTTGCGTTTGAAGGCCGTGATAAGAGGTTCGACCAGGGCCCATGCGGTATCGAGTTGAGTCGAGCGCTCGCTTCCCTTTGTCGGCTCGTTGGTCAACGCTGCTGGCAGAACGAGCTTTCCCCAGGCGGAAGAGGGTGTGTCAGCGAGAGTCTGAAGCTCGCTGAGTGACATTGACGTTGGTCGCCTGGCATATCTCGCGCCCTCCGGCTCGCCTACCCACATGACATAGACGCAGTCGTTGAAGACGTGGGTCAAACGCAGATAGCGATTGCTGCTCTCTCCGACGCGAAGCGCCAGACCAGCCGCCGGCGCTGGGTTGCCCGTAAATACCTGAAACTTAGACATCGACCCTCTCTGTCCGCAGGACGACTGGAGCGTTCAGGGCCAAGGGGTGCACAAGCGACGGCTGAATCCGGTCGGACCAGGTGCAGTAGCGGAACGCGTCCTCCATGACGGTGGACGGCTGCCTTAGCAGCTTCGACAATTTCGCTAGCAACTCCCCTAGCGGCAGATTGGGCGCGTAGGCCGCGGCAAACTGTTCCACGAATCGATCCTCTAGCGAAGAATCCGAGACGTATCGATGCCGAAACCATGTGCGCATGAAGCGGAGTGTCTCCAGCATCGTCCTGTTGAATTGCGTGGTGTCTACCAGCGTCCAAGGAATGCCGCGTTCTTGGCACCACGCGTGTTCCACGGCGAGCCGAAGCCGAACTAACGGGTCGCGGGCGTCTTCGGGCGACTTGACGCTTGCGGCTCGGTGCCTAAGCTCTCCATCGACTCGCTCGGTGATCAATAGGTCTATGGTGAAGGGTTCGAGATTTCCACTTCGCGCGGTATGTCGTACGCCGAACTGCTCGCACAACTCAAGCGTGCGATCGAAGTCAAGAATGGGCCACTGTTCTCGAAGGTCGACGGTGGAGGCACGTCGTTCGATGAGGAAGAAGTAGATTGCCTCGAGTTCGGACAGCAGGTGATGGGGTCTGCCCGTAGAAACTCCCCGGATGATGGCGGATGTGCCCTTGGATGGGACATCACGCACCTTCAACCAGGGAACGTAATGCGAGCCCAAACCGACGCCACGGCGGCGTTTGATGCGAGCTCTCAGGTGCGGAGGGTAGAGGAGGGGGTTGGGTTTCCAGTGCACCCCTGAATTGTGTGCGAATTTTGTCTGAAATATCCGTAAATTTAGTCAATCCAAGCCGAGAAACGCACCACGCCAGTCGGTAAAAGTTAAGGCATCCGAGATGCCTTCCCCCAGCGGGCTGGGAAGGCACCGGGCAGCCCGCAAATGGCCTGGCGCGGACCACGCAGCGCGGGTGGGGCACGCAGATGCCTTCGGG
>JAAIGE0100332914.1_pt1 | contig 16097 bp, 17 predicted proteins | sample 6487951 | NCBI WGS metagenome assembly JAAIGE01 (sample SAMN13974128, study PRJNA590717) | phyllosphere metagenome | biome: tomato field; feature: multiple bacterial spot infested tomato fields; material: tomato leaves; isolation source: leaves from tomato fields | host: Solanum lycopersicum ... | reverse complement strand
TGGCCTTGGCCCAGATCGGGCCGTCGAAGTCACCGTCGCCGGTGGCCAGGAAGGTTTCGATATGCGGCAGGTATTGCACGGCGGCGAAAGCGCCGATGCTGAGGGGCTTGGACATGATGCACTCCTAGGTTGGTGTTGGCCCCAGCCTACCTACGCGTAGGATGAATATGCTGCAAGGGTAATCTTGACGCGCAACGGCGCGCGACTACATGAAAGGAATGGATACGAAGACCGCCCTGCTTGACTGCGCCGAAGATGCCGTGCGCGCGCGCGGTTATGACGGGTTCAGTTACGCCGATCTGGCTGCGGCGGTGGGTATTCGCAGGGCCAGCATCCATCACCACTTTCCGGTCAAGGCCGATCTCGCACTGGCGCTGATCGATCGATATTCGACCAATTTCTGCGCAGCGCTCGATCACATCGCGATTGCTCATGCGACGGGCGGTGCACGCCTGAAAGCCTATGTCGGCGCATGCCGCAAGGCGCTCGACGGCGGCAACAAGCTTTGCCTGTGCGTGGCGTTCTGCACCGGGCGCGACGGGCTGAGCGCGGCGGTGCTGGCAAAGCTTGACGCATTTCATGTCACGGTTGCAGCCTGGCTGGCCGATGGCTTTGCCACAGGCGATAGCGATGCGACCATAGAGGCGGTCGGTGATCCCCATATGGAAGCACATGCGTGTCTGGCACAGTTAGAGGGTGCCCAGTTGATTGCCCGCGCCGCCAAGGATGTGCGGCGGTTTGATGCAGCGGTCGCTCGACTGCTTCAACGGCTGCAGTAGTACGTGATCTATTGAGGCTCTCACCTGCAAACATCCAATGACGCTGAACGTCTGGTTTTTGGTCGCCTCTGTTTCAGCGGGGAACGACTAAGTTTGGGTCGTCTTCTGCCGACGTTGCTGCGAACCGGATGTCCCCAGGGGCAAAACCTTCACCGTAGCTGGCGCGGTTCACGCACCTCGTCGGCATCCTGGGTGCCTTCGTGCACTTCCTCGCGGATGATCTTCGTGGTGATCTCGTCGAGATGGGCAGTGAGGGCGCTGCTTAACTCCTCAAACTCCGGCCAAAGCGTCATCTGGACGAAGCTGGCCGGGGCACGGATAATGACGGTCTGACGGTGCATCCGCGTGTAGCGGAAGGGCTTGATGCCGTATCGACGGCATAGGGCGATAAAAAGCTGGCGGGACCAGGGATCGGGAATTGAGAATTTGAGCTCCTCGGCACGTTCCTGCTTGCTGGCGTTCTCGAATTTGACCCTGATGCGCGCCGCCGCTGCGCCAGCGGCCGACTTCTCGCCGTCAGTCTTTGCACCGGCATAAAGCGCCTCGATCTTGCGCAGCTTCTCGCGGAGTTGTTCTTCGGACATCATGGCCGTCAATGCACCGTCGGCTTCTCGGTGCGGATGCCCTCGATCATCTGGGGGCGAGCACGAGTGCAGGACAGCACGGCCTCGTGGATCTCGGTCTCCATGATCCGGGTAAGTTCGCGCAAATGCTTGAAGGTCGTATCGAGCTGCGTCCGGTCGTCAGCATGTGGATCGCGCGAAACCAGTTCACAGATACCCGCCATCATAGCGCGCATCTCCGCAAGACGGTCGACGGCCTCGTGCGCCCGTTCAGGCAGATCGATCACGTCCTCGCCATTGAACAGGCCTTCAATGAAACCGTCCAGTTCCTGGAGACGAACGAGGCCATATCGACCCAGATCCACGGCGGTCGGCTCTGTGGACAGGCGGGTCAGCCGGAACGGCTGACTGCGCTTCTGATGCCGGGTCAAGTCGTTCCAGAGCCCTTGCACCAGAGAATCGAGCAGTTCGTTGACCTCCTCGATGCTGTCAAAGGGCGGCAGTTCGCCACCCCAAAGGTCCTTGATGATCTGAAGCGGCGAGGCCGAAATCGCGGGTGTGGTGATATTGCCCAGGAAGCGGGTGCGCACCTCATGGAACGACACCGGGCACTCATGCTTCTCCAGCAACTCCTGAGCAGTCTTGTTGCTTGGCCCCTTGGTCGCCTTCTTCATATCGTCCGCTCGCAACAAAGATCATGATCGCCATGCCGTAATCGGGCAACGATGGGCTAACGATAATATTGCGTTCTGGGCGGTCGCAAGGGTCGGATCGTGCTTCCATAGCAAGGAGCACGAAAAATGCCGAACGACCTGCAATCCCTGTTCGACCGACATATCCCCACGTTCATGGACCGGCTGACTGCCGAAAATTACAAGCCTCAAACGATAAAGGCCTATCGGGTCCTGCTGAAGCGCCTGGTATCCCTGATCGAAGGCGCCGGATTATCACCACAAGACCTGACAACGGAACGGGCGGCCGCGTTGGTTCGCAATGACGAACGCAACCGGCGCGAGCCCAACAAATGCCAGAATATCGCACGGCGCTTTGTCGCCCATCTTATTACCAGCGGCACGGTGCCAGCTCCGGTCGCGACACCGGGGCAGATGGCCCGTGCAGCGTTGCGCGTCGATTATGAAGAGTATCTGGTGAGGCAGCGCGGGATCAGTCCGCGTACGATCTACCATTCCTGGCGCTTTGCCGACCGCTTCCTCGACCATCGGTTCGGCAGCGACGAAACCGATCTCGCGGCGATCAGCGCAGGCGATGTAATATCCTTCCTTCAATATCTGCTGGGGAGAAAAGGTCCCTATCGCGACAAGACCGCCGCCACCCACCTGCGCAACTTCTTCCAATATCTGTTCCAGCGCGGCGTCACGGAAACCAACCTTGCGCTGTGCGTGCCGACCGTCGCCCAGCGCTGGGGTGCGAGGCTGCCGCGCTTCCTGTCGCCTGAGCAGATCGAAGCACTGCTCGCATGGGTCCGCGACAATCCGAAGCATGGACTGCGCGATCATGCGATGCTGCTGATGATGGCGCGGCTCGGGCTGCGGGCACCGGAGGTGATCGCCATCCAGCTTGACGATGTCGACTGGCGCGCCGGTGAGTTGCTCGTCCGGGGTAAGGGCCAGCGGCATGATCGCCTGCCCGTTCCGCCGGATGTCGGAGAAGCGATCGCAGCCTATATCCGTCAGGAGCGCGTATCGGGATCACGGACGCTGTTCGTCTCGTTGCGGGCGCCAAATGGCCCCTTCAAGGATGGGCAGGTCATCAACACCATATTGCAGGATGCCTTCGCCGCGACCGGCGTCACACCGCCCGGCCCGTATGTAGGATCGCACGTCCTTCGCCATAGCCTGGCGACCAACATGGTGCGCAACGGCGCCTCACTTGCCGAAATCGGCGACATGTTGCGCCACAGGTCGCGCGCTTCGACGATGATCTATGCGAAGCTGGACATCGACGGCCTGCGTTCGATCGCAAAACCGTGGCCGGTGGCGGGAGAGGCACAATGACTCTCGCTCATGAACTTGACCGCTATCTCAGTGTGAGGCGCAGCCTGGGATACGACCTGGCCACAGCCGAAAGGGCGCTGCGCCGCTTCGTGGACTATGCCGATGAGCAGGGCGTCAATCATGTCACGACCGACCTGTTCCTGCGCTGGCAGGGAGCGTTCGGCAACGCCAGACGATCGACATGGGGCGCTCGCTTCATCATGGTACGCCTGTTCAGCCAGTGGCTCCACGGCATGGACGCTGCCCACGAAGTGCTTCCCCGTGGGCTGGTCCCTTACCGCTATTGCAGAACGCATCCCTATATCTTCACCCCGGCGCAGATCGTCGCCATCGTCGAAGAGGCGGCGCAGCTGCCGTCAATCTATGGCATGCGCGGTCTGACCTGTTCGACCCTGTTCGGGTTGATCGCGGTGACAGGCATGCGGATCAACGAGGCGCTGAGCCTCGATACCGGCGACGTCGATCTCGATAACGGTGTCGTCCACATCCGCTGCGGCAAGCTTGGCAAGGAGCGCCTGCTTCCCGTCCACGACACTGCTGTCGACCGGCTGCGCGCCTATATTGCCCGGAGGGACAGGTTGCTGGGGCGCGCTTCGGTTCCGTTCTTCGTAAAATGCGACGGAAGCAGGCTCGGCGATTGCGGCGCGCGCTACAACTTTGCGCATGTGTGCCAACGCATCGGCCTGCGCGAACCTCAGACCGAGGGGCGCCATGGTCGTGGTCCCCGTATCCACGACCTGCGGCACAGCTTCGCTGCGCGAACGATGATCGACTGGTACAGGTCCGGCAAGGATCCGGCACAGGAAATGATCAAGCTGACCACATGGCTTGGCCACGCCAATCCCGATCACACCTACTGGTATATCGAGGCAGTTCCAGAACTGCTGGACCTGGCATCATCCCGGATCACCGATCCTCATGATCGGGAGATATGCTCATGACCGGCATGACGTTCCCGGCGCTGCTCCAGCGCTTCTTCACCGACCGGCTTTGCACGCAGATGGAGGCAAGCCGCCATACGATCGCGGGATATCGCGATACGTTCCGGCTTCTGGTCCGCTTTGCCGCCGCACGATCGGGAAAGCCGCCGACGTGCCTGGGCATCGCCGACCTTGATGCCGAAGTGATCGGCGACTTCCTCATCCATATCGAAACAGCGCGAGGCAATGGCGCGCGAAGCCGCAATACGCGGCTTGCCGCCATCCGGTCCTTCTTCCGCTATGTGGCCATGAACGAGCCGGAGTGGCTATTGCACTGCCAGAGAATCCTCGCTCTGCCGGACAAGCGCTATGTGAAAAGAAGCGTCACGTTCCTCGATGGACCTGAGATCGCGGCATTGCTGGCTGCGCCCGACCGTTCGACCTGGACCGGTCGGCGAGACCACATCCTGCTGCTGGTCACCCTGCAAACGGGCCTGCGGGCATCGGAACTGACCGGTCTGCGCCGCAGGGATGTCGTCCTCGGTACCGGGGCACATGTCCGCTGTCTGGGCAAAGGTCGCAAGGAACGTTGCACGCCGCTTCGTCGGGATACCGCCAAGGCCCTGCAGAACTGGTTGAAAGAATGGCGCAGCGACGATGATGGGCCGCTGTTCCCTTCCATCCGTGGCGATCCACTCTCGCGTGACGCCCTGGAACATCTGGTCCGCAAACACTGTCTGACCGCGGCGCGCTCCTGCCCAAGCCTGGCCGGCAAGCGGGTAAGCCCGCACACCCTGCGCCACAGTACAGCCATGGAACTGCTTCACCATGGCGTCGATCAGTCCGTCATTGCGCTCTGGCTTGGGCATGAATCCGTCGAGACGACGCAAATCTATATCCATGCTGACATGCGGTTGAAGGAAAAAGCGCTGGCCAGCGTCGCTGCGCCAGAAACTCGACCCGGCAGGTTCCGCCCCGACGACGAACTACTCGCCTGGCTCGAAGCCCTCTGATTATGCCGACCCGCCGCATGGCTGATCAGCGGAAACCCGCCGTTCTGAAAAGCCATGCGGCATAATCCGGCGCTCGGCATAATGCCCTAGCTCGTGGAGCGCGGTGGCATAGAACCTGTCTGCGCTGTCGAATTGCGACCGCTGCGGCAACTGGATCGCGTCCAGCGCCGGAGCATAGAAAGCCCGGTTGCCGGCACGCTCGAAAATCTCGGCTCCGGACGCCTTCAAGATGCCTTCGGCGCGCTCGATCGGATTCCACGCCAGAGGGGCGGGCGGGGTGCGCGGGGGGAGGCCGTCGATCTGCTCCGCGTTGAACACCACGGCATAGAACGGCCGGGGCCGCTCAAGCTCGACACGCACCTTTTGCGGCTTGCCTTCCCCATCGAGGACCGGCTTGCCCTGAGCGTCCTTTAAGGTCTGCTCCTCGTCAAACTTCCAGTATTGGACAAGCGTGCCCTTCTCGCCCTTACGGACCTGCGCGCCGGCACCGCTGGCCTGCTTGTAGGTCATCCACCGATTATCGTCGTACCCCTCAGACATGAGATTGACGATGTTGACGCCGCGATAGCGTTTGCCGGTGGTCGGGTTGATCGGGAGAATGGAGCCTGCGTCGGCTCCGGGCTGGGCCGGGTTCCATGGCTTCTGCCAAGGTGCGGTTCCTGCCTTTAGCTGGTCGATGATCTTCTCGGCGACGCGCTCGTGAAACGGCTTCTTGTCTTCGGCCATGGGAGCCTCCGGGGGTTAGCGGGCGCGGGCGGTGGCGATGATGCCGGGCGCTGGGCGATCGGGGGTGCTAGGATCGGGCTGCAAACCCTCCTCCGCTTCGCGGGCGTCCTCCTCGCTCAAGGCATCCTCTACGAACGCGCCCGCGCGATCGGCCTCCTCGGGATCGAACTCAACCACGGCACCCGGCACCTCGGCGTCGATCAGCTTTTGCCGGATCAGTGCGTCATCGACGGTGTGTGATCCCACGTCATTATCCGCCATCCGGTATCGGTCGGATGCGGATGGATCGGGCTCGAACGTCACCCCGGCGGCTTGGGCCTGTGCAACCAATTCGGCGGCTGCGGCGCGGCCTTCATCATGGTCCATCATTCTGCCTTTCCTTTGCTGTAATCGGGCTTCCCGTTGGCGTCGAAATAGGTCTGCTTACATTCGGGGTATCCGCTGCATCCCCACCAGAAGCTCCCCTTTCGGCGCGGGGATGCACGGCGGACCAACCCTTTGCCGCACGACATGCACTTGTGCTTCACGGAGACGGTCGGCGGCTCCTTCTTGGTCAGGACCGGCTTGCCAGCCTTGTCCTCGGCGGTGAATTTGCACCCTTCGGAATAGCCGGTGCAGGACCAGAAATGGCCTTTGCTTCCCTTCATCCGTCGTAGGGGACGCTGGCATGTCGGACAGGGCGGTGCGTCTGTCTTGATGGACAGGCCGTTCTCCTTCACCGACGCCACCTCGCGCGCGACGTATTCGCTGAGCCGCTGGACGAAAGATTCCGTGTCGCTCTTGCCCTCGGCGATGGCGCGCTGCTGCTCGTGCCAGATGGCCGTCATGTCCGGATACTTGGCCTGATCCGGAAGCGCATCGTAGAAGTCGCGGGCCTGCGGGCTGCTGACGATGTTCTTGCCCTTCTCGATCAGGAATCCCCGATCGAACAGGGTGGCGATGATCGCGTGCCGGGTCGCTGGCGTGCCGATGCCGCCATGCTCGCCGGCCTTGCCCTTGTCCTTCTCGATCAGGAGTTTCCGCAATCGCTCGTCACGGACGTATTTCGCCACGCGGGTAAGGTCGGTCAGCAACGTCGCCATGGTGTAGAGCGGTTTCGGCTTCGTCTCCTGCTGGTCGGCGCTGGCGCTCTCGCATGTGCCGGCCTGACCGTTACCGATCTGGCGAAGGTCGATCGCGATGGCCTCCTCGTCGTCGGCGAGGTCTTCGTTACCGGCATCGTTTTTGTAGAGGATCGTCCAGCCCGGTTGCGTGGTGATCTTGCTCCGGGTCGTGAAGCGCCGGCCCTCCACCTCTATGACGATATCGGTCTGATCGTATCGGTGGAGCGGCCAGAATTGCGCCACATAGGCGCGGGCGATCAACAAATAGATCCTCTGCTCGGGCTCGGACAGCGCGGACAGGTCGGCGGTCGCCTCCGTGGGGATGATGGCGTGGTGCGCCGATACCTTCTCGGAGTTGAACGCCCGGCTCTTTATGCCCGGATCAGCACGTTTGACCGGGGCGGCGAGCACCGGAGCCGTCTCGCCGATCGCGGCGAGCACGCCTGCTGCTTCCTCGTGCTGTTCGTCGCTGAGATATTCGCTGTCGCTGCGGTTGTAGGTAATCAGCCGGTATTTCTCGCGAAGCGCCTGCGTGATCTCCAACACCCGATCGGGCTTGTAACCGAACTTGCGCGATGCGTCGGTTTGCAGCTTCAACAGATTGTAGGGGAGTGGCGGGGATGCTTCCTTGGCGGTGGTCGTGGCGCTGACGATCCGCGCCGGCTTGCCACTCACGGCATCCGCAACGCCCTTCGCATGGGCCTGATCCGATAGCCGCCCCTTGTCATCGACGGGATCGCCCTCGGCGATCTGGTAACGGGCGGGAAAGGCATGGTCCCCGATCTGAAATTGCCCGGTGACGGTCCAATAATAGCTCTTGGTGTGGCTCTCGAACTCGCGGTCCCGGCGCACAACCAACCCAAGGATGGGGGTTTGCACGCGCCCGACGCTGAGCACGCCCTGATAACCCCTTGCCTGCGCCGCCAGCGTGTAGGCGCGGGTCATGTTCACGCCATAGAGAAGGTCGCCAACGCCGCGTGCCTCGGCCGATGCGGACAGGCCGGCGAACTCGCGGTTATCCTTCATGGACGAAAGCGCGCGCTGCACGACTTTCAAATTGTTGTCGTTGATTAGGAGGCGCTGGACGGGGAGCCGGCACCCGGCATGATCCAGTATCTCGTCAACGATCAACTGGCCTTCGTCATCGGGATCGCCCGCATGGATGACGCTGCGCGCACCCTTCAACAGATTGCGGATGATGCGAAGCTGCGACGCGGTTTTTGCAACGGGCCGCTTGGTCCATGGAATGAAGCTGATCGGTAACCCGGCCATGGTCCACGGGTCTTCGGGGTCCACAAGCTCCAACAGGTGCCCGATCGCCCATGTGACGTAGTGACGGCCGCAATCAATGTAGCCATCCGCCCGGCTACCGCCTCCAAGCCCCTCGGCAATAGCCTTCGCCAATTCCGGCTTCTCGGCGATAACGACGATCTCTCCCGCCATGCCTCGCTCCTACCAAGTATAAAGCGGCCGAAGCGCGCTGCTGATCTGCTGGCGGGGGATCGGGCCGAAATAGCGGCTGTCATAGGACACGGGGTTTTCCCCCATCACGATCACGTCGCCATCGGTGAGGGTCTGGCTCTCGCGAATTGCCGGAAGCGGACGCTTGGACCCGTCGTGTGGCCGTGGCTTGCTGTTCGGGACGGCAACGCCGTTGATGGTGACGCCATCGGGGCCGATCGTCACCCGATCGCCTTTAGCCGCTAAAATCCGCTTCATCATCGGGTAGCTGCCGGAGGGACAATCGCCGGGCTCGATGTAGCGTCGTTCCAGCGCGATCCGGAAGGCAAGGCGATCCGGGGGACAGAACAGGACGTAATCGCCCTTCCGAACGTCTGCTCCGGCGGTTCGATAGAACCCAAGCGGTATGCTCGGCGTGCCATTGTAGCGAAGCCCTGCCGCTCCGGCGCTGAGTAGAAGGGCGGTCGCGCCGATCGCGGTGTAAGCCGCGATCCGGCTCGCCTTGGCAAAGCCGGGGTGCCTCATAGCCGCACCCGCACTTGTTCTGCGCCACCATCATCGTTGCTGGGCGGGGCTTTCGGCTTGCGGAGGGTGTCGCTCTTTTCGGGAGCCTTCACCTGTGCGCGTGCGAGGAACGTGGGGTCTTTGAAATAGAGCGGCTGCTTGCCGTAGATCATCGGATGGCCGGCGATGTAGAGGAGCATATCGCCGGCTTCCTCAATATCGCCTGCGGCATTCTTCTTCGGCGCTGGCATCCGCATACATTCATCCGGGGTGAGTAGCGCGCGCTGTGTTTCCTGAACCGTCTTCGATACGGAGCCGGAAAACAGCCCGCCGCCAGCATTCTTGCTCTTGGTGATCTGCTCTTTGAGGATGGTGGTCTGTCCTGTCATTTTCGACAGATGCTCGGCCGTCTCAAGCCGGTTCGGCGGATAGGCGTTCTGCACATGACAGTTGGACGTGACTAGCTCGTCATGGCCGTAGCCGGTTTCACGGCTGCGAAGCTGGTTGATGTCCTGACAAATCAGATAGAACTTGAGGCCATAGCCCGCTGCAAACGCCAAGCTCTCCTGAATGATTTCGAGTTTCCCCAAGCTGGGGAACTCGTCGATCATAAAGAGCATCCGATGCTTGTACCCGGCCTTCACACGGCCGCCCTCGAACTCCTGCTTGGGAGCGAGAATGCGGACCATCATGTTGAGCATGATACGGACCAACGGACGGAGGCGGTTCTTATCGGTGGGTTGGGTGATGATATAGAGACTGACCGGGTTGTCGCTGTTCATCAGGTCGCGGATCGCAAAGTCCGACGCTGACGTGTTCGCCGCAACGACGGGATCGCGGTAAAGCTCGATATAGCTCTTGGCGGTGGACAGGACGGAGCCCGCCTCCTCGTCGGGGCGGTCCATCATGTCGCGGGCTGCGCGACCGATGACGGTATGGTTCTGACCGCCGGGAAGGTGGCCGAAGCTCACCATTTCCTCCCATAGCGCCTTGATCGGGCGCGCAGGGTCCGTCAGCAGCGCATCGACCTGAGCCATCGTCGCCGGCGGGCCGCCATTCTTGGCCTTGTAGATCGCGTGAAGGATCACACCGACGAACAGCGCCTGAGACGTTTTCTGCCAGTGGCTTTCGAGCCCCTTGCCGTCCGGATCGACTATCAGGGTGGCGAGGTTCTGAACGTCCGCGACCTCGTAATCCGTCCCGACGCGGATTTCGTCCAGCGGGTTCCAGCGCGCGCTACCGCGTGATGATGCCGGCTCGAACCGCAAGACCGCTTGGTTAGCGTGCTCCTTCCGCCAGCCTGCGGTCAGCGCCCATAGCTCGCCCTTCAAGTCGGCGATGACCGCGCTGTGCGGCCATGACAGCAACGTGGGAATGACAAGCCCGACGCCCTTGCCCGATCGGGTTGGGGCATAGGTCAAACAATGCTCCGGGCCGGAGTGACGCAGGTAGTGAAAGCGGCCCTTTTTATCCTCGAAGGCACCGATATAGACGCCATCGTTGTCAATTAACCCGGCGGCCTTAATGTCCTTCATGTCCGCCCATCGTGCGGAGCCATGTAGAAACTCATTTCCCTTGCCTGCACCCGACAGGCGTATCTTGTAAACTGCGGCAAGGATCAGGCCGAAAACCGTAGTCAGCATCCCGATCCCGATAGCTTTCGAGAAAGGTTGCTTTAAGCTGGGTACTTCCGACCAATTCGCGAACCATGTGACGATCCGCCAAGGCGCATAAATGTTATATGCCCAATGCGGACCAAGCGAAGGCTGGTAGGCCATACTTGCCGCAAAGGTCTGCGTCGCGGTCTGGAAGCCGGCCCATAGGAACAGGATGAAGATGATTGCGGCAACGCCGCGTCCTTCGTTCTGTGTTGCGCCCGATCGGACCTGTGGGCCGATCGCGTTGTTACGCTTCGCTTTCACGCATCGTCTCCCTGACCGTAAAACCGTCGCAGGTCACACCTTCTGTCCACGACGACGATCGGCATATCCGTCGCCAGTAGCTCGGGGATGACCATGCCAACCCCCTTCCCGCTCACGGCCGGAACGCTGATACGGAAACTCGGCTTGTCGTCGTCGTTCATCGCCTGCGTCCTCTGCTCTTTACTGTCCCGTCATTCGCGATCTCGATCCGATCGCCGATCTTCATCCGGGCAACTCTGGCCTCACTGGTGGCGTCGATCGGAAGGACCAATCGTTCGTCGCCTCGATCCAACAGGGCTAGAGCCTGACCCTCGATCCTTCGCGTACCGGCATAGAATAGCGGACCATCGCCAGCCTCGAAAGGCCGGTGTTTCGGTATATCCATTCCGCGTTGCCGTTTTTCCTCGCGCTCCGCGATATACTGGCTGACCGCATTGCTGACGGTTCCGGCTATTCCTGCCCCAGATGGAGGCCGTCGCACGCCACGATCTCGCCCGGCTTCTGCGTCGTCCACGTTTGGACGAACATTACGCGGCAATAGCACCGAAGGTCGCTCGGCGTAGCGAACCACACCGAGTTCGGACAACTGGCGCACGCGATCTCGGGCCTCGGGCGGCGGTTCTCGTCCAATCCGGCCAATGTTCGGCTTACCGCCGATGGCTCCTCGTCGGGCTCCTCCGGCTCGATCACGGCGGGTAGTGCCGCCTCGCCCATCGGGTCGGACGCCTCGGCGTTGGTCGGGGACAGTTCCTCCGGCTGCGGCGCTGACGGCTCTGCCGGTGGGCTGGCCGTCGCTGGGGCCGGGGCTGGTTCTGACGGCGGTGGTAGGCTGCTCCCGTCCACCATCCGCATCGCCTCCTCGATCTCCTCCTCTAGTGACTTCTCTGCCATCGCGGCTCTCCTGCTGGGTTCTGTTGGCGGCAAGCGCCTGTCGGCGGGCCTCAAGCTCGGGGTCGGTGAAGCGAACGGCGAGGCCGGCGCTGGCGGCGGCCTGCGCGACGCGCTCCTTGAACTCGGCGCTGCCGGCGATCGACAGGCTCTCGCCGTAGCGGTCGCGGGCGATTTTCAGGGCGGCGGTGATGCCCTCCAATTCAGCACCACGCGAAACGTGCAGGCTCGCGCCATCATCGCGAACCGCCGCGCCGGGGGTGCGATAGATGATCGTCCCGCGCTTCGTGATGTGATCGGCCCGGCCGGCGTCACTGATGCCGTGGGCTGCGCCCTCTGCGGCGCGCACGGCATCTTCCGGGGCATGGCGGCGGCCCTCGCGCGCGCGAAGCGCCGCCAGCGCCTCGGCGTTGCCGGCCTTCGCCTGCTCCTGCAACCAGTCGTGCCAGCCCTTCCGGGTGGTACGCTGACTGATCCGCTCGCGTTCGCGCTGATGGGCCGCGACGATCTTGTCTATCGCCTGCTTCGAGGCACGGGAGGCGAGTGCATAGGATAGCCGCTTCGTCGTGGCTCCACCGCCTGCAACCTTGATCGTCGCACGACGCAATCGGCCGGCGCGTTTCACCGCCTCGATGGCGGCGGTGCGCTTCCGGGCGGCGTCGGCAAGCTCGGCGCTGCGCGCGGCGCTGCGGTTGTTCTGCTGATCCCGGTAGCGAGCGAATAGCTCGGTGGTGTCGATGCGCGACGGCATGGGTCGGGGTTCATAGGTGCGGGTTGGGCTGGAGGCGGGCGTCGACCCGTCTGCTGCTGTGAAGACCCCAAGCCGCGCCTCCAACGCCGGCTTGGACAGGTCGCGTGCAACAGAACTGGCTTTGATGCTCACGCCATTGTCAGCGGTAATCACAAGACCGTTTCCGCGCGCGTGGATTGACAGGCCGTTGCCTGCCAGAATGTCGTGCATCGCTTGCCAGCTATTGGCGGCCCGTAGCTCGTCGCTGCACAATCGCCGCACCCATCCGATCAGGCTCTCGGTGCCGGCGATCTGCTCCATGTCAGCCGCCCGGCCCTCCCCTCCCCGCTTCTGAGCAAGGTGATTGTCCTTGGCGATCCCAAGCTCGTTTTCCAGCTTGTCGCATAGCTCGGCGAGGGTCCGGTAATCGCGAAGCGGGGAATGGACCGTGAGGCGCTGGGGATGAACCTTGTTGATGGCGACGTGGATATGGACGTTATCGGTGTCGTGATGGATCGCGCTGACCCGCTGATGCTCGCCATATCCAAGCCCGGCACACATTCGCGCCTCCACCTCCCGCAACACCTCGGGGGTTGGCCGCTCCCCCGGTCGAAACGAGATAATCAGGTGGTACGTCTTGTCGGTCTGCGATCGGGTATTCTTTGACTGAACCGCCATCGCGGCGAGTGCGGCGGCCTGCGGATCATCGGTCTGGCAATTCGTAACGGCGATCTCGCCGATACGTTCGTCACGTCCCTGCGCGCTGGTGATGTACCGGACCAACCCGCCGAAGTCGCTCTTGCGCGTGACCCGCATAGAGACGTGTTTTGCGATCATGCGAACGCGCCAGAAATTTTAGCGGCTAAAATCATCCGCGCGCGATCAGGACGGCTTTCGCGATCTCGCGTAGCTCCTCCTGCCCGGCCTCGATCTTCGACAGCACACCCCGGATGATCCGCCGCATCTGATCCGGCTTGAACTCATCCAGCTTGGGGTCGTCGGTCAGCCAAAGTTTCAACAGGCCACCCAAACGGCCAAGGTCGCCGTTGATCGCGACAAGCCGTTGCACCTCGTCCATGTCCACTACGGATCGGGGTTTGTACCCAAGCCCGATCAGCCGGAGATAGCTCGATGCGCTCAATCCGGCATCCTTCGCCAATCCCTCAATGGCGGCTTTCTCGTCGGCGCTGCACCAAATCTTGATGTGGTGGCGCTCGCGCCGCTTCGGCTTCTCGGCGTCCAATTCCAACTCCTTCGTCGCGGTAGCGGCGGCCTCGCAGAGCAGGATTCCCCGTTGAGCAGCACCGCTGCGAATAAGGGGAAGTGATGGGGGTATCCGCGCTTGCGTGGATGCCTCCATCACCTATCCTGCCCCGTCTTCGACGTTTATACGCCAGATATGATCGGTTTATCCAGACGCTACAATGCCTTTATCAGTTGTGTAGGATGGTCACACCCGCCGAAATGTGGCAAAATCAGCGAAATACGCGGTTCCTATCGGGATCGTACACGGATCGTACACACATCCTACACTCGGGCGTAAAGGGACGACGTGAATGCCGGGAAAGCCGCCTAAGTCCTTCACGGAGCGTTTGAGGGACCGGGCCAGCACCACGACAGCAAAGGCCGGGCTTGCCAACAAAGCGGCGATCCTTGCCGCCCGCGCCGATATCGAGGCCGCGCTTGCCGAGCGATGGTCCGTCCGCGACATATGGGAACAGCTTCGTGAGGAAGGCCGGATCGCCTGCGGATATGTCTGGTTCGCGAAGCACGTCCGCGATCTGATCCGGGCTCCTTCCGCGCCGGCCGCATCTTCTGAGGCTGGCACGTCCACCAAACCGCCGGAGCCGATCGCGCCGCCAGTTGAAGCGGCGGCCGATCCTCCCGCGCCCGATCCTACTCCCCCTGCCCGTGAACGCCCAACCCGGTTCCAGCACCCGGAATCGCCAAACAAGGATGATTACGTATGAGCAATGTGCATATCGTCGTGATGGGAAAGGGTGGCGTCGGGAAGTCGCTCGCCTCGGTGATGATGGCCCAATATCTGATCTCGCGTGGGGAAACCCCGCTGTGCATCGACACGGACCCAACCAACGCCACGTTTGCCGGCTTCGATGCGTTCAACGTCAAGAAGATCGCGCTTCTGGAAAACGGCGATATCAACCCGCGCAATTTTGACGCGATGATTGAGTTGATCGCCAACTCCAAGGAGTCCGTCGTGGTCGATAGCGGAGCGAGCAGCTACAATCCGCTGTCGTCCTATATGTTCGACAACGGCGTTGCTGATGTGATCGCGGACCTCGGGCACAAGCTGGTCCTACACACGCCGATCGTCGGCGGGCAGTCGTTCCTTGATACCATCGCCGGCTTCGCCACGATCGCAAAAACCTTCCCGGATTCTGCGTCGATCGTCGTGTGGCTCAACCCGTACCATGGGCCGATTGAGATTGAGGGAAAGACCTTCGAGCACATGAAGGCGTACAAGGACTTGAAGGATCGCGTGGCGGCGATCGTCACGCTTCCCGATCTCAAGCGGGAGACGTTCGGCGCTGACATTCGCGATATGCTCGCGGATCGAAAGACGTTCGAGGCGGCGATTGCCGATGAATCTCTCCCCCTGATGCAACGGCACCGGCTCGGCCGGGTCCGCGATGCCGCGTTCGCTGAACTCGGCAAGGCGGCGATCATCTGATGGCGGACCCGGATAAAGTCCGCGCGATGATCGCGGAGGTGGCGCGCAACCACGGGGTTGCGCTGTCGCCTGACGATCCGCTGATGATCCTACAGACGATCAACGCCATGCTGATCGGCGAAATGGTCGATGCTCAAGAGGCGGCGCTGGGAGCCTTCAAGAGCGAGATAGAGGATATGTCGAACCGCTGGTCGATCGAAATCAACTCCAAGGCCGAACGCATCCTCAACGCGGCGCTCGAAGCTGCCGAAGCCGCCATGAAACAGCGCATGGCGGACGGCGCGCGCGTGCTGGTGGAGGAGGTATCGGCGGAAGTTAGTAAGGGGCTCGGACAACCCCTCGCCGATGGTCTGAAAATCGCGAACCGCAATCTTCTCGCATCGGCCTTTACGATCCTTGCCGCGCTGATCGTCTTCGTTGCGGCCGTCATTCACTGACGGCCGCACGTCATAGACGCCAATGTCTATGACCGCGGCGTCACGGTCGCCCCGGCTCACGCTTTTGGGAGAGGCTGAGCCCCTGCGATCGACCGGAGGGCGGCGATGCGTCCTCGCCGATCCCGACGCTCTGTTGCTCTACCCGATCGCGCTTGTCCTGCTGGGCGCGTTGATGAAGCTCGTGGAGCCGGCGGGCTTCCTGCATTTCTGCGAAGTCATCGGATAGCTGGGGCTCGCGGTGCGCCAGCTTCTGCGCTGCCAGCGTCTCGATCCGCGACCCGTGGACATGAATGCCATCCCTGATCTCGCGGACCATTTCCAACCGGCTTTGCAACCGCTGCATG
>JAAIGE0100658850.1_pt1 | contig 16106 bp, 17 predicted proteins | sample 6487951 | NCBI WGS metagenome assembly JAAIGE01 (sample SAMN13974128, study PRJNA590717) | phyllosphere metagenome | biome: tomato field; feature: multiple bacterial spot infested tomato fields; material: tomato leaves; isolation source: leaves from tomato fields | host: Solanum lycopersicum ... | reverse complement strand
ACGCCGCGCCAGATTCCTCCCCAGCACCGCCGCGCTGGGCCTGGCCTTCGTGCTGCCCGCGTCGGTATCGCTGATGATGGCCCTTGGCGCAATCGTGACCTGGCTGGTGAGCTGCCGCTGGGCGAGCGTTACCGAGCGGTTCGCGATTACTGCGGCGGCGGGGCTGATTGCAGGGGAGAGTATTACCGGGGTCGGGGCGTCGTTGTGGCAGATGGTGGGGTGAGCGGTGAAGTGCCTGGATACGCTTTTGCACGTAGGGCGTGGGATAGTGTGGCGGTTGCATCTAATGCACTGTGCGAGCTGATTGACTGCCGGTTCCCGGCAGATAGCCGGAAAGCTGCCTCCCACGGTTCGATGTTTTCATGATCTGCTGCCCATCAAAGCAGCGAAGCCGTCTTGAGCAGTTCTGACAGGCCTTCAGGGACGAGGGGGGATTCGGCGCAGAAGCTGGACGCTGTATGCCACGCTGCCCTGAAACACGATCCGTCGCTCTCTTGCCCTTCCAGCAGCCGCTTTTCATACACGGTCGCGTCATCAAACGTCGCGTCATAGACCTGGACTATTTCGTGTCCCGGCTTGCCAGCGTAAGTGAAAATGCTTTCCAGCGTACCGATCAGCCGCAGGTTGCCGATTGACAGCCCCAACTCTTCCTGCACTTCCCGGATGATGGCATCGCTACTCGTTTCGCCAAACTCGATGCCTCCGCCGACGGGGCGAAAGAAGGTTTGCTGTTTGGCCTCGTCGTAGAACTCATTCACCAGAATCTTCCCTTGGTGATGGAAGACACAGATGGCGAGGGGGCGAATGCGTTGTAACGACATGGTGAGAACATCCTTGTGAGCAAGCAGTGCTGTCAGGTCAGCCTTTTTTGCGAGTGAATCGTTGTCTGTGGCGATTTGGCCCTGTGTTCGATCACGTTGAAGGGCTGGTTAACGCAAGACAGTACCACCCATCAGCGTGAAGTCTTCAGTAATCGCACAGGCAATGGCTTTGGCATTTCCGCCTGGTGGCTCGGATAAATTGCGTCCTGTGTCGATAACGCCATTTCTGATGGTTTGCAGAAAATCACCACCGACCTTGTCATCGGCTATCCACTCTCTCATTTCAATGCTCCCTGCGTCTGTGTGTGCCAAAAACACACGCAAATGAGGTGCCAGAGCAGTCGATAGCCAGCATGAGCCGCAGCAAATCCAGCAGGTGCGCGCTCTTGTAAGAGCGCGCGCCTGATAAATCCTGTGGGTCAATCCCGATAAACAGGGTAATCCGTGTAACCCTCGGCACTGCCGCCATACACCGTCGCCGGGTTCAGCTCATTCAAGGGCCAGTCATGTTTGATCCGCGCAGGCAGGTCAGGGTTGGCCATGAATGGACGACCGAATGCGACGAAGTCTGCCAGTCCTGAGTCCAGCAGTCTGGCACCCGATTCTCCGTTGTAGCGACCTGCGTAGATGATCGCGCCCTTGAAGGTGTCGCGCACTGCACGGCGGAAGGTTTCCGGCATGGCAGGGGCGTTGTCCCAGTCGGCTTCGGCGATGGACAGGTAGGCGATCCCCACATCCTGAAGCACTTTGATTGCCTCGATGTACGTGGTGTGCGGATCTTCCTCGACCATACCCAGGTAAGTGCGGGCTTCGTCGGTGGTCGTGAACAGTGGCGCAAAACGCACGCCGACCTTTTCCTTGCCGATGCATTCGGCCACGCCCGCCACTACTTCGCGCAGAAAGCGCAGGCGGTTTTGCAGGGATCCGCCGTACTGGTCGGTGCGAAGGTTGCTGTGCGCGGAAATGAACTGGTTGACCAGATAGCCATTGGCGCAGTGCAGTTCGATACCGTCGAAGCCTGCTTCCATGGCATTGCGCGCTGCCTGAATGTAGAGCTGGATCAGTTCCTGGACTTCATCAGTGCTCAGCGCTCGTGGCGCGGAAGGTGGAACCAGCTCACCTGCGCCGGGGGCAGTCTCGATAAACACGCTGACGCGATCTGTGGCAACGGCAGAGGCCGACACGGGGGCGTCGCCGTTTGGCTGCAAGGCGGTATGAGACACACGGCCCACATGCCAGAGCTGGGCGAAGATCACGCCGTCTTTGGCATGAACGGCCTCGGTCACTTTGCGCCATCCGGCGATCTGCTCTGCGGTATGAATGCCCGGAGTCCAGGCATAACCCTGACCGCGCGGCTCAATCTGCGTGCCCTCAGTGATCAGCAGACCCGCGCCGACGCGCTGCTGGTAATACTCGGCCATCAACTCGTTGGCGATGTTGCCCGGCTGCGTGCTGCGCTGACGAGTCAGCGGCGGCAGAACGATGCGGTTTTTCAGCGTATGGGAACCCAGTTTGGCGGGGGTGAAGAAAGTGCTGTTTTTCATCGGTGTACCTTGTGTGGCCTGATTAGACCAGTCGACTAGTAATTGCGTAAAAATAAAACCGTGTGTCAGGCACACGGTTTCATGAGTGGCCGGATAGACAAATCAGCCAAGCATCTTCAAAAGCTGCTCGGCGACTGCTGCGGAGCTGGCAGGGTTCTGGCCGGTGACCAGTTGCCCGTCGACGACCACATGGACTTGCCAGTGAGCGACTTTGGAGTAGTGGCCGCCAAGGCGTTGAAATTCATCTTCGATCAGGAAAGGGACGACATCGGTCAGGCCGACCGCCGCTTCTTCGGCATTGGTGAATCCGGTGACTTCGCGGTGCTGGATCAGCGGTTTGCCATCAGCCCCGACGACATGACGTAATACGCCCGGTGCGTGGCAAACGAAGCCATGTGGCTTGTTGCTGCGATCAAACGCTTCAATCAGCGCGATGGAATGCCTGTCTTCGGCCAGGTCCCACAGCGGGCCATGACCGCCTGGGTAGAACACGGCATCAAAGTCGTCAGCGCTGACGTCTGCCAGACGTCCGGTGGTGGCCAGTGCCTGTTGAGCGGCAGGGTCGTTGCGGAAGCGGGCGGTCTCGGCAGTCTGCGCATCCGGCTCATCGCTCTTCGGATCCAGCGGCGGCTGACCGCCCGCTGGCGAAACCAGTGTGATTGCTGCGCCGGCGTCCTTGAAGGCGAAGTAGGGGGCTGCGAATTCTTCCAGCCAGAAGCCGGTTTTCTTGCCGGTGTTGCCGAGCTGATCATGTGAGGTCAAAACCATCAAGATTTTCATAGCGCACCCTTTGAGTTGGTCAGGCATCAGCGACGTGCAACGAATTTGCGTGTCCTGAGCACCTGTGGAATAGGTTGACGGGGCGCAGCATAGTTTCTAAATAGACCAGTCGTCTAGTAGTTTTTTAACCCGAGGTTTTTCACGACCGGATGTGGCAAACTCTCGGTCCTTCGAATACGACTGGTCTATTGCCTGGTAACCCGCCCCATGAAACCGACCTACGACGACACCCGCCAACACCTGCTCGACACCGGCCATCGCATGATGGCCGAGCGCGGATTCACCAGCGTTGGCCTGAACGAACTTCTGCAGGCGGCAGGCGTGCCGAAGGGCTCGTTCTACCACTACTTCAAATCCAAGGAGCTCTATGGCCAGGCTTTGCTGGAGGACTACTTCGTCGGCTATCTCGCTGATATGGAGCGACGCCTCACGCTGCCAGATCTGAGCGCTTACGAGCGTTTGATGGATTACTGGCAGGGCTGGCAGGATCGCTGCGTGCCGGACGGACACGGCGATGAGTGTCTGGTGGTCAAGCTCAGCGCCGAAGTTTCCGACCTGTCCGAGACCATGCGCCTGACCCTGCGTGACGGTACTGAACGAGTGGTGTCGCGTATCACCACCTGCATCGAGCAGGGCCAGGCTGATAAATGCCTGCCTGCCGGAGATGCCCGTGAACTGGCGGAAACCCTCTATCAGCTTTGGCTGGGGGCCAGTCTGTTGAACAAACTCCAGCGTACGGGGCAGTCGCTGGGCAGGGCGATGGAGACCACGAAGCGGTTGTTGAAGGTTTGATCGAACGACAGTCTGGTCAAGTGGAGTGGCTGAGAATGGAGTCAAGCAACCCTGGGAAGCGCCTTTCGAGCTCATCCTTGCGAAGAGCGTTCATGTGGGTTGTACCGACCGTGCGTGTGCGCATCAACCCTGCATCACGCAGAACCCTGAAGTGATGAGAGGCGCTTGATTTGGGGCGTCCTCCATCCAGCTCACCACAGGTCGCTTCGGCCATGCCGTAGAGACGGCGAATGATCTCCATGCGCACAGGGTCGCTTAACGCATACAGAACGCGCTCCAGAACGAACTCACTGGCTTCCGGATGTTTGAGTGCTCTCATGATCGGCAACCTCAGGCGCAGAACGGTGGTAGTGGATGCGAGGCTTTCAGCGCACCTGTCTTCTGAAAGCATCGAGGTTTTCACGAAGCCAGTCCGATAACGAGCGGGGCGCTGTACCGGTGAGGTCTTCTACCGTGAAGGTTCGTTCTGTCAGTACGCAATCATGGAAAATCCGATCAAGCCCCACGAGAAGTTCAGCCTCGAACGGAGAGCGCCCGTCTGCAACCAGCGCAGCATACTGGGCGTCGGGAGTCCTGTGGGTATAGCTGACCGCGTGGCCTAGCAAAACGGATAATTGCTCGGCAATTTGGGGCATGGTCCAGTTTCCGGGTCCTGTCAGGTGGTAGGCACGCCGAGAGCCTTTTTCCACCTCTTCCAGTAGCGCTATGCGCGAACAATCGGCCACATCTCGAGTGTCTATCAGGTTGACGCGGCCATCGCCTGCCGCACCGGCCCAGGTGCCCTCAGCGATGGCATTGCCGGCGCGTTTGAGTACGTCCATGAATGTGGTAGGTCTCAACACGGTGGAAGCCAGGGGTTGCCGAGCCAAATGAGCTTCTATCGCTGAATGCCAGGCGAATGGATTCATAGGGGTCGATGGCCCCATGACCGAAATCTTTACGATGTGCTGCACACCTGCTTCTACCGCAGCGTCAATGAGGGCAATTTCATTGGCGACCTGTTGCGCAGACGTACCGTGAGTGATGAACAGTTTATCGACGCCTGCAAGTGCGTTTTCGAGCGTTGACGGTTGATCAAAATCCACTGTCGCAGACGCCACACCCGCGATGGAGGATGAGGATGACCGTTGGCGTGAAAGAGCCACCAAGGTGACCGGGTCAGGTGCCAGTTGATTGATCAACCGCATTCCTACGCGGCCTGTAGCGCCTGCAATGGCAATGCGCGGTGGTTTCGTTTGCCTGTTTGACGGGTTAATCATGATGAATTTTCCGTATCATGGAACGATCAGTCCATCTATCCTGTACTGATCGTTCCAGCGTGTCAACGGAGGAATCATGAGCGGTAAACCGCAATATGATGAAAGCGCAGTACTGAAAGCCGCTATAGGCGTTTTCTGGCGTCACGGGTATGCAAATGCATCTGTGAGCGACCTGACAGAGGCGACTGGATTGTCTCGATCAAGCTTGTATCAACGCTTTCAAGACAAGGACGGGCTCTTCAATGAGTCTCTCCAGTTGTATACCGATCGCGTATTGGCTCGAATGAAATCCACTCGCGTACAACACTCCAAAGCGAGCGTGGAAGCGCTGCTACGCGAGTTTCTGCCCAGAGAATCCGATGCAACGCGCCCGCCTGGTTGTTTGATTTCTCGCAGCAACGCTGAGCAGGAAGACCTTAGTGCCGCAGGAAAGAGGGCGGCAAACGCCGCTGCCTGCAAGCAGCGTCAGTTTGTTTTGGAAATTTTGACTGAGGGGCAGTCGGCTGGTGAGATTGGGCATGACGCAGATGCAGATCTGCTGTCCTGGTATTACTTTGGGATATTGCAGTCGATTGTGAATCTGCCTTCGGTCGGTGCAACCAGCCAGACGCTTGCCCGTCTCGTTGATGTAGCAATGCTCGCATGGCCGCAAGGCAAGGCGTAAGTGACGTCATCGTAAGGCCGCGTCGCATGGCTTGGTGCGGCGTTCACACCTTCAGTTTGCCGCTGTGGCTTCGTCGAACTTCAATCGGGCCGACTCGACTTCAGGCAGTTTGTCGAGTGTCCATTTGTGCAATTCGCGAAACGGCTGCTGGAGTGTTCGACCCAGCGGGGTAATTTCATATTGCACCGCCACGGGAGAGAACGTGATCACCTTGCGCAAGACCAGACCATTGCGCTCCAGTCTCCGCAAACACTGTGTAAGCGCCTTTTGAGTAACTCCCTCCAGACGACGTTTGATCGCATTGAAACGATGTGGCTCGTCATCAAGTACGGCCAGGACCATCATTGACCACTTGTCTGCGATCTGGTCGAACAGCGCCCGGCTTGGACACTCCGACGAGAAACATTGGGGCTTGATTTCCAGCATCGAGGTTTCCTCTTGTATACCTGGGCGACTCCAGGTGCCTAATTGACATTTGGTTTACAAAGTATACTTATATGGCTTCCAAAAGCAAACGGAGTCCATTCCATGTCGAACCCTGATACCAGCATTTTATTTCGTCCTTTTTCGATTCGGTCGCTTGAACTGAAAAACAGAATTGTCATGGCGCCGATGACCAGGCAATTTTCGCCGCATGGCATTCCTGCCGAGGGAAGCGCGACGTACTACCGGCGGCGTGCGGAGGGTCAGGTGGGCTTGATCTTGTCGGAAGGCACTGTTGTTGATCGTCCTGCCTCACGTAACGGTGCCGGTATTCCCTTTTTCCATGGTCAGGCAGCGCTCGCCGGGTGGAAGCATGTGATCGATTCTGTCCACCAAGCGGGTGGCCGCATGGGGCCGCAGCTGTGGCACACCGGTGCAGTACGCGATGCCAGCGGCTGGGAACCTGACGCACCGGTTGAAAGCCCGTCCGGCCTGGATTCACCCAATGACCCTCGCGGCAAAGCGATGAGCGAAGAGGATATTGCAGATACAGTTGCAGCGTTCGCCAAGGCAGCGGCGGATGCCAAACGTCTGGGTTTCGACACCGTCGAGATCCACGGGGCTCATGGTTATTTGATCGACCAGTTTTTCTGGGCGGGTACCAATCAACGCACCGATCGTTATGGCGGACCGACGATCAAAGAGCGCTCGCGTTTCGCGGCTGAGATCGTGTCTGCCGTGCGTCATGCAGTCGGTCCCGAATTTCCTGTCATCATGCGCGTCAGCCAGTGGAAGCAGCAGGATTTTGGGGTGCGAATCGCCGAGACCCCCGCGATGATGGAAGATTGGCTGCTGCCATTGGTGGAGGCGGGGGTTGATGTCTTGCACTGCTCGCAGCGACGCTTCTGGGACCCTGAGTTTCCCGAGATTGACGGTGAGAACGGGCTTAATTGCGCAGGCTGGGCGAAGAAAGTGACGGGCGCCACAACCATCAGCGTCGGTTCAGTCGGGCTGGACAACGATGTCACGCACGCCTTTGCGGGCCAGGGATCAACGTCTGCGAGTCTGGATCGTCTCATCGAGCGCATGGAGCGCGAAGAGTTTGATCTGATTGCAGTGGGGCGTGTTTTGCTGACTGACAAGGATTGGGTCGCTAAAGTGGAACGAGGCGATTTTACCGACCTCAAGGGTTTCAATCCGGCGTCTTTGGCCGAGTTGGCTTGAGCCATTGCCGAGCATTGAGTGAAGTCGCGACCGTGACATTCAGATTTCACAAGATGAATACGGGTTTGTGGTTCAGCGCAACCCGGCTGTTTCGGTGACCTTGCAGGTATCCAGGCTCGCATCGCGGTGGCCTGGATACCTGCAACACGAAACAGGGATACCCGATGGCTGAACAGGGCGGCGTCGCGTTGGCGAATGCAGGCCGTCGGCTGACGAGGGCTTGCTCACAATAATTGGTAACCAATTGCTGCTATTGCCGCTCGATATTTGATGTATACCCTTTTTCTTTTTTTGCCGGCGCCGCTGCACGAAGTGTGAAGGGTGAGCGTTAAGGACTGACCATGAACCCCCAAAGCCAACCCGATATGCCTGCAAAAATCGGCCCGATCACGTTTGCATGCAATGGATGCGGAGTCTGCTGCAAAGGACGTCTCATACCCCTCACGCTCCAGGAGGCCGAAGAGTGGCTGGATCGCGGTAACGATGTTGCCGTCATACTTGAAGCGTTCGATCACTCGACCTACGTCGAGCCGGCGCACTACGCCCACAGCGTCCAGCGGGCTACGGAAGTGATCAGTGGCGAGGCACGCATCCAGGTGGTCGCCATCTTTGCAGGCAACGCGCTGACACAGTGCCCGAGTCTGGGTGAGGATAACCGCTGCGCAATCTATGAAGACCGGCCGTTGGTCTGTCGAATCTACCCCATGGAGATCAACCCGTTTCTCACCCTGCGTCCCGAGGAGAAGGTTTGTCCGCCGGAGGTCTGGGAGTCAGGCGAAGTATTGTTTTCCGATCGGGTCATTGACCCTGTCCTGGAGGATCAGATTCAACGCTCACGCCAGGCTGACCGTGATGACGCCGAGGCCAAGGTTGCCGTGTGCGAGCAGATGGGAATGAATGTCGCCGCCTGGAAAGGCAATGCACTGGCTGTTTACCTGGCTGACCGCGTGTTACTGCGCCACGCCATAAGGCTTGTCAGGGCTGGCGATCCCGTGTCTACAAACGTGTCCTGGAAAGTTCGTGCCGATGATGCTGATCTTCACACCCGTCTGGAGCTGGCGGGCGTTGAACTGGATGCTGGATCGCAGGCTGAATATATCTTTCACTCTGTCACTGTCTGAGCTGGAGGAGGTTTCTCCGGCAGTGGAATCCCGATAAAGACAAGTTGACAGAGGCCTGGTCGCCAACGCATATCTGGCCGATCTACTGCGCAGTGGCCTCTGACTCTGCACAGACTTCTGCCAAATCGGCCGCCAACGGCATCATTACCACCGCGATGTTCATTGGCGGCGGCATCGCACCGATATTGATGGGCACGCTGATCAGCACGTGCGGTGGCTGGAGCAGCCTCCACGGCTATACAGCGTGTTTCTTTGTCATGGCGCTCGGCGGGGCGTTCCTGCAGCTGTTTTCTCATCGGCCGCAGGTGTTGGTTGCCTAGGCTGCCGGGAATTTATAAGGCTTATCCAGATGCGTGGCCTTGAGCGGTGCGGTTAGGTGAGCCACATCGCGGCGTGCGCCGCAGGCACTGTGGCGCGCCTGTTTGAGGCCAATGTCGGGGTCAGCGTTTATGTAGAAGCAGCTTTCAGGACCTTGGGTTTTAATAATGTCTCCGCCAGCAACAGGGCCTCGTCTTCAGTGGCTGTCATGAGCATGGGATAGCCCCAGAATTTCTCGTAAACAACTGAGAAGGCTTTGCCTGCCAAGCGTTTGGTAAGACTTGATTCGACATGAATCGAGGCTTTGACATACTGCTTGAGCTCGCTTTTATGGCGCTTCATCCATAGGGCCATTTGTTTCATTTCGTCTGGCGAGTGTTCGGTCTGCTCCTTATCCAGCCCTTCGTTGCTGAGGAGAACGAAGGGCTCATGGCGAGCAAGCAACGCTTCGAACTGGGCAAGTGAGTCTTCTTGGCTGTAGCCCTGTGTCGCTTTTTGCAACCATACGAGCGGGAATTGGTTAGCTTCTATACGCATTTCAATACTCCTCCGACGAGATCGTCAAATCTGTGTGACGGCCTGCAGTTTCAGGATACCCTTTAAGCAGGTAGGCGCGATTGCACAGCTTGGACATACTATTGTTCGAATCAGCCAGATTTCGTCTTGGTTCAGCGAGGGTGCACACCGGGTATGGCGAATATCGTCAATGGAGACACGGTTCCCAAGTGGGACGTCGATAGCATTTCACGGACAGTCGTTGCGCTCAGTGCCTCGATGGTGAGCAAGGACTGGGAGCAAGCAAGCCATCAACATCGCAAGGCGCAACTGCTTTATTCCGTGCGTGGCGTGCTCAATTGTGAAATCGAAGAAGGCGTGTGGATCGTTCCACCGCAATGTGCCGTATGGATACCTGGCGGTTTGTCACATGCGACACGTGGCTCGGGAGAAACGGAATGTTACTGCTTATTTGTGGAACCCGACGCCGCACCGGACCTTCCGCAAGGTTGCTGCACGATTGGGGTCTCGCCACTGCTGCGGGAATTGCTGCTCAAGGCGGCGGGATTCTCGGAAGACGCCGCCACCAGCGCACGCGAAGATCGCCTGATCGCAACGTTGTTGGACGAATTGTCGGCAGCCCCCGTGCAGGACCTGCATTTGCCGATGCCTCGCGACAGGCGTCTGCGCCGGCTCGCTGAAATGCTCCTGGCCGACCCTGCGGTCAAGATTTCAGTGCACGATTGGGCATCTCGCATAGGCATGAGTGAGCGCAGCATGAGTCGGCTTTTGCTGCAGGAGATAGGGATGAGCTTTGGGCGTTGGCGTCGCCAGTTGCATGTGATTCTGTCACTGCAACGGATGATCAAAGGGGAGAGCGTACAAACGGTTGCCTCGGAACTCGGTTATGAAGGCTCCAGTGGCTTCATCACCATGTTCCGCAAAACCGTAGGCAAGGCCCCTGTGCAATATCTCACCACCCGCTCAAGTGTCCTTGCTGCGGGTGATTCGTTGCATGTGCCTTCAATCCTGCTTCCTGATAACGTTTAACTGCGACGAGTAAGCGATCCCGCCGAGGAGTGAGCATCACGTCCTGCATGATTCAACCGGTTGCCGCCGTGGCAGCGGCAACTGGTCGATTCCACATGTCCGTTACATGACCTGACTGAAAGGCTGCTGCTCAGCGCGCAATCATCCCGGCGGCTTGTTCGGTGGCTTCGGTAGTACGCGTCGCGAGTTTACGAACCTCGTCGGCCACAACAGCGAAACCGCGCCCAGCCTCACCTGCACGTGCAGCTTCAATCGCCGCATTCAGCGCCAGCAGATTTGTCTGGCTCGCAATGCTTTGTATCGTACCTACAATTTGCGACAACTGAGCCAAGCTGGCCTCCAGGGTCCGTTGATGCGTAACTTCCGACTCTCGCAGCGCATTCTGCTCGTGCTGCAGGTGGACATCCACAAGAGCGCCGACTACGCGAAGCGGAGATCCTTTCGGATCGCGCCGGGTCTGACCTCGTGCTCTGAACCAACGGTATTCGCCACTCTTCATCTTCAACCGATACTCGATGTCGAATGGAGTTTTTCCTGACCTATCATTCAAGTGGGCGCCGAAAGCGTTAAGGCTTCGTTCTTTATCATCCGGGTGCAACCGGGATGCCCAGCTATCCAGAACATCAGGAAATTCTTCAACCGTTTCAAAACCAAGCAGTCTTCGGAACTGAGGCGACCACCAGAACGGGTTCCTGGCATTCACAGGATCCCCGGCAATGACCTCCATGTCCCACAAGCCATCGGAGAGCATTTCCCTGGCCAGTTCGAAGCGGGTGATGATGACGTCATGTTCCTGCTCGCGTTCCAGCTGATCATGAATATCCCGTAGCGAGCCAGCGACCCGGATCGGCGTTCCTCGTTCATCACGAAGTGTTTCACCTTGTGCATGGAACCAACGATAGGAACCGTCCTTCATCGCGAGCCGGTTTTTCACTTTATAAGGCGTGTTGCCTGACTTGTCGTTGAGATGTCGAGCAAAGGCGTCAAGCGTCTCCTGCTTGTCCTGCGGATGCAGGCGATCGGCCCAACTCGCCAGGACATTCGGGAAATCAAGTTCGTTATTAAACCCGAGCAGATTGCGAAATTGCTGCGACCACCAAAAGCGGTTCTTAGGATTGATCGGGTCGCCAGCTACGACCTCCATATCCCAAAGGCCCTCGCTGGAGGCGCGATTCACCAGGTCGAATCTGACGGCGTAGGTTGACGCGCTAGCTGCCGATTCGTGAAGTCGTTCCCGCTCAACTTCAAGCTCTTTTTCAAGTTGGCTTATGCGCGATTGGGACTCACGCCGGGATGATTCGAGAGTTCCCCAGGCATCAAGAATTACCGGGGCCTCCCTGCAACCTTTGACGTCAGGTGCTTCGCCGCTTTTGATGGCAGCTATCAGCTGTCGGAGTGCATAACGATCACGGCGTAAAAACGGGATGGACATGGTGCGAGACTCGATAGATTTAATAGGCCTCATCCATGCGCCTTGATAGTTGTTTTTTTCGGCCTCTGTTCAGAAAACTGTAGACCTGATCGCAACTTAAATTGAGGGGGGCATGCTCAATTGCAGTCGGGAAACTCCCCGCCGCACACATTGGCCGAACTGAAAAATAATCTGGCCATCCCTCGATATCTGGCAACAGCAGCCTGTTGCTAAATTGCGCCACAACGAATGCTAATCAGTTTCACCTGAGATTAATTCGTCACTTCTGTTCTTCGGTCGGGTTCCGGTTGAGTCGTGGGTCTTCAAATCCGCTTCTCGATGGTCGGCCGTTGTCTGTTTTTTCTTGATAAGGAATGACTCATGTCGAGTTTGTTGACTGACTGCGGTGGAGGGCGCCATGGCGCGCCTCAACGTCTGGTGAAGAAACCGGTTGCTGCAGCGCTGCTTGTGCTTTTGGGACATTCAAATTGTGTGATGGCAAAGGACACGGTCAAAGCCGACGAAAACACTCCGTCTCAGGGCGTGATGTTCCTCCCGTCCCTGACGATAAGCGGGATAGGAGCACCCGGCGGCACCGAGACAGAAGGCACAGGCCTTTATACCCTCGGTCAGACAACGGCCGCGACTCGCTTGCCGCTCACGCTTCGGGAAACGCCGCAATCGGTTTCAGTGGTGACACGTCAACGCATGGACGATCAAAAGCTCGATTCGGTTCAGAGTGTGCTGGAGAACACCACTGGCATCTCCTCGTACCAATCAGACAGCCAGCGCACGAGTTTTTATTCCCGAGGCTTTCTGATCGACAACATCCAGTATGACGGCATACCGGCTGTCATCGGCGATGTCATAAACGGCAGCGGTATCAGCGACCTGGAAACAGCGTTTTATGACCGTGTCGAAATTGTGCGCGGGGCGAACGGACTTCTCACCGGCACGGGCAATCCGTCGGCTGCGGTCAACCTGGTCCGCAAAAGACCCACGTCGGCGTTTTCGGCCTCCACCTCCATCAGTGCGGGGTCGTGGGACAGTTTTAGAGAAGTGGGGGACATTTCCGTACCCCTGACAACCGACGGTCGCGTTCGGGCACGTATGGTTGGGGTCAATAATGATGGCCACTCTTACCTCGACGGGTATCAAACACAAAAGCAAGCGCTCTACGGGATCGTTGAGGCCGATCTCACTGAAGACACTACGTTGGGTGTGGGTTACGACTACCAGAATAGTTCCCCTAAGCGACCGACCTGGGGCGGTACGCCTCTGTGGTTCAGCAACGGCTCAGAGGCAGAATGGTCGCGCTCCAAATCTGTGGCAGCGGACTGGAGTCGCTCGGACAGTACTCGACAGAACGCTTTTGCCGAACTGGAACACCGGTTTGATAACGATTGGAAAGTCCACGGCGTCGTGAATCAGTACCGTACCAAGTATGACACCCAGCTCATGGGGAGTTCTGGTACACCTGACCAGGATACTGGACTGGGCAGTTTTCCTGATGGCGCTTATCCGATAGCGTTGGCCGGCAAAGGTAAAAGCCGTCAAAACACCTTGGATGTGATGGCGAGCGGTCCCTTTGACCTGATGGGACGCCAACATGACCTGGTGGTGGGAGGTATGAGTTCTCGATATACCTCGAACAAAGATGACGTCAGCCCTTTTTTTTCAGGGTTCACGCCCATCAATATCTACGATTGGAGCAGCCACTTCCCCAAGCCTGACTTCGATGCAATGACGTCAATACCCACCCATACCCAGATCAAGCAGCGCGGTTTCTACAGCGCGGCGAGATTCTCTTTGGCTGACCCATTGAAGTTGATTGTCGGCGGGCGGTTCAATCGGTACGAGATTGACGAGACCGCAGGCGGAACGCCGTTCAGTTATAAAAAGAGTAATGAATTCACACCTTATGCAGGTTTGATATACGACATTGACGGTACGTATTCTGCTTATGTCACTTATACCGGCATCTATAATCCTCAATCATCATTTCGAGACCGCAACGGCAACTTCCTTACGCCTACTGAAGGCAAGACGAAAGAAATTGGCCTCAAAGCTGAATACCTGGAAGGCAGACTGAATGCGTCGGTCGCATTGTTTGACACCGAACTGGACAATGCTGCACAAGCGGACGGTCGTCTTCTTACCCCAGGCGGAGCCCAGGCTTATAAAGGTGTCGATGGCACCAAATCCCGTGGGATCGAGTTTGACATGCAAGGTGAGGTTGCTACCGATTGGAATGTCTACGCTGGCGTGGCTGCTTTCACGGCCAAGGATGGCAATGACACCCGGCTAAATGCTCAGGTGCCACGCACTACCGCTCAGATGTTCACGACGTACAGATTACCCGGAGTATGGGAGAAACTGACGTTGGGCGGCGGCATCAGATGGCAAAGCCGCTTCTTGAGCAGCAGTACCAGCACACGGGTAGCGGAACAGGATCCCTACGCGTTGACGTCATTGATGGCCCGTTATGAGATGACACGTCACATGGACGTCTCTATCAATGTTAATAATGTGTTTGATAAAAAATATGCAACGCAGAAGGGCGACTTCGACACGGTAAGTTATGGCGCGCCGCGGAACGCATTTCTAACAGTCAACTATAAACTGTAGCCCGAGCTGATGACCTCTGCGATCTGATCCGATTGCCGCCATCAGTCAGTTTTCCCGGTTCGACCGACAACACAGGTGTTGGGCCGCAATCGCCAGGCAGGAGAACGGCTATCCAGCCGCAGGTGAGCGCCTGGTAAAGCAAACCACGCCTCTCAAACCGGAAAGTGAGAGACTCAAACGGAGCCGTGTCATCATCCAGGCGACTGAAAAAACTTACCCAGCCGTATCGGTCTGCCGCCATTGAAGCCCCTCAAGGAATTCCACAGCCATTATGAACAACGCTGAAAACCTGAATGCAGTGGCTACGCCCCTTGGCACGGATTTCTGTCGCGATCACGGTTTCAAAAGAAAGTCCGCTGTTGGCAGATGCTTAGTAGTTGCAGTGTCGCTGGGTGGGCTGTCGACATTGGCTTGCGCCGCTTCTCAATCCCCGTCGTGCGAAACACCAGCAGACGGCATAATGTTCATTACTCAAGACTGCGTCGACCCGCAGTTCGACCGCCCGATAATAGATAGCCGAGAAGATTTGAAAAGCCCTGTTCTGACGCATCGCGTTTCCGGGCACTTCGAAGGCACCGATGTAAAGTTCAGCTTTTTCTTCCCGCCGAAAGCCCAATGGAAAGGGCGTTTCTTCCACAAGGTTTATCCCTTGGGAGACGGCAGCGTTCCGGACCGGGTAATCAAATTTGGTGCCGACAGCGGTGCGTACACCGTGGATACTGTTTCACCTTCTGGCTATCGAGCCAACGCTGCGGCTGCAAAGTTCTCTAAGGTGGTTGCCGGGGAATACTATGGATTTTCCGCCTCTCAGATCCACGGCTATATCTATGGTGGCAGCGGCGGATCTTATCTGACCATCGCTGCGGCTGAGAACTCGTCGGGGGTATGGGATGGTGCCGTCCCATTCGTCATCGGCGTCCCAACATCAATTCCAACCAATTTTTTCGTACGTGCTTTTGCACGTCTTGTACTCGAAGATAAGGCATCAAACATTGCCGACGCGATGCGACCGGGAGGCAGTGGCGATCCTTTTGCAGCACTTGACGCCACACAGGCCTCCGTTCTGGCGGAGGTCACAGCAATGGGCGTGCCCCTGCGCGGTTGGGATAATTACGCTTACATCCTGGGTCTCAACGACCCGCAAGGTTTACTGGGGTTTGCCAGTTCGGTCAAAGGCATTGATCCCGGTTATGCAGATGACTTCTGGAATAAACCTGGCTACCTGGGCACTGAGCAATCCACGCTGGGCAATCTTGTCAGAAGGGCGAAAATTGACCGCGTAGTGTCGGTTCAAAGGATAGATCGTGACTCGGAGGGTAAGCCATCAAGTTTGCACGTGGCTGGGTTGTCGCACCTCAAAAACAGCGCTTGGTTGGACTTCACCCTCGACGGAGCAGAAGGGGGCAATCGAAAGTTGCTTGGGTCGTTGGATGCCGAGCACGGAGTCATTAAGCTGTCCGAGCAAAATCAGGCCGACACGCTCAGTACCCTGAGAACTGGAACCAGGATTCGTGTCGATAATCGCTGGGCAATTGCGTTGACCTCCTACCATCGGCATCAGGTACCGGTATCTGGT
>JAAIGE0101413345.1_pt1 | contig 16108 bp, 12 predicted proteins | sample 6487951 | NCBI WGS metagenome assembly JAAIGE01 (sample SAMN13974128, study PRJNA590717) | phyllosphere metagenome | biome: tomato field; feature: multiple bacterial spot infested tomato fields; material: tomato leaves; isolation source: leaves from tomato fields | host: Solanum lycopersicum ... | reverse complement strand
TCGTTCATCACGTTGGCATAGGCAAACGCCCACACCCACTCACCGTTGTCGACCGTCACCGGGGCCACGCGGTAGCCGTGCTCCTTGAAGAACACATCCATCTCCGCCCGTTCTTCCGGCGTGCGCCCGGGCGACGGGCCGTCGGTGTACGTGCACGACGGCGAGCTCGAGCAGCGGGGGAGCGGCGGCTTCACGCTCGAGGTGCGCGCCGTGGCCGACGGCCTGCGCGTGTACGTGCCGTCGAGTTGAGCGGGTCGGCGCGGATACATCGCCAGACGGATGCCCCGGCGCGGGGGCTCGCGTAGCGTCGAAGCGTGTTCCGCCTGCTGACCCGAACCCAGATCGTCGCCGACGTGACGATCGCGAGTCTCTTCGGGCTCATCGCCGTGGTCTTCACGATCCCCGTCGTCCTCTCGCCCGGCGTTGTCAACAACATGGCGAGCGCGTTCGCGGCGCTGGTGCTCTCGCTGGTGTTCGCCGTCGTACTGGGGCTGCGCCGCTACGCCCCCGGCATCGCGCTCGGCATCGCCTGGGTCGCCGCGATCGTCCAGATGCTCTGCCAGCTGCCGCCGCTGCCGGCCAACCTGGCGATCCTCGGTGTGCTGTACACCTGCGCCGCGTACGGTTCGGTGCGCCTGTTCTGGACCGCCTTCGTGTCGTCGGTCGTCGGCGCGTCGGTCATCACCGTGTACCTGCTCATCCCGACGCTGTCGAACATCTTCGTCTCGCCCGGTGAGACGCTCGTCGGCTACGTCTTCGCCGGTGGCGCATTGTTCTTGTCGTCGGCGCTCGGTCTGATGCTCTCGTGGACGGTGGGAGCCCTCGTGCGCGTCGGCGTGACGGCGCGGGCGTCGGCCGAGGCCCGCCGACGCGCCGAAGACCGAGCGGCATCCGAGTCCGAACGCAACCGCATCGCGCGCGACATGCACGACGTCGTCGCCCATTCGCTCGCCGTCGTCATCGCCCAGGCCGACGGCGCTCGCTACGCCGTGGCGGCGTCGACCGACGGCGCGACCGGAGCGGGAGCGGACGCGGCATCCGAGGCCCTGCAGACCATCTCGACCACCGCGCGTTCGGCGCTGTCGGACGTCCGGATGCTGTTGACCCAGCTTCGACACAGCCAGGCCCAGGGGCCGCAGCCCACCGTCGCCGACCTCGAGGCGCTGTACGCGCAGGTGCGTCGCGCCGGTGTCGATCTGCGCGTCGACGTCGACCCGACGCCGCCCGGTGAACCGCCCGCGGCCGTGCAGATCGCGGTGTACCGCATCTTGCAGGAGGCCCTCACCAACGCGCTGCGACACGGCGTCGGCGGCCGGGTCGACGTGTCGCTGTCGTGGTTGGCTGAGCGGGTGGAGGTCTCGGTGAGCAACCCGTCGGCGGGTTCGCATTCGCACGCCGCGCAGGTCTCGCGGGTCTCGCAGGTCCCGCGGGTCTCGCGGGTCGGCGAGCCGGTGGGTGATGCGGCGGGTGAGCCGGACTCGCGGGTCGGTGAGCCGGACGCATTGGTCGGTGAGTCGGTCGGTGAGCCGGTGGGTGAGTCGGACGCGCGGCTCGGCGAGCTGGACTCGTCGGTCGATGAGGCGGTCGGTGAGTCGCCCGCCGCTCGGGCCTCGTGGGTCGCCGAGCCGGGCGCTTCGGTCGGCGGATCGACCGGCGGGCACGGTCTCGTCGGCATGCGCGAACGCGCGCAGCTGATCGGCGGGTGGTTCGAGGCCGTCGACCGGGACGGTACGTTCACCGTCCGTGCGTCGCTGCCGATCCGGGGCGCCGCGTGACCGGCGCCGCGCGGGCCGTGCGCGTCGTGCTCGTCGATGACCAGGCGCTGTTCCGCGCCGGCATCCGCATGGTGATCTCGTCGCAACCCGATCTCGAGGTCGTCGGCGAGGCGTCCGACGGCGCCGATGCGCTGCGGGTGGTGCGCGAGACGCGGCCCGACGTCGTTCTCATGGACATCCGGATGCCGGTCATGGACGGCCTCGCGGCGACGGCCGAGCTGCTCGCCGACCCCGCGTTCGGCGACGCGCCCCCGAAGATCGTCATGCTCACGACGTTCGATCTCGACGAGGCGGCAGCCCGGGCGATCCGTCAGGGGGCGAGCGGGTTTCTGCTGAAGGATGCCGACCCCGAGTTCCTGCTCGCCGCGATCCGCACCGTGCACGCGGGGTCGTCGGTCATCGCGGCTTCGGCGACGCGCGAGCTCTTCGCCCACTTCTCGGCGCCGGCCGCGCACCCCGTGCCGTCGGCGTTCGAGGCGTTGACCGAGCGTGAGCGCGAGATCTTCGCCCTCGCGGCCCGGGGCCTCTCGAATGCCGAGATCGCCGGCCGCGAGTACCTGTCCGAGGCGACCGTGAAGACACACATCAGCCGCATCCTGACCAAACTCGGTCTGCGCGATCGCGTGCAGCTCGTCGTATTCGCCTTCGAGCACGGCCTGGCCTGACCCCCGCCCGCCCCCCACTGGCCGCGAGACTGCAGTTTCACGCCGAGACGGTGGGGTCGACCCACGCTTTCGGCGCGAAACTGCAGTCTCGCGGACGGGGAAGGGGAAGGGGGCGGGGATCATCCGGGAGATGTACGGGGGCGCGACGCGGGGCGGATGCGGCGGCCCGGCCCCGATTCGTAGCGTCGAGAGCATGGACATCTCGACCACCGACCTGGGCCTCGCCGCCCGGGTCCAGAACCTCACCAAGACCTTCGGCTCGGGCGAATCGGGGGTGCGCGCGCTCGACGGAGTGAGCGTCGGCATCCGTCGCGGCGAGTTCACGGCGATCATGGGCCCGTCGGGCTCGGGAAAGTCGACCCTCATGCACATCATGGCCGGCCTCGACGCGCCGACCTCGGGGCGCGTGTGGATCGGCGACACCGAGATCTCGGGCCTCGACGACCTCGACCTCACCGTGCTGCGTCGCCGCCGCGTCGGGTTCGTCTTCCAGTCGTTCAACCTCGTGCCCACGCTCGACGTGATCGGCAACATCACGCTGCCCTTCGAGCTCGACGGCCGGTCGCCATCGGCGCTCGAACGCGCTCGCATCGACGGGCTGATCGACTCGCTGGGGCTCGGTCCGCGCCTGCGACACCGTCCGCACCAGCTGTCGGGCGGGCAGCAGCAGCGCGTCGCCATCGCACGCGCGCTCGCCACGGCCCCCGACCTCGTCTTCGCCGACGAACCCACCGGAAACCTCGACTCGCGCACCGGCCGCGAAGTGCTGCAGCTGCTGGCCAAGGCCAGCCTCGAGCACGGGCAGTCGATCGCGATGGTGACCCACGACCCCGTCGCCGCGTCGTACGCCGACCGGGTGCTGTTCCTCGGCGACGGACGCATCGTCGCCGACAAGCCGCGTCAGAGCGCCGAGGCGATCTCGGCCCACATGCTCGCCGCCGAGGTGGCGGCGTGACCGCCATGCCGCCGGCCGGCGCGCCGACCCCGGCGTCGACTGCCGCGGAATCGACTGTTCCGGCGCCGGCGGCGACGGAGGATGACCGGATGCCGCGGCCCACCGCATCCGGTCGACTCCCGCAGCTGCGGGAACGAATCCTCGGCGAGCGGGGTCTCGGCGAGCGGGGCATGGGCGCGTCGGTGCTGGTGTCGGCGATCTCGAGCGGCTTCGGGGTGCTGCTCATCGCGGTCACCGGACTGATCGGTGCGTGGCTGATGGCCGACCCGTACCTCGCCGGGGGCGAGACGCTCATCGTCGTGGTGGCGATCCTGTCGGTGCTGCTCACCGCCGTCGCGATGTATGTCGCCGCGATCGTCACCGCCAACACGTTCGCGACGATCGTCGCCGGACGCACCCGGCAGATCGCGCTGATGCGGCTGATCGGCGCGTCCGCACGGTCGCAGCGCGCACGCGTGGCCCGCCAGGGACTCGTCGTCGGCGTCATCGGAGCGGTGCTCGGCCTGATCGGCGGACTGTCGGCCGCGGCGCTGTTCCACCTGATCGCGACGCGCGCATGGACCATGAACGTCGACCACGACATCGTGCAGCCCGCCGTCGCGGTGCCGGTGGTGGCCGTCGCCCTCACGACGTGGGTCGCCGCGTGGGCGGGCTCGCGCAGGGTGCTGACCGTCACACCGCTGCAGGCTCTCGCCGGGTCGACGCCGCGCACCGCCGATGAGGCAGCCGGCCGCCTGCCGCGCCGCGTGGCCGCGATCGCGCTGTTCGCCGTGGGCGCTCTGCTGCTCGGGCTGGGCATCGTCGCGGGGCTCGTGAGCCCGATCGGCGTCGTGATCGCCTTCGTCGGCGGACTGCTCTCGTTCACCGGGCTCAGCCTGGGCGCGACCCTCGTCATGCCGCCGCTGCTGCGCGCGTCGGGCCGGCTGTTCGGTCGCTCGGCCGAAGCGCGGCTCGCCGCCGAGAACGCCCTGCGCTACCCCGAACGGTCGAGCCGGATGGCTATCGGCGTGGTGATGGGGGTGACGCTCGTGACCATGTTCGCCGTCGCTGCCGAGTCGGTCAAAGGCGTGATGGCAGCGTCGGGCGGCGGCGAACTCGCGCCCGAACTGGCGCAGCTGCTCGACACGTTCTCGGCCGTGATGATGGCGCTGGTCGGGGTGTCGGCCGTGATCGCCGCCGTCGGACTCGTGAACCTTCTGAGCATCGGCGTCGTCCAGCGCACGCGAGAGCTCGGCCTGCTGCGCGCCCTCGGACTCACCGTCCGTCAGGTGCGGCGGGTCGTGCTGCTCGAAGCCGCGCACATCACGCTCACCGCGGTCGGCTTCGGCCTCGCGCTCGGAATCGCCTACGGGTGGGCGGCCGCCCAGTCGCTGCTGGGGTCGGTGGCGATGCCCCCGGCCTGGTCGTCGCCGACTTTCGTGCTTCCCGGCATCCCGTGGCTCACCATCGCCGTCATCGTCGTCGCCACGGCGCTGCTCACGCTCGTCGCGGCCGTCGTGCCGACCCGTCTCGCAACCCGGGTCTCCCCGGTCGCCGCGCTCGCCGAGGCCTGAGGCCCGCCCGGTCTCGGGGCTGGCTGGGCCGGGCCGTGTCCCATTCTCGGTGCGCCGTGACCCAATGTCTGGAGGTTCGGGACGGGTAGATCGGCCGAGAGTGGGACACGCCGGAGAGGCCGACCCGCCGACCGAGCGAACGGCCGGCCGAGCGCCGGGTCAGTCGTCGGAGGGACGGTGGTCCCAGCTCGGGGCCACCGCGGTCAGGCGAGCGGCGCGCCACTGCCAGGTCGCCCAGAGCACGGGCCACAGGGCCGGCGCCGCGAGACCGCCGATCACCAGACGCTCGCGCCACAGGGTGCGGCCGGGCTCACCGGGCGCGGGCGAGACGGCCATCTGGTGGTCCCAGACATCGAGCACGGCGAGCGGACCGGTCAGCGGGATGCCGCTGTCGCGAAGAATCCGGACCTCACCGGCCGGCTCGGAGACCCGGCGCTCCGACACGTGGATGAGCTGGCGTCCCACAGGAATGCCCACCGCCGACAATTGAACCGGCACGTCGGCCCCGGCATCCAGCGTCGTCGGCAGCCCCTCGGCAGCCATCGGGTCGAGCTGCAGCAGAGGTGCGTACACCTCGGCGAGGGCCCGGGGCGAGTGCATCGCACGCCAGGCGGCATCGGGTTCGCAGTCGAGGACGAGCTTCTGCATGATCCGCATGCGGTCAGTCTGGCATCGCGCCCGTCCCGATCGCCGGGACTTGACGCGCAGGCCGCGACCGTAGGCTGAACGAATGCCGTCGCCCGCCGCATCCGCCTCTCTCGATCAGTCCCGGTACCAGGTTCGTCTCGAGTGGGGCGTCGCGGGACTCGCCCGCCTCGCCGCGGCCGACGTCGTCGTGGTCGTCGATGTGCTGCGGTTCTCGTCTACGATCAGCGCTCGGGTCGCGGCAGGAGAGTCGGTGAGCTTCGGGGGCGAGGCGCGCTCGAACGCGGAGAGCGGCGCGGCCGTCGCGGCGGCTGCGGCGGCGGGCGGTGCGGTCGTGCTGCTGGGATGCCTGCGCAATGCGGCGGCCGTCGCCGACGAGGTCATGGCCGAGCAGACCCGGCGCGGCGGCCGGACGAGCATCGCGGTCATCGCCGCGGGCGAACCGACCGGTCGGGCCGACGTGCGCTTCGCCACCGAAGACCTGCTCGGGGCGGGAGCGATCGTCGACGCCCTGTCACGGCGGGGCATCGACCACACCTCGCCCGAGGCGGCGACCGCCTGCGAGGCCTTCCGCGGCCTGCGCGGCGCGGTCAAGCATCTGCTCAGCGCGACCGGCTCGGGCCAGCTGCTGCTCGCCGACGCGCGACGCGGCGAGGTGCTCGCCGCTGCCGAGATCGACGCCGACAGCACGGTCCCGGTGCTGCGCGACGGGATCTTCTCCGCGGCCTGACCGTGCAGAACTCAGTCGATTATGCGGACGGGGGCGGCCGCCCGCAGTGCACGGCTGGCGGCGCGAGCAGAAACGACTGAGTTCGTCACCGACGCGCCGCGACCACCCGTCCGACTCGGGACAGGCCCGGGCCAGATCCGGCAGCGGACACGGCGCCCGCGTGGCAGCGGTGGGTGTTCCGAACTCAGTCGGATCGGCGGGCCGATGCGACTGTGCCCCGTGCCCGGCTGGTGCCGCGCGCGGGAACGACTGAGTTCGTCACCGACGCCGCGACACCAGGGCGGGGCGACCGCCCGGGGTCAGGGGGTCAGCGGGCGTCAGCGGGGTGCGGCGGCGGCGCGGCGGTCGGCGGCGGTGATCTCGCGCTTGACCCACCGGAACAGGTAGCGCTCGTCGTACGACGGCGCGCACGAGCGGCACGACGCCGACCGGGTGGGCCGGCGGTGCCGGTAGGCGACGTGGCCGGCGGGGCAGTGCCCGACCCACGGCGCCAGCTCGACCGCCGTCTCGCCGTGATGGGTCACCCCGCCGACGTAGCCGAGCTCGCGGGCGACCCGCATCCATTCGCGGCCGTGGCCGGCGGCCGGACCCGCGACGGCATGGGCGACCTCGTGCAGCAGGGTCTGGTGGTTCTCGTCGTCGTCGAACCGCGCGGCCAGATACCGCGACACGGTGATGCGGCGGTGGGTGTAGTCGCACTGGCCGGCGCGTCGTTTGGCGTTGTCGAACGCGAACGTCCAGGTGTCGTCGAGGTGCACCGCGATCAGCGCGTCGGCCCAGCGGCGCACGCGGTCGAGGTCGCTCATGTTTCCAGGCTAGGCGGGGGTTGCGACAGCGCGGTTCAGCTGGCGACGGTGGCGCGCCCACGGGCCCGCCGTTCCGCGGCGTCGACGGCGAGCAGGGTCGCTTCGAGCTGGTCTTCGGGGGCGCCGCCCTCTTGGCGCAGGAACAACGCGCGCTTGAAGTCGTTGCGTGCGTCGCCGTACTCGCCGGCGTCGTACGACACCTTGCCGCGATGCTGGTACGCGAACGCGGCGAGCAGCGGCCAGTCCTGACCCTCGGCCTCTTCGGCGCACGTCGTCATCTCTTGGATCGCCGCGGCATACGCACCGCGGTTCTGCAGCACGGTCGCGTGCAGCACGCGGGCCCGCAGCAGGTCTTTGCGCGTGCCGCCCATGCGGGCCACGCGCACGGCCTGCTCGGCGACGACGAGGCTCTCGTCGAGACGGTCCAGCACCTTGAGCAGCCAGACGCGTTCGAGCAGCATCGGCAGGCTGCGCTGCGTGTCGATCTCGTCCAGTCGTTCGGCGCACTGCGCCGGATCGACGATCTCGCGCAGCGTGTCCGCGTCGTAGCCGAGGATGTACCCCACCGTCGTCCCCTTCTGTGTCCGAAAACAGGCGTGTTCGAGAACGGATGCGTTCGAGAACGGTGGATTTCAGTCTGCCCCGAAGAGGTGTGCGGTGCCGTCCGCCGCGCCGATCAGCGTTCGAAGACGGATGCCGAGGGCTTGGGCGACGGGGTCGCGTCGGCGTCAGTCGCCACCCGTGCGCCGCGCGCGAACTCGTCGATCTCGGCCCCCTGCGCGACCTTGGCCGGAAAGGGGCCGGCCGCCATCAGTCGCGGCAGCCATTCGGACGGCAGGGGTGCAGCGGATGCCGCGATCACGATGTTGCCGAACCGCCGGCCCTTCAGCAGCTGCACTTCGGCCAGCAGCAGCACCTCGGGCAGCACGGCGCGCACCGTGGCGACCTGTCGTCTGGCGAAGGCGAGGCCGGCGCCGTCGGCGACGTTGACGAGCAGCACGCCCTCGGGCGCGAGCAGGCGGGCGAGCGAGCGGTAGTACTCCACGGTCGTCAGGTGCGCGGGGGTCTGCGCACCGGCGAAGACGTCCGAGACGACGAGGTCGACGGCGCCGACGAGTCCGGGAGGCAGCTTCTCGGCGACCGTGCGCGCGTCGCCGATGCGCACGCGCACCTGCGCGCCGCGGGGAAGGGGCAGCGCTTCGCGGACGAGGTCGACGAGCGGCTGTTCGAGTTCGACCACCTGCTGGCGCGACCCGGGCCGGGTGTGGGCGATGTAGCGCGGCAGGGTGAGTGCGCCGGCGCCGAGGTGCACGGCGGTGAGCGGCTGCCCCGGCATCCGCAGCCGGTCGATCACCGCGGCCATGCGGGCGATGTACTCGAAGTGCAGGTGGGTGGGGTCGTCGAGGTCGACGTGCGACTGCGGCGTGCCGTCGACGTCGAGCTCGTAGCCCGAGGTGAAGCCGCTCGCCACGACGCGCGCGATCGTGCCGTCCGACAGGCGCGCCTGCGGTCCGGATGCCTCGATGCGAGCTCGTGCCACGGTTCAACGCTATCGGGGGTCGCGGCAGGCGCGGCCATCGGTTCGCGTAACGTGCGGCCGGCGGTTCGCGTGAGGTGCGGCCGGCGACCGCCCGCCGCGACCGCCGCGGCGATCGGTCAGTCGGCGAGGCGCAGTCCGTCGCCGTCGGCGACGTACCGCTCGCCGGTGGCCGGGCAGACCCACGCGCCGTCGTCGTCGGCGACGAGCGGGCGTCCGGCCCGGCCCGCCCAGCCGACACGGCGCGCGGGCACACCGGCGACGATCGCGTGCGCGGGCACGTCGCGGGTGACGACCGCCCCCGCGGCGACGAGGGCCCACGCCCCGATCTCGACGGGGGCGATGCACACGGCTCGGGCACCGATCGCCGCGCCGTCGCGGACGGTCACGGCGACCGCATCCCAGTCCGTCGCCGACTTGAGCGACCCGTCGACGTTCACGGCGCGCGGGAACTCGTCGTTGGTGAACACGACCGCCGGTCCGACGAACACCCCGTCACCGAGGCGTGCAGGCTCGTACACGAGCGCGTGGTTCTGGATCTTGCAGGCATCGCCGACGACGACGCCGGGACCGATATAGGCGCCCCGTCCGACGGTGCAGTCGCGCCCCAGGCGCGCGCCGGTGCGCACGTGGGCGAGATGCCACACCCGCGTGCCGTCGCCGATGGTGACGTCATCGTCGATGTCGGCGGACGGGTGGATGACGGGGCCTGCGGACATGGTGGTCTCCTCGCGTCTTCGCGGTGTCGATCGCGGTGTCGATAGCGGTGTCGACGTCGGGGTCGGCGTCGGGCGTCGGCCTCGTGCGAAAACCGATCGCAACCTGTGCGTCGGATTGTATTGTGCGCCGGGCGAGGATCTGCATATACTCCCCGCGGGGACACCGGTCGCGCTGGCCTGGGGAGGCAAGCGCAACTGCGGCGAGTGGGATCGTCGACGGCGCCGGTTCATGGCTCGCACCTCTGCTCGGGGTGCGTGCGTCTGGGGATGAGCATGGGGACACCGAAGTTCGTCGTCGCATCGACGACGTCGCACACACCGTTCGAACGCGCCCGCGATCACGGTCCGGCCGCGCTGCCGCGCGACGGGTCGGTCGTCAGCGGCACTCCTCCGCTCGAGGCGGGACTGCCGCCTGGCGACGTCGGCGGGGCGGTGATCATCCCGGCGCACGACGAGGCCGCGGTCATCGCCCGCACCCTCACCGCTCTCGCGCCGCTGACCGGGCTCGACGGTTTCGAGGTGATCGTCGCCTGCAACGGATGCCACGACGACACCGCCTCCGTCGCGCGCACCTTCGACGGGGTGATCGTGGCCGAGACCTCGACCGCGTCGAAGCCCGCAGGACTCAACCTCGGCGACGCGGTCGCGACGCGCTGGCCGCGGCTCTACCTCGATGCCGACATCGACATCTCGCCGCGCGCGGTCGTCGACACCATGGCCGAGCTGAGCCGTCCCGGCGTGCTGGCCGCGCGTCCCCGCTACGTCTACGACACCAGCGGCGCCACCCTGCCGGTGCGCGCGTACTATCGCGCCCGCTCGCGCATTCCCGCGCCGCCCAGCCGGCTGTGGGGTGCCGGCGGCTACGCCACCAACTCGGCGGGCCACGGCCGCTTCGAGCGGTTCGCGTCGGTGACCGCCGACGACTCGTGGTTCGACGCGCAGTTCGACGACGGTGAGAAGCGCATCGTCGCGACGCAGCCGATGCGGGTGCGGACGCCCCGCGACACCGCCGCGCTGCTCGCGGTGCTCACGCGCCAGCGTCGCGGCTATCTCGAGATCGGCGTGCGACCGCAGACGCAGCACCGGGGCCGGGCCCTGCTCTCCTCGGTGCACTCGCTCGGCGAAGCGGCCGATGCCGTCTGGTACCTGCTGCTGACGGTGGTGTCGCGCCGGCGCGTACGTCTGGCCGCCCGGCGGGGCCAGGCCTCGCTCTGGGAGCGAGACGCGTCGACGCGCGAGCGGGCGGCGGTCGCCTGATGGGCGTGCTGCGATCGGGCTGGCTGCCCGGAGGTGCCTTCGACTGCTGCGTCGTGGGCGCCGGACCGGTCGGGCTGGCTTTCGCGATGGAAGCCGCCGAGACGGGCGCGCGGGTGCTGCTCATCGAGTCGGGCAGCGCGACGTCGGGGCGACGCGACGTGTCGCCGCGCGACGGCGAGCGCACCGAGATCGTCGACCCGGAACGCCACGCACCGCTGCACCTCACGACCCGCCGCGGCGTCGGCGGAACGTCGTGGCTGTGGGGCGGCCGGTGCGTGACCTTCGAGCCGATCGACTTCGAGGCCCGTGACTTCGTACCCGGCGGGGCATGGCCCATCGGTCCGGGCGACGTCGCCCCGTACGCCGAGGCGGCCGCACGCCACCTCGACTGCGGTGCCCCGGTCTTCGCCGCCGACGCCCCCGACTGGCCGGGGCTGAACGAGGTGCGGATGTCGAACCTCGAGCGCTGGTCGCGGCGGCCGAAGCTGGGACCGCGGCTCGGCGAGCGCGTGCTGCGGCATCCGAACATCACGGTCCTGCTGAACGCGACCGTCACCGACATCGAGTTCGCCGAGCGCCACGGCGAGACGATCGCCTCGCTGGTCGTCGAGCGCGACGTCGACGGGCGGCCGAGCGGCGAGCGCCTGCCGATCCGCGCGGCGTCGTTCGTGCTGGCCATGGGCGGCGTCGAGGTCACCCGGCTGCTGCTGCGCGTTCAGCGTCGCCACCCCGGGGCCTTCGGCGGGGTCGACGGGCCGCTCGGCCGCTACTACATGGGTCACGCGACGGGCAGTGTCGCCGACATCGTGCTCGACGACCCGGCGCGCGCGGCCGACCTCGACTTCGTCCGCGACGCGCACGACACCTACGTGCGCCGCCGCTTCACACTGAGCCCGCAGGCGCAGCGGCGGCACGGGGTGCTGAACACGAGCTTCTATCTCGACAACCCCGACTTCTTCCGCGCCGATCACCGCAACCCGACGCTGTCGGCGGTGTTCCTGGGCATCGCGATCCCCCCGGTGGGGCGCGCGATCCTCGCCGAGGGCATTCGTCTGCGCCACGTCGGGCCCCGGCCGTACGCCGTGCGCGCGCACGTCGCCAACGTGCTGCGGGCGCCGTGGCGTGCGCTCGCCGACGTCGCCGACATCATCCGGCGCCGCTACGTGTCGTCGGTGCGCAAACCCGGCTTCCTGCTTCGCAGCGCCGAGGGCCGCTACGCCCTGCACTACCACGGCGAGCAGCTGCCGCATCCTGACAGCCGCCTCACCCTGCACCGGACGGATGCCGGCGACGAACTGCTTCGGATCGACTTCCGCTATCGCGACGAGGACGTCGAGTCGGTGCTGCGCAGCCACGCCCTGCTCGACGCCGAGCTGCGCGGCGCGGGACTCGGCCGCATCGAATACGCCTCGACCGGCGACGACCGGGTGCGGGGCGACATCTGGAAGCAGACGACCGACGGGTTCCACAGCATCGGCACCACCCGCATGGGTGCCGACCCCGCCGACAGCGTCGTCGACGCCGACTGCCGCGTGCACGGCGTCGGCAACCTCTACATCGCCTCGACAAGCGTGCTGCGCACGTCTGCCGAGGCGAATCCCACCTTCTTCGCCGCGGCGCTCGCCGTGCGCCTCGCCCATCGCCTCGCCCGCCGCTCCACGCAGCTGCGTTCGGGCGCGGTCGTCGAGAAGACTCAAGCCTGGGGGCTCGGACGATGAACACCACAGCCTTCTGGCACCGACCCGCCGGGGCGGCATCCACGGCATCCGTAGCGCCCGCGGCATCCGCAGCGCCCGCGGCAGCTGCAGCCGGGCGTCGTGCGCGCTCGTCGCGCCGGGTGATCACCGCGATCGTCGTGACCGCCGCGCTCGGTCTGCTGGCCGCCCTCGCGCCGGCGACGCCGTCGGCGCAGGCCGCGGGCTCGAGCCCGTGCGGTGCCGACGTCAACCCGATCGTGTGCGAGAACCGCGAGCCGGGCACCGACCCGCGGGTGTGGGACATCGAGGGAGCCGGCGACCCGAGCATCCAGGGCTTCGCCACCGACATCAGCGTCGACGCGGGCGACACGATCGACTTCAAGATCGACACGGATGCCGCGGACTACACGATCGACATCTACCGCACCGGATGGTACCAGGGCCTCGGAGCGCGGCACGTGGCCGACGTCGAGCCCTCGGCGAGCCTGCCGCAGACCCAGCCCGAGTGCATCAGCGACCTGCCGACCGAGCTCTACGACTGCGGCACGTGGGCCGTCTCGGCGTCGTGGCAGGTTCCGGCCGCCGCCGTCTCGGGCGTCTACATCGCCTCGCTCGCGCGCACCGACACCGGCGGGCAGAGCCACATCATCTTCGTCGTGCGCAACGACGGCAGCACGTCGGACGTCGTCTTCCAGACCTCCGACACGACGTGGCAGGCCTACAACTCCTACGGCGGGTCGGACTTCTACCAGGGCGCCGGCAATGGCCGTGCTTACCAGATCAGCTACAACCGACCCTTCAACACCCGTCAGGGTGTGACGGCTCGCGACTTCTACTTCAGCTCGGAGTACGCCACCGTGCGCTTCCTCGAGCGCAACGGCTACGACATGACCTACCTCGCCGGGGTCGACAGCGACCGTCGCGGCGACGAGCTGCTGAACCACCGGGTCTTCTTGTCGGTGGGCCACGACGAGTACTGGTCGGGCGCGCAGCGCGAGAACGTCGAGAAGGCGCGGGATGCGGGGGTGAACCTGCAGTTCCTCTCGGGCAACGAGGTGTACTGGCGCACCCGCTGGGAGCCGTCGGCCGACGGATCGAACACCCCGCACCGCACCCTCGTGTCGTACAAGGAGACCTGGGCGAACGACAAGATCGACCCGGCGGACGAGTGGACCGGCACGTGGCGCGACCCGCGGTTCGCCACGGCCGAGCAGGGTGGGCACTCGCCCGAGAACGCGCTGACCGGAACGATCTACGTCGCCAACCACAGCGACCTGCCGGTGACCGTCTCGCGCGACGAGGCGCAGCTGCGCCTGTGGCGGAACACGGGGCTCGACGCGATGACGACGCCGGCCACGGCCCTCGCACCGCACACGGTGGGGTACGAATCCGACGAGGTGATGGACAACGGTCACAGCCCGGCCGGGCTCATCCGCCTCTCGACGACGGTCGGCCCCACCCCGGAGTACCTCACCGACTACGGCAACACCGTCACCCCGGGAACGACCCGGCACCACCTCACGCTCTACCGTGCTGCCAGCCGGGCGCTGGTGTTCTCGGCCGGCAGCGTGCAGTGGGGGTGGGGGCTCGACGCCGAGCACGACGGCGACGGCGCTCCCGCCGACGCGCGGATGCAGCAGGCCCAGGTGAACCTGCTGGCCGACATGGACGCGCAGCCGGGCACGCTGATGCCGGGCCTGGTGGCCGCTTCGGCCACCGACGACGACACCGCACCGACGACGACCATCGACGCGCCCGCGGCCGGGGCGAGCATCGCCCACGGCTCGGTGGTGACGGTGACCGGCACCGCGTCGGACGCCGACGGCGTCGTCGCGGGGGTCGAGGTGTCGACCGACGACGGTCGCACCTGGTTCGCGGCGACCGGTACCACCTCGTGGTCGTACACGTACGTGCAGCAGGGGCTCGGATCCGCCGTGATCCGCGCACGCGCCATCGACGACAGCGCGAACTTCTCGTCAGGCGGCGCCCAGCGCCCCGTCGTCGTGACCGGTCCGGCCTCGGTGCTCGGCGACACCACGCCACGGGTCGCCTCGGTCACCGACGACCAGTCGATCGAACTGGGCATGCGCTTCACCGCCACCGTCGACGGCGCCGCCACGGGCGTGCGCTTCTTCCAGGGCGCCGGCAACACCGGCACGCACACGGGTTCGCTCTGGTCGGCTCGCGGGCAGCGGCTGGCGCAGGCGACCTTCTCGGGCGAGAGCGGATCGGGGTGGCAGACCGCCCGGTTCGATCAGCCCGTCGACCTGGTGGCCGGTCGCCAGTACACCGTGTCGTACACCGCTCCCCGCGGGGGCTACGCCTTCGAGCCGTACTACTGGCCGTACAAGGCGCGCACCTCGACCCCGCTCGAGGCGGTCGCCGGCACCGGTCGCGCCGTCGCCGGCGTCTACGGATTCCCCGGAGCGCTGCCCACCCGCACGCACCACGACTCGGCCTACTTCGTCGACGTCGTCTTCGACGCGGCCGCGGTGTCGCCGGTTCGCCTTTCGGCGCTCACACCCGGCGCCGGCGCGGTGCGCGTGCCGACCGGTACGGCGATCTCGGCGGCCTTCACGCGGCCGGTCGACCCGGCGTCGGTGACCGCGAGCGTCGTCTCGGCCGCGGGTACGACGGTCGCCGGCACGCTCTCGTACACCGAGGCGACCCGCACCCTGCGGTTCGCGCCGACGACCCGGCTCGAGCACGAGACCGCGTACACCGTGACGATCGGAGCCGCTCCCGTCGACGGCCGCGCGTTCGAGCCCGAGCCCTGGACGTTCACGACGGCCGCGCTCGTCGACCCCGACAACGTCTGCCCGTGCACCGTGCACGACGACTCCGACATGCCGGCGATCCCGACCGCCGGCGACACCGCAGCGGTCACGATCGGCACCGCGTTCAGCGTCTCGGAAGCGGGCTACATCACCGGTCTGCGCTACTACCGCGGCGCCGGCAACAGCGGTCCGCACACGGGAACGCTGTGGGGACCGGGCGAGAACGAGCTCGCGAGCATCACCTTCAGCGGCGAGACCGCGACGGGATGGCAGACCGCCTCGTTCGACGCCGCCGTGCCCGTCACGGCCGGCTCGACCTACGTCATCGCGTACCGCGCTCCGGCCGGCGGCTACGCCGTCACCCCCGGCCTGTTCACCGACAGCGTCACACGCGGCCCGGTCACGGTGCCCGAACGCGGCGGAGCGTTCACCTACGGCACCGGCTACCCGGCGCAGCGCTCGACATCGAGCTACTTCGTCGACCCGATCTTCGAGCGCGTGTCGGCCGGTCCGGCGCTGGTCGAGACCGCACCGCGGCCCGGCGCGACGGGCGTCGACGTCGACACCGACGTCTCGGCACGCTTCAGCGAGGCCCTCACCGGCGCCGCCCCCGACATCACTGTGCGAGCGGGCGGCAACCCGCTCGCCGGCACCGTCGCGCTCTCGCCCGACCAGACCACGGCGACCTTCGACCCCGCCGATCCGCTGCCGTACGACAGCGACATCACCGTCACCGTCACGGGCGCCGCCTCGGCGTCGGGAACGGCGCCGCTGCGGGCCTGGTCGTTCCGCTCCGAGGCCGACCCGACCGTGCCCGACACCGCGACCTTCTTCGGCGAAGCGGCCCCGGCCGGGGCCGGCTCGGGCGACGAGGGTACCGCGCTCGAACTCGGCATGCGCTTCACCTCGTCGGTGGCAGGCCGGGTGACCGGCATCCGCTTCTTCAAGCCCGTCGGCGACGCCGGCACGCACACCGGAACGCTGTGGGACGA
>JAAIGE0100223800.1_pt1 | contig 16113 bp, 6 predicted proteins | sample 6487951 | NCBI WGS metagenome assembly JAAIGE01 (sample SAMN13974128, study PRJNA590717) | phyllosphere metagenome | biome: tomato field; feature: multiple bacterial spot infested tomato fields; material: tomato leaves; isolation source: leaves from tomato fields | host: Solanum lycopersicum ... | reverse complement strand
CGTCACCGGCAGTATCCCAAGCTCCGGGATCGAATCTGCGTATCAGGGAGATGCGTGATGTTGACGCTGCTCAATCTGTTGTCCGCCATTGCCCTGCTGATCTGGGGCACCCATATCGTGCGTACCGGCATCCTGCGGGTGTATGGCTCGCAGTTGCGTCGTGTGCTCAGCCACAACGTCGGCAAGCGGCCGATGGCCTTCGTCGCCGGCATCGCCGTGACCGCGCTGGTGCAGAGCAGCAACGCTACGGCGCTGCTGGTCACCTCGTTCGTGGGCCAGGGCCTGATGGCGCTGACCCCGGCACTGGCGATCATGCTCGGCGCCGATGTCGGCACCGCGCTGATGGCCCGGGTGCTGACCTTCGACCTCAGCTGGCTGTCGCCGCTGCTGATCTTTCTCGGCGTAGTGTTCTTCCTGTCGCGCAAGCAGACTCGCGCCGGCCAGCTCAGCCGCGTAGCCATCGGCCTGGGGCTGATGATCCTCGCCCTGCAGTTGATCGTGGCGGCTGCCACACCGATCACCGAGGCCAAGGGCATCCACGTGCTGTTCGCCTCGCTGACCGGCGACCTGCTGCTCGATGCGGTGGTCGGCGCGCTGTTCGCTTTGATCTCCTATTCCAGCCTGGCCGCCGTGCTGCTCACCGCGACCCTGACCGGTTCCGGGGTGATCGGCCTGCCGGTGGCCATCGGCCTGGTGATCGGCGCCAACATCGGCAGCGGCGTGCTGGCCTTTCTCAACGCCAGCATGCAGAGCCAGGCCGGTCGCCGTGTGGCCCTGGGCAGCCTGCTCTACAAGCTGATCGGTCTGCTGCTGGTGATTCCGGTGCTCGACCCGCTGGTGCACTGGCTGGACAGCCTGAAGTGGCACCCGGCCGAGCTGGTGATCGGTTTCCACGTGCTCTACAACACCCTGCGCTGCCTGCTGATGCTGCCGACCCTCGGCCTGATGGCGCGCTTCTGCAACTGGCTACTGCCCGATCGCCCGGACATGAACGCCGTCGCCAAGGCCCGCCACCTCGACCCCACGGCGCTGTCGACGCCGAGCCTGGCGCTGTCCAACGCGGTGCGCGAAACCCTGCGCATCGGCGATCTGGTCGACAGCATGCTCGGCCATCTGCAGGGCGCCCTGCGCGGTAGCCAGCCGATTCTCGCCAGGGACCTGCGGCGCATCGACGACGACATCGACGCCCTCTACACTGCCGTCAAGCTCTACCTCGCCCAGGTCCAGCAGGAGGACCTGAGCGAAACGGACAGCCGACGCTGGGCCGAGATCATCGAGTTTTCCTCCAACCTGGAGCGCTCCGGCGACCTCATCGAGCGCATGCTCGGCAAGATCCAGGACGAGAAGACCGCCCAACGCCACGCTTTCTCCGAGAGCGGCCTGGAAGAACTCACCGCGCTGCACGAACGCCTGCTCGGCAACCTGCGCCTGGGCCTGTCGGTGTTCTTCTCGGCCGACGCGGATGCTGCACGACAATTGCTGCGCGAGAAGCGCCGCTTCCGTATTCAGGAGCGCCGGCTCACGCATTTACATGTCGAACGTCTGCATAGGCAGGTGGTCAAGAGTCTGGAAACCAGCTCTCTGCACCTGGAACTGATCGACGATATGAAACGCCTCAACTCGCTGTTCTGCGCAAGCGCCTACGCCGTACTCGGCAGCCACGAAACCGGTGCCCTGCTCGCCGAAGAAGGTGGCGAATAGTGCGGGCCGCGGCCCGCTCACTGGCACTGCTGCTGGGGCTGATGCTGTGCAGCCCGCTGTGGGCGGCCGACCACCTGAAGGTCGAAGGCTACCCGCTGGACAATGGCCTGCAGCTGATCCTCAAACCCACCGCCGAACGCGGCCACGTGTCGATTCGTCTGGTGGTCGGCGTCGGCTTCGACCAGTTCGACTGCTCCCACAAGGAAATGCCGCACCTGCTCGAACACCTGCTGTTCAGCGGCATCGACGAAAGCGGCGAAGCCGGCCTGGAAGAGCGCATGCAGGCCCTGGGTGGCGACTGGAATGCCTTCACCCGCGACAGCGATACCACCTTCGTCATCGAAGTGCCGGCCGCCAACCAGCGTGCGGCGCTCGATCTGCTGCTCGCCGCCCTGTTCAACACCGAATTCACCGCCGAGCGCATCGACGCAGCCAAGCGGGTGATCGTCCACGAGAACGGCGAACACCCTGCCGCCTGGCAGCGCCTGCTGGGCGCTTCGAGTAAACGTAACGACGCCACCGAGCAGGTGGCCGCCGAACTCGGCCAGGCCTGTGCCGAGCAGGATTCGCTGGAGCGCCTGGACGCCGCCGGCCTGGAGCGCCTGCACGAACAGTGGTACGTGGCCAACAACATGACCCTGATCATGGTCGGCGACCTGGATCGTCGCCTGCCCGCCTACCTCGAGCGGCGCTTCGGCGAACTGCCGCCCGGCCCCATGCCCGAACTGCGCGAACTGCCGGAAAGCACCGGCCATGCCGAGCCCGAGCGCACGCTGACCACCGGCCTGGTCGGCGACACCGCTCAGGTGAACCTGATCTTCACCGAGCCCTGGGTCGGCGAACTCGACCAGGGCACCTGGCAGTTGCTGCGCGATTACCTGCAATGGGCCGTGTACCGCGACCTGCGCCTGGAGCATGGCCTGGCCTACAGCCCCACCGTGGAACGCAGCGCCTACGGCAGCAGCAGCTTCTTCAGCATCAGCGCCGAGGTGGCACGCGATGATGTGGCGCAGACCGAGCAGCGCCTGCATGACTTGCTGCAACGCCTCGCCAGGGACGGCATGGACGACGCCACCGTCGATCGGCTGCGCAGCGTCGCCCTCGCCCGCCAGAACTGGACCGCACAGGGCAACAGCGCCCTGGCCGACACCTACTGGAGCTCCCTGGGCAGCTACGAAGAAGGCCGCTTCGCCGACCCGGCACCGGAGCTGCGCAAGATCCACACCGCTCAGCTCGATGCGGCGCTGAACCTGCTGCTCAAGCAGCCGAGCTACCAGCGCGTCGAGCAACCGCTGCTAAGCACCAACGGCCTGTATGGGGTCGGCGCGGTGGCGGTGGTGATTCTGCTGCTGGCCCTGGTCGGCTTGATCAGCCTGCTGCGCCGCCGCTAACGAAAAGCCCCGGATAACCGGGGCTCTCGCTGCTGCAAACGCGCGGCGACTCACTCGATGATATTGAATTCGCTCAGATACTCCTCGGAGATATCCAGGCCCAGGCCGGGCTTGTGGTCATCCAGCTGGATATAGCCATTGACCGGCGCCGGCTCGCCCTTGAACACGTAGTAGAACAGCTCGTTACCGACCTCGACGTCGAACACCGGGAAGAACTCGGCCATCGGCGACGCGGTGGTCGACATGGTCAGGTGGTAGTTGTGCATCTGCCCGGCATGGGGGATCACCGGCACCGACCAGGCTTCGGCCATGGCGTTGATCTTGCGCGCCGCGGTGATGCCGCCCACCCGGTTGGTGTCGTACTGGATCACGTCCACGGCACGGCGTTCGAGCATCTCCTTGAAGCCGTACGACGTGAACTCGTGCTCGCCGCCGGAGATCGGCATGATGCCCATCTTCTTCAGCTCGATGTAGCCCTCCAGGTCGTCGGCGATCACCGGCTCTTCCAGCCAGCGCGGCTCGAACTCGGCAAGTTTGGGCAGCATGCGGCGGGCGTATTCCAGGGTCCAGCCCATGTAGCATTCGAGCATGATGTCGACGTCCGGGCCGGCCAGTTCACGCAGCGCACGCACCTGCTCGATGTTGCGGCGCATGCCCGCCGGGCCGTCCTTCGGGCCGTAGCCGAAGCGCATCTTCAGCGCGTTGAAGCCCTGGTTCAGATAGCCCTGAGCCTCTTCGAGGAACAGGTCGAGGTTGTCGTTGGCGTAGAGCTTGGAGGCGTAGGTCCAGATGTTTTCCTTGGTGCGCCCGCCGAGCAGCTTGAACACCGGCTTGTTCACTGCCTTGCCCATGATGTCCCAGATGGCGATGTCTATCGCCGAGATCGCCGCCATGCCGATGCCCTTGCGCCCCCAGGCGTGGCTCTGGCGATACATCTTCTGCCAGATGTACTCGTTGTCGAACGGGTCCTCGCCGATGGCGATGGGCGCCAGATACGTGTCGATGATCTCCTTGGCCACCCGCGGCGCCAGGGCACAGTTGCCGATGCCGACGATGCCGTTGTCGGTCTCCACTTCCACCACCAGCCAGCCGTGGAAACGGAACGAGCCCATGGCATCGCCCTTCTCGAAGAGAATGTCACTGGCGTTGGTGCAAAAGTGCGCCTGGGGCGGCACGACCTTGCCCTTCCACTCGAAAACGCGGGTACGGATGGATTTTATTTTCATGGTACGGCTCCTTTCACGATAGACGGGCGACCGACAGAGACTGGCTCTCGGCGATACGACGGGGTTGGCTGAGCGGGAAATTGAAAAGAGCTGGCGAGCACAGCGAGGCCAGCGCTCTGGCCGATGCCATCGGTGTCATGGTCGATTCCTTGTTGCCGCTTTTTTGCCCTGGCGATCAGGGCCGGCTTCTTGTTGGTCTACGGCGGCAGCCGAGCTGCCTGTTGCCGACGACTCTAGCCATGGCGCACGGCGGCGGATAATCACTTATGCGCATTCGGTGATAACCACAGGAAATGCCTGGAACGGCAAAAGTCGTGCGGGCGTTATCGCCCGTCGGTTGGAATCCGTCGCTGTTGTGCAACGTGAAGGGGCACATCAGGCTTAGGCTGATAGCTCGTGGTTAAGAGGAGAGGGAGAGCTGCAGACTGGCATCTTGAAAGCGCAGATCGGCCAGGAGCGGCTCTACGCGAGGGAGGGAACAAGAGAGCTCTTACTCTTCATGCCAAAATGAATGACTCTGATCCTATCGATTCTCAAGTCGCTTGCTGTGGATCGTGGGGAATGTTTGGGAAAATGCCTTGTGTAAAATCGTATTGCCTGCATGAGTCTAGGGGGTTGGTGTGTTTGGCGACTACCAAACTGCCGACTCATGCAGGCATCTTCAAGCTATCCGATTGATCGGAATGGATATTTTTTGGGGGGTTCCTCAGACTCTGACCTTATCGATTCGGCGCCTAGCATTAATCTGGGCTGCTCCTTGGGCTCGGTGGGCATTCGCAACTATCACCATCACCGTAGACCAAGAGCAGCCTTTCTTCCTCTATATCAACTGGTTAACGTGTAAATAAGCGCCATTCTAATCTGTCCCCTTTTCATTTTCCGCGTTCGCATTAAAAAGATATAGTTTCTTAACATCCTCTAGAGGAAGAGCATCAACTCCGCCCAGAAAAAGATGAGCATCATCATAAATAATTCGCCCACCAAACCCAGAGCCCACCGCATAGGCAATAGCAGTTGTGATTGAACGGTTCTTCTTGGCTCGTGAAAACACATGCGCCATGTAAGGCAGATCCTGCTCAGGCTCTTCACGAATTGATTCTTCAAAAAAGGAAAATGATACCCAACAAGAAACGTCTTTCTCAAGATCCTGCACTAGTACAAAGTGATCCGTCAGGTGTACTCCTTTACCGACCCCCATGCCGACCACCATGTTCGCCACATCCACGCTGAGTTCAAGCAGAGGATGATTAATCCCCTCTACAAACTCACTGAACGTCGGAAGCCTCAAAATAGGAACGTACAAATCACTTGACATTACTGCCACCCCGAGTGCTGACTAATTCTGCCAGCCGTAATATTCAGCCAGCCGTCTTGAGTTTTAATATATATATTACTAATCGCGCCTTCCCTGACAATGTTCGATACTGGAGAGCCAGGCTTAAAGTGGTCCAGCATCTTCTCCATAGAAACACCAGTCCGGACTGCATCAATATATATATCACCTTTATATCCAGCATTTGTCATGTTTTCGGCACCCTTAATAATATTGCGCCTAATGGTGTTGATGCTTGCCCCCTCAAGAGTTTTTAGTTGAACAGGAACACCATCAAGCCAACCATCAATACCAGGGAAATTTGCCTCTATAGCACCTTTGAATTCACCACCCTTAAAAGAAACCATGCATCAATGGGGTCAGAGTCATTGATTTAGCTGCTGGCTTCTCGATACGCCGCTGACTTCCTATCACCGCCTCGCCCAAGAGGCGCTGCTCGTCTACCTGTCTTGACCTCGATTTGAGCCTTGAACCGATCATCACCAAGCACCCAACCCTTGTTCGTCGCCTCACGAATCTCCGACAACTGTCGCTCAGGCAATCGCCCCCGGAACAATGAACGGTAGGCGCTCTGGCGCTCCTCCCCTGTCTTACCGAGCCGAAGATACAGTGCGCAAATCATTAGGGTCAGAGTCATTGATATTGATCGATAGGGCCAATCGATTAAGCAGTATCACCGGTGCTGTACGTGGTGGGCGTGATAGCGGTGATTCTGCTATTGGCCCTGGTTGCCCTGATCAGTTTGTTGCGCAGCCGCTAACGAAAAAGCCCCGGTTAAACCGGGGCTTTCTTTACGGCAACCGCGCTGCGGCTTACTCGATGATATTGAACTCGCTCAGGTACTCCTCGGAAATTTCCAGGCCCAGGCCGGGCTTGTTGTCATCGAGTTGGATGTAGCCGTTCACCGGCTGCGGCTCGCCCTTGAACACGTAGTAGAACAGCTCGTTGCCGACCTCGACGTCGAATACCGGGAAGAACTCGGCCATCGGCGAGGCGGTGGTCGACATGGTCAGGTGGTAGTTGTGCATCTGCCCGGCATGGGGGATCACCGGCATCGGCCAGGCTTCGGCCATGGCGTTGATCTTACGCGCCGCGGTGATGCTGCCCCACCCGGTTGGTGTCGTACTGGATCACGTCCACGGCACGGCGCTCGAGCATTTCCTTGAAGCCATAGGAGGTGAACTCGTGCTCGCCGCCGGAGATCGGCATGATGCCCATCTTCTTCAGCTCGATATAACCCTCCAGGTCATCGGCGATCACCGGCTCTTCCAGCCAGCGCGGCTCGAACTCGGCTAGTTTGGGCAGCATGCGGCGGGCGTATTCCAGGGTCCGCCATGTAGCACTCGGGAGAAAAAGAATACCCATTACTCACCTACAATTCTCAATCCTGCGGGATAATCCATTAAGTGCACATCTATCACTCTACCCAATATCGGATCATTACGAATACCGACTCCGTTCTGCTCACTGTAAGAGGGTGGAACCCGGAACCACTCACCAGCGTAGGAACCAGTAGCCCTATAGTTTTCGACCAGAACATTGCCATCTCGTGATAGCCTAGAAGATCGAATTTCTGGACGCTCACCCCGCTTGAGTTGTAAGGACATCAGTTTGGCCTCTAGCTCTGCAAACTGCGCATGAGTTATTTTACGCAATGTTCGCTCGCCATCAGCCCTACCAATCAATTGCCCATTGGGCCTTAAGAGCTCTGCCCAGCTTCTTGGCCCGACCGGGTCTGGCATTTGATAACCGCACTCGCGTAAGAAAAGAATAGCGCGCTGACGGTTGAGGTTGTCGCGAAATCTGCGCATAGCTGTCTTGTTATCGTAACTCTCCTTCAGCCCCTTGCAAAAATCAGCACGATAACTGTCCCACAGAGCTAAGCGCTGCTCTGGAACAGGGTTGATCTGTAAGCTCGCCAATACTGGCTCGATTAACTCCTTATCCAGGTTGGCTGATACATGGCCTGGTGGTAATTTCTCGCTGGCACCAATATGTATTGGGAAATTCGAACCGCTAACAGACTCCCAGCAAAAATAGTCGAGCACTCGGCGTACGAAAAGACCGGTATCGTTATCCGAGTAAAAACGCGCACAACGCCCACCCTGCCAGTCCACCCAATCGGCCGAAACCAAGCGAGAAATAGAACTGTGTTCACTGAGGTATTCTTTATAATCCTCAAAAAACTCCTCAGGTGGCAGATAATATTCTGTGCGTGCATGACCTGCACGAAAGAGCATAGAGTAAACACCGCCAATGGACATCTGCGATTCGTTGGCAATAACACCGGGAACCTCTACAGATAGACTGTCGACTCGAGAGTCATAGCTATAGTCAGGCCAATTACGACAGGAGGCCTGCCTGAACAATAGCGGCAATTCAAAACTGATACGCTGCATATCGGTGATGCGCTGATTTGCTCTTTCGCACAGAGGATAAAAAACCACTCCATTTTCCACCACCCCATATTCCATTTGATAACTTCTGCAACCGCTTAGCAATATCAGCAGAAAGCCCAAAGTTAAGAAATACTTACTCATTCAAGCCTCCTAAAATCACCCTGACTATCGATCAGTGTTGGCTTGATTATAATGTCACGTATCTGTGCATTCGCACTGTCAGGCGCCGAAGGCTTGCAGGAGACACACGCATAATTGCTGTGCGGACTGCGCTCGCCAAACAAGCTGGTCACGCTAAACAGCGCCCCCAATGTGCGCGCCACCGGACCATCCGAATACTGCGCATTGCCTCCCAGGAATAGCGGCAAATCGGAGACAGTATCGGTCTTGGGCAAAAGGCCGAAGAATACTGTCTCATCAGGTCGGTTCACTTGAAAAACGCTTTGCCCTTTTCCGAAGCCAGCAGTCTCTGCATCCTTATGGAACTGAATAGCATCCACCGGTGCCCCGGAGAGTTGGATGGTATTCAGCGTTGCACTAGGGCTTCCGCCGCTGGAAAAATCCAAGCCCTTGATGGCTACCCAAGTCAGCAGGCCGCCCTGGCTATGGCCATAGATATGTAAACTATCCGGTCCGGCATCAATGCCTTGCTGAAACAAACCATTCAGGTTCCTCGCTGTGCCAGACCGGATCGCACCCTGCAAATTCTTATCGAAGGCAGACTCTATCAAATCCCCAATCAAACCGTGAGTTGGATTGTAGGCTAGGACGAAACTGACGTCTCCATTACCGCTGCCGCTTTGCATAAAGCCGTTGGACAGTGCCTCTATCATGCTATTCATAATACCGTTGGTGAAGATTCTATCTTCTTCCTCGTTGAAACCTGCGAACTGCTGCACTTGCAGGCTTTCCGAATCCAAAACCGGCTTACCTTTTTCCAGTACTAGCTCACCCTCCGCATCCGTTTTAAATGCTCCTGTCACTCGCAACGGCCGCAAGTCGCCGCTGATCAATACCGGCAGTTGTGTAATTAGCCCCCCATGATTGGCTGCTCCAGGGAATATGCCTAGTGTCGGCGTTCCCATTGCATCCGCAGCATCGACTAACAGTTCTGGTGCCCATGCTAGAGCAGCAATCAACTTATCGTGTTCAGCGGCAGAACGTGCATGCTCTTTCAATGCAGCTAGATTGCTAAACGCCTCAACCGAATTACGCCCATAGTTTTCAGCGCCACTCTTCCACTGATCTAGCGTTGCTACCGGATCCGATACCGCCTCCACCGACGACTTGCTGATATAAAGATTAGTACGCTCTTCCTTGTCCTTGGTGACCTCATAGGCCTTGCTGACATCGCGATTCAGCCCCTCGGTCGAATCATGGCCGGTGCCTGCATCGCTGCGAACCACGATCTCGCCTTCACCCACTGTGGCCCGCACGATCTGCTCGCGTTCCTTACGATAGTCATAGCCACTCAAATTCCAGTTGTTCGATCCGTCCTTGTTTTGCTGGCTAGGATCCACCACCGCACTTGTTGCGGCGGCACTGCCGTCTGCCGGCTGCCCACCAGAACCACCCTCCCCACCCCAGCTGTAGGTACCACCCGCATTGATATACCAGGCATGCTCGCGGTCATGTCCCTCAATATCGCGGAAGCCCAGAGTGCCGGTGTCAAGCTTCAGATTGCCGCTGTCCGAGGCCAGTAGGGCACCGTCGAGCTGAGTGTGATTTTCCGTGCGGATATCCAGCTGATCACGGGCAACGATGCCTGTCTGGCTCTCGACCCAGTTGGTGGAGCCGTTGGTTTTGCCTATACCGACCGAGCCACTGACACTTACGCTGCCATACATACCAACGCTGACAGTCAAATTAGCGTCCAACTCCTTTCCGCTAACCTTGCCGGTGTCCGGCACCGAGGAGACCAGCAGGTCGCGACCGACCTTGCCAACAACATCCTGGCCTTCCAGACGAGCACCGGCGATCGTGGTGTCGCGCCCGCTTTCGAAACTCAGTTGCTTGCCGGCATAGAGGTAGGCCTCCTGCTGCTTTCCTGCTTCACGATCGAGACGGCCTTTGCCGATGTCGACACTGGCATAGACAGAGATGAAATCCTGCCCTCCCAGAGCAAGCCCGACTTCGCCACCGCCGCTCTTGCGGCGCATCTCATGCTCGGAATCGTTCTGCGCGGCACGAATATCAATGTCGTTTCCAGCGGCGAGACTGATATCTCGCCCCGCTTCAGCACGAGTGCTGATTAGTTCCAGATCCCGACTGGCATCCAAGTGGATGTCACGCCCTGCCTGGATTTGCGTTACAAGTGCTGTTCCCTGCGCTCCTTCCTCGCGATGAACACCGTGACTGCCACCAACCCCTGCCGTGGCACTGTTAAAGGTACTACCGCCATTGATACCGCTCTGACTGATGACTTGCTTGGTACTGCTCGTCTGCTTACCACGGGCAACATCCAGAGTGATATCTCGCCCGGACATGCTGATGTCACGCTCGGCCTGAATCTGACTTCCCTTGGCATTGATGTCATTACCTGCCTGCAGGTTGACGTCTCTGCCGGCATCCATAGTCGTCGGCCGATTACTAAGGACACCATCGGTCGCAGTCGTCTGCTGGCGAGTAGTGCCCAGGTGGTTAGCTGTTGTAGATCCGGAGACAAACTGTGTCACCGAGTCAGCGGCCTTGAGAACACCAGAGACTTGGCTGATAAGATTATCGCCCTGGCCAACTCCCTTGATGGCGTCCACCGTGTTGCCGAAGTTGTGGCTGACGTTCACGCTCAGGCCGTTGCGCTGGTGCAGCTCCTGCTGTTCTTGAAAATAGCGCTCCGTAGCCGCATCTAAGTTGATGTCGCGCTCAGCAAGCACGTTGATATCACGCCCGGCTGAGAAGTCGGAACCCGAAAGATTGGCATCCCGGCCAGCCCTCACGTCAAGGTCGTTGCCGGCCTCCAAGCTGCTGGCGGCAGCAGTCTGCCGAGTGTTCAACCCCTTCTCTACCTGCACGTCATTACCGACGAAAGCAGTGAAACCATTGCGGTCGCTGTCCAGACCGACACCAGTTCGCCGCTCGCGCTCCCAAGAAGTACTGCTCTGCTGGTTCTGGGCAGCGGCCACATTGACGTCACGCCCAGCGTCGAGCAGGAGATTGCGCCCAGCGCTCACCGAACTGCCGATCACGTTGATATCACGCTCGGCCAACAGGCTGGCATCCCGTTCAGCAGCGATATGGCTACCGACACTGGTAGTGCCGCGAGCTTCTTGCCCTGCCTTCTTGGCCGAAGAGATAGACAGCATACCGCCAGAAACCGACAGCCCCGTCTTCTTCCTATACTGCTCCGTCAGGCTGTAAGCCTCGTCGTTGGCCGACACCAGGTTGATATCACCTGTGTCCTTCACCAACCCGGCGCGCAGCTCGACGTCGTTACCGGCATCGGTGGTACTGGCGCGTAGACGAATGTCGTTACCCGCGGCGATAACCACGTCGTTGCCAGCCTCCAGTTCGCTGGCGACCTGGGTGGCGCTGGTCTTGAGTTGGCTCTTGCCGCTCTTGGAGAGGCCGAGGAAACCGGACTTGGTTTTCTTGGAATAGGAGCCATGCTCCTCGACACCGGACAGTACAGCTACATCACCGGTGCCACCGATCAGCAGATCCTTGCCCGCACTGAGATTGCTACCGATGACAGTTACATCACGACCACCATCGAGATTCAGGGCACCATCAGCGGCCTTGCTGGTATTGATCGTCAGGTCGTTGCCCGCATCAATCACCGAGGCGATATTGGTGCTGTTGTAGCTTTCCTTCTGTTGGCTGCTGCTACGTCCGAATGAACCCTTCTTCTTCTTGAAGTAGTAAGAGGCGCTTTCATCCTTGGCCGAAAGGATCTGGACGTCGTTACCGGCGTCGATATCTACATCGTTTTCAGCGCGCAAATTGCTCGCTACGACGGTCAGGTCATTGCCAGCATCCAGACTGAGGTTGCGGCCAGCCTGGATATCACTTGATTGCTGGATGATCTGATCACGGCTCTGGGTGACTTTCTTGCTGCGTGACAGGAAGTGACTTTCGTTGGCAGCTGAACTGATCAGCAGATCTTCACCAGCCTTCATATCCAGGTCACCAGCGGAGCGAACACGGCTGGCTACCACGCTCAAATCCTTACCAGCGGTGACTCCAAGATTCCCGCCAGCACTCACATCGCTGCCGTACTGGGTAATGCGATCATCGCGGTAGTAGTTGCCGCGCGTGCTGCTCTGTAGCGTCTCTACAGCGCCGAGTTCGACATCGCGGCCAGCCACTAGCGACATATCGGAGCCGCTGGACAACGCGCCTGCACGGTTGACGATATCGCGGCCTGCGGTTAGCTCAAGGTTGCCCGTTGCCTCGAAACGGGCTGCATTGTCGACGTGATCCTGCTGCCAGCGGCTTGAACCGAGACGGCCGGTGTTGGTGGTGAGAGTGCGTTCGTTCACCACATCGCCAGTCACAGCAGTTGCAGTGACATCTCGCCCGGCAATGATTCCGCCCCTCGCATTACGAATGCTTTCGGTGGCCATCAGCCGGAGCTTGTCGTTGGCCTCCATCAGGCCAGTGTTGGTAACGTTGCCTGCTTGGGCCGTGAGTTCCAGTGCCCGCAGGGTACCCTGGTTACTCAACTGTCCACCGGTGATCAAGGCGACATCCTGGCCTTGGATCAGCGCGCCGGTAGGTGCAAGCCGGCCATTCGCCTGGGCCATATAAAGAACTGGGGCCAACACCTTCTGACCAGCCACCTCACGCTCTTCCATCCATACGATATCGTGGGTCAGTGCCGCCACCTGCTCAGCTGACAATGCAACGCCCAGCGATAGGTTCAGTGCGTCCTTACTCGCGATGGCGTTATCCATCAGGTAACGGAACTGCTGCTCATCGCTGGTGATACCGGCCAGGAAGCGCTGCCCAGTACGAGCGATGATTGCGTCTCGTACAAGCTTTTGCTCATAAAGCCCATCGCCCAAACGCCGCTGCATCTGATCAGCTGTAACACCAAGACGACCGATCATGTAATCAGAACTCAAGAAACGGCCTAAATCGGCAAAATCCGGATTGGTCTCAATCAGATAAGGGTGCTGGGTATTGGTGTTGACGCTGAACAGTCCGTTTTGTCCGGCAGGTAAAGAGAAGCTCGGCAGCCCGAGGGGGTCTACGGCCTTCTGCGCGAGATCCGGCGGCAACTGGGCATTGAGCAGTACCAGCGGGTTGGTATTGCCGCTTACCGCTGTATCGACAGCCTGCTGTTGTCCATCGACATAAGCGACGTTTTCACGTGTTACGCCATTTTCCAATCGACTTGCAGCGTTGATGAGTACCTTGCCGCCAGCTTGGACAATAGCGTCAGCAGCCGTACCGATATTGACCGACTGCTCGGTAGAGCTGACGAGCGAGTAACCCAGGACTCTGGAGGGTACTGCGTATCCAACTGCTGGATTGAAGTTTGGGTTTGAGCGATTGGATATTTGCCGGTCTGGGGAGATAGGAGATGGAGGCTGCCCCTCGTCACGCGAATTGCTGTTAATGAGATAGGAGTGGATAAAGGGTGAGTTGTACTTGTTGTATTCAGAGACGCCTCCGCCACTGGCGACCAAATCATAGAAAACCGAGGCCCGCTCCGAGTCCACAGGATTACGGAAGGTACGGTTTCTGACAACGCGTTCCTGAGACGCTCCTTGACTGGTGAAGTGGTCGACCGAAATATCGATATCCCTAGCTGCGGACAGTACACTTTGCTGGTTATCGAATGATTTACCTATATGACTGAGGTTACCGCCCGCAGTGATGACTGAGGCTGCCGAATCCGACGTTACGACACGCTCGAAGCTCTCGGCCACGTAGTAATACAGGTCGAAGTGGCGACCTTTACAGTCAAGACATTCATAGCGGATGCTGCCTGACAGCAGACGCTCGGAGACGGTGAAAGCGTCCCGTCTGTTGACCAACCTCTCGACATTCAAACGCATGTCTTGTGCGCTTTCGATTTCTGCCGAAATGTTTTCCAGAACCTTCGCACTGGAAGATGACGCGCCAACGAGAGTAAGAGTCCCCTGGCTGTTTATAGTGGCGAAACGGTTGGTCAGTTGGTCTGTACGGAGTTCGAGATTCCCGCCGCTGAACATCAACCCATCTTCGTTATGAACCTTCTCGGCGACGATGAGTAGTTCGCCTGCCGTGCCAGTGGTCCCACGAGTCTCCAAGGATTTGGCAGCAAGCGCCAACCAGGACGATGCTGTCAGTTTTCCGCGACTGACCAAGTCCCCCAGCGCAGCCAAGTTGCCGTAGCCGCCACTACGCACCTGCGCACCAGTGTCGAACTCAATGTTGTCGGCTCGCAGGTCAAGATTTCCCACAGCCAGCAGGCTGCCCTTACCACGATAGTCACCGCTGAGTTGCAGATCGAAATGACCGTTGGTTTCGATACGCCCATCGTTGACCCAGCTCTCGCCTTCTGTAATCAGACTGTTGCCTGCCAGCAGACCACCCGTGGCAGTTTGAGTCAGACGGGCGATATCGAGTGAAATAGAGGCCGCACGCAGAAGGCTGGTGTTAACCCACTCTTCAGCGCTCAGGGTTACCGCACTATTAGTGATGAACTCGCCGCCGGCGGCGCCAAGCAACTCCATATCAAGGTTCAAGCCACCGGTACCGAGGTGACGTACGACACCTTCCTGGTTGCTGAATGCATCAGCTTCGATGCTCAAGGCCGAGTTGCCTACTTCCAGCAAACCATCGTCGTTGTTCAATTGCGCGCCGACGGCGAAACGACTTTCGCCGTTACTACCCAAGGCACGTAGGCGGCCGCTGGTATTGCTCAGGCTGTCGGCTTCCATGTCAAGGCGGCTGCCAGCTTCGACCAGGCCACCGTCGTTGCTCAGCGCGCCGTTAACGCGTGCCTCGATTGCAGCGCCGGCTGCCAGAGTACCGGCGCTGTTGTCAGCCGACTCGGCCTTGATGGCCAGCGCCTGGCCGGCCACTGCGCGCCCCTGTTTGTTGTCGACTTTCTGGTTATCGAGCGTCAGGCTGCCCTGGGCGACGATCTCCCCATTGCGGTTGTCGAGCTGTTCGGCCTTGAGGGTCGTGTTGCCCGCGGCAGTGATCGCAGCGCCCTGGTTGTCCAGCTTCTGCAGGTCGGTGCTCAGGGAACCATGGCTGGTCAACTTGCCGGCGTTGCGCACCGCGCCGCCATCAAGCTGCAGGTGGCCTGCACTGCTGACGGAGCCATCGGCACGTACACCCGCTTCGATGATGCCGGTGTTGTCCAGTTGCGCCGCTTGTACAGCCACGCGCTGACCCGCAGCCAAGCTTTCTTTTACCTGGACCGTTCCAGGCGAGGTCACCGTCGCATTACGCCCCGCATAGGTATCGGCATTGAGCTCGACGCCCCTGGCCACCAGCGTGACGTCATTGCTGGCCGCCATGCGGTTGGTGGTCAGTTGGCCGTTGGCATCGATCTGGATGTCCCCGGCACTGGCGGCCATGTCGCCGGCCAGCTTCACGCCCACGCCGGCTTCGGTGCCGACCAGACGGATCGCACCGGCGTACATGCCGCCCAGGGCGGAGCTGTCGATGGCCAGCTGGGGCTGCGAGGAGCCGTCATCGGCCTTGGCATTGGCCTGAAGGGTGGCCACATCGACGTCGTTGCGACCGGCGATGACGTTCAAGCGCTTGGCGTGGATTTCGGCGTTGATCTGCGCGCTGCGGGTGATCAGGTCGAACTGGTCGACGTTGCTGGCATTGAGGCCAGCGCCTTCGATGGCGATGTCGCCGCCGTTGACGTCGAAGCGTTGCAGGCGACCGTTGTCGACCACCGGCGCGCCGGTGGTCAGGGTCGCGCGCGGGGTGTTGATGAAACCGCAACCATCGCAGGTGATGCCATGGGGGTTGGCGACGATGACGTGCGCACGGCTACCGGCCACTTCCGTGTAGCCCTTGAGCTGGCTGCGATTGCTGCCGGTCACTTCGTTGAGGATGACGCCCGCGGCGCCACCCTTAAGGTTCGGGTTGCCGGTGATATAGCCGCCCTG